>Ga0079224_100010369_pt1 | contig 12786 bp, 10 predicted proteins | sample Stecom2015_FD_80414 | JGI IMG/M metagenome (GOLD analysis project Ga0079224, IMG submission 80414) | Agricultural soil microbial communities from Utah to study Nitrogen management - Steer compost 2015 | ecosystem: Environmental > Terrestrial > Soil > Agricultural land | place: USA: Utah...
CTGCTGATCTTCGACGAGGTCATCACCGGGTTCCGCCTGCACCGGGGCGGGGCCCAGGCCGTCTGCGGCATCGTGCCGGACCTGACCTGCCTGGGCAAGGTCATCGGCGGCGGCCTGCCCCTGGCGGCGTACGGCGGGCGCCGGGAGATCATGGCCATGGTGGCCCCCGAAGGGCCGGTGTACCAGGCGGGTACCCTGTCGGGCAACCCGCTGGCGGTGAGGGCCGGCCTGGCGGTGGTGCAGGCCCTGCGAGATGAAGGCATCTTCCGCCGCCTGGACGAGACGGCGGCAGCCCTGACCGCCGGCATCGGCGAGGCGCTGTCGGCCGCCGGCGTCCCCCACTGCATCCAGCGGTCCGGGTCCATGTTCACCGTTTTCTTCACCGAGGGCCCCGTGCGCTCCCTGGACGACGCGCGCCGGTCCGACGCCGGGCGCTTCGCCCGCTTCTTCCACGCGCTGCTGCAGCGGGGCGTCTACATCCCGCCGTCGCCTTACGAGTGCTGGTTCGTGTCCGCCGCCCACGGGCCGGCCGAGGTGGAGGCGACGCTGGCGGCCGTGCGGGACGCCGCGGCCGGAGGCCTGTGAAGCCGGCGCGGGAGGAGGGGGCGGCCGTCGAGGTCCTGGCCCTGGTCGGTCCCGCCGGGACCGGTAAGAGCCACCGGGCCATCATGGTGGCCCACGACCACGACGTGGACGTCATCGTCGACGACGGCCTTCTGATCCAGGGCAGCCGGATCCTGGCCGGCAGGTCGGCCAAGCGGGAACCCACCCGCCTGGCTGCCGTGCGCCGGGCCGTGTTCTCCGACCCCGAGCACCGGGAGCAGGTGAAGGCGGCCCTGGCCGCCGCCAGGCCCCGCCGGGTGCTGGTGCTGGGCACGTCCCGGGAGATGGTCCTGCGCATCGTCCGTGCTCTGGAACTGCCCGAACCTTCCCGCTGGATCAGCATCTACGACGTAGCCACGCCCGACGAGATCCGGCAGGCCCGCCGGGTGCGGCGGCAGCAGGGCAAGCACGTGATCCCGGCGCCCACCTTTGAGGTAAAGAAGAGTTTCTCCGGCTACCTGGTGGACCCGCTGCGGCTGTTCTACCGCTCCCAGCACGCCCGCGGCGGCCTGCTGGTGGAGAAGTCGGCGGTGCGCCCCACCTTCAGTTCCATGGGCCGGTTCTTCATCGCCGAGCATGTGGTGGCCGCCATCGCCACCCGGGCGGTCTCGGAGGTGGAGGGCATCGCCGGCGTGCTGCGGGTGCGGGTGAACAGCGACCCCGACGGCGTCGACCTGGTCGTCGAGGTGGTGGTGCGCCGCGGGGCGCCCCTGCACGGGATCCTGCGCCACGCCCAGCTGGAAGCCATTCACATGGTGGAGCACATGACGGCCCTCAACGTCCGCCGGGTGGACATGGTGGCGCGGCGGGTGGACCTGGGCCACGAGACCGGGGAGGCCGCCCCCGACGGGGGCGGTGCCTTCGACTAGAATGTTTGCGGGACGCACAATGCTGACGAGGGGGTTCGGCCCGTGACCGTGAGGGTCGGCATCAACGGGTTCGGCAGCATCGGGCGCCGGTTCTTCCGCCAGGTCCTGCGCCGCAGCGACATGGAGGTGGTCGCCGTCAACGATCCCGGCGACCCGACCGCCCTGGCGCACCTGCTCCGGTACGATTCCACCTACGGGCGCCTGGACGCCGACCTGAAGGTGGAAGACGGGACGCTGGAGGTGAACGGGCGCCGCATCCGCATGACCTCCCACCGCGACGCCGCCGAGATCGCCTGGCACGAGGCCGGCGTGCAGGTGGTGGTGGACTGCTCCGGCGTCTACACCGACGGCGAGCGGGCCCGGCTCCACATCGACCCGTCCGGGGCCCGTAAAGTGGTGATCTCGGCCCCGGCCAAGAACGAGGACGTGACGCTCTGCATCGGCGTCAACGAGGATGCCTACGACCCCGAACGGCACCACGTGATTTCCAACGCTTCCTGCACCACCAACTGCCTGGCCCCGGTGGCCAAGGTGCTGCACCAGCGCTTCGGCATTGTGCGGGGCCTGATGACCACGGTGCACGCCTACACCAGCGACCAGCGGCTCCTGGACAACCCCCACCGGGACCTGCGCCGGGCCCGCTCGGCGGCCCTGAACATCATCCCCACCACCACCGGCGCGGCCCGGGCGGTGGGCAAGGTGCTGCCGGAACTGAACGGCCGGCTCAACGGCTTCGCCATGCGGGTGCCGGTGCCCACCGTCTCCGTGGTGGACCTGGTGGCGGAACTGGAGAAGCCGGCCACCGCCGAAGAAGTCAACGCCGCCTTCAAGGAGGCGGCGGCCGGCCCCCTCAAGGGCATCCTGGAGGTGGCGGAGGTGCCGCTGGTCTCCAGCGACTTCCGCGGCAGCGAGGCCTCGGCCATCGTCGACGCGCCGCTGACCATGATGATGGGCGACCGCATGGTCAAGGTCGTGGCCTGGTACGACAACGAGTGGGGTTACTCGGCCCGGCTGGTGGACCTGGTGGCCCTCATCGGACGGCGAGGCGTCTGAGGTCATGGCCGCGGCAGGCAAGCTGACCATCGACGATCTGGACGTCGCCGGCCGGCGCGTGCTGGTGCGGGTTGACTTCAACGTGCCCCTGGAGGATGGCCGGGTGGCCGACGACACCCGGATCAGGGCGTCGCTGCCCACGCTGCGGGCCCTGCTGGACCGGGGCGCGGCCCTGGTGCTGGTCACCCACCTAGGCCGTCCCAAGGGCCGGGTGGTGGAAGAACTGCGGCTGGATCCCGTGGCCCGGCGCCTGGCTGAACTGCTGGGCCGGGAGGTCCGCAAGGTCGACGACGTGACCGGCCCCCAAGCCCGGGCGGCGGCCGCGGCCCTGGAGCCCGGCCAGGTGCTGCTGCTGGAGAACGTCCGCTTCGATCCTCGCGAGGAGAAGAACGACCCGGACTTCGCCCGGGAACTGGCCGGCCTGGCCGACCTGTTCGTCAACGACGCCTTCGGCACGGCCCACCGGGCCCATGCGTCGACCGAGGGGGTCGCCCGCTTCCTGCCGGCGGCGGCCGGCCTGCTGATGGCGGCCGAGATCGCCGCCCTGAGCCGGCTGGTGAACAACCCGGAGCGGCCCTTCTGGGCCCTGGTGGGCGGCGGCAAGGTGGCGGACAAGCTGCGGGTGCTGGAACGGCTGGTGGACCGCTGCGACGGGCTCATCATCGGCGGCGGCATGGCCAACACGTTCCTGGCCGCCCAGGGCATCGACGTGGGCGCTTCCCGGGTGGAACCCGACCTCTTTGACGCGGCCCGGGCCGTGATGGGGCGGGCCGGGGAGCGGGGGATCCCGCTGCTGTTGCCCGTGGACGTGGTGGCCGCCGACCGCTTCGCCGAAGACGCGCAGACGCGGGTGGTGCCGGCCGAGGCCATCCCGGCCGGGTGGATGGCCCTGGACGTGGGTCCCGCCTCCCTGGATGCGTTCGCCGAGGCGCTGCGGCCGGCACGGACGGTGTTCTGGAACGGGCCCTTCGGTGTCTTCGAGTGGCCCGCCTTCGCCGAAGGCACCCGCCGCCTGGCCCAGGTGGTGGCGGAACTGGACGCCTGGACCGTGGTGGGCGGCGGCGACTCGGCGGCGGCCGTGCACCAGGCCGGCGTGGCCGACCGCATCGGCCACATCAGCACCGGCGGGGGCGCCTCCCTGGAGTTCGTGGAAGGCCGGCCGCTGCCGGGGGTGGAAGCCCTGGCCGACACGGCGGGGGGAGCGGCGGCCCGCCATGGCTGACGGGTCCCAGGCCCACCGCCGTCCCCTGGTGGCCGGAAACTGGAAGATGAACCTGACCCACCTGGAGGGGGCCGTGCTGGCGGCGGAGGTGGCGGCGGCGCTGCCCTCGCCTGTTCCCGTGGACGTGGTGCTCTGCCCGCCCTTCACCGCCCTGCAGGCGGTGGGCGACGTGCTGGCCGCCGCCGGCGGCGAGGTGATGCTGGGCGCCCAGGACCTGCACTGGCAGGAGCGGGGCGCCTTCACCGGCGAGGTTTCGGCCGGGATGCTGGCGGCCCTGGGCTGCCGGTACGTCATCGCCGGCCACTCGGAGCGCCGCGGCCTGTTCGGCGAGACCGACGAGATGGTGGCCCGCAAGGCCGCCGCCGCCCGGGCAGCGGGCCTCATCCCCATCGTCTGCGTGGGCGAAACCCTGGAGCAGCGCCGCGCCGGCCGGGTGGAGGCCGTGATCCTCGGGCAGCTGGAGGCGGTCCTGGCGGCGGTCAGTCCCGATGCCGGCCTGGTCATCGCCTACGAGCCGGTGTGGGCCATCGGCACCGGCGAGGCGGCCTCGCCCGCCGACGCCGCCGCGGTGGCCCGCCTGATCCGGGACCGGCTGCGGCAGGCGGGGCCGGGCGCCGGGGACGTGCGCATCCTTTACGGGGGATCCGTCACGGCCGAAAACGCCGCCGGCTTCCTGTCCGAACCCGACCTGGACGGTGCCCTGGTGGGCGGCGCCAGCCTGGACGCCCGGAGTTTTGCCGCCATCGTCGAGGCGGCGGTGAAACCATGACCCGCGGGGCCGTGACCCGCCCGAGACCGCTGGCCCTGATCGTCCTGGACGGCTGGGGGCTCAACCCGAGCCGGGAGGCCAACGCCGTGGCCCTGGCCCAGACGCCGGTGTTTGACCGCATCTGGTCCCAGTGGCCCCGGGCCACGCTGCTCACCCACGGGCCCCACGTGGGCCTGCGGGAAGGCCAGATCGGCAATTCCAACGTGGGCCACCTGAACCTGGGAGCCGGCCGCATCGTGTACCAGGACCTGGTGCGCATCGACCGGGCGCTGGCCGACGGCTCCCTGGCCTCGCACCCGGTGCTGCGCCGGGCCCTGGCGGGCCTGCCGCCCGGCGGCACCGTGCACCTGCTGGGACTGCTGTCGGACGGCGGGGTCCACAGCCATGTCGACCACATCCTGGGCATCTGGCGTATCGTCGAGGACCTGGGCGCCCCGCGGGTGGCGCTGCACGCCTTCCTGGACGGGCGCGACGTGCCACCCAAGAGCGCCATGACGTACCTGGACCTGCTGGAGGCCCGGCGGGGTCCCCAGGGCCTGGCGGCAGTGGCCACCGTGTCCGGCCGCTACTACGCCATGGACCGGGACCGCCGCTGGGAGCGGGTGCGCCTGGCCTACGAGGCCCTGGTGCTGGGCCGGGGCCGGGAGGCAGCCGACCCCCGGCAGGCGGTGGAAGAGGCTTACCGGCGCGGGCAGACCGACGAGTTCGTGGAGCCCACGGTCATCACCCGGGGCGGCCGCCCGGCGGCCGTCATCGGCCCCGGCGACCTGGTGATCTTCTGCAACTTCCGGGCGGACCGGGCCCGCCAGTTGACGCGGGCGCTGTTCGACCCCGAGTTCGGCGAGTTTCCCCGGCCGTTCGTGTTCCCGGCCCAGCGCCTGCTGACCCTGGCCGTCTACGACGACACCTTTCCCACGCCGGCCCTGATGCCGCCCAACCGCGTGGTGCGGCCCTTCGGCCAGTGGATCGCCGAGGCCGGCCTGACCCAGCTGAGGCTGGCCGAAACCGAGAAGTACGCCCACGTCACTTACTTCTTCAACGGCGGCGAGGAGCGGGTGTTTCCCGGCGAGGACCGGATCCTGGTGCCCTCGCCTCAGGTGGCCACCTACGACCTGAAGCCGGAGATGAGCGCCCCGGAGGTGACGGAGCAGGCGGTGGCCGCCGTGCGGCGGGGAGCGCACGACGTCATCATCATGAATTACGCCAACCCCGACATGGTGGGCCACACCGGGGTGCTGGAGGCGGCGGTCCGGGCCTGCGAGGCGGTGGACCAGGGCCTGGGCCGGGTGCTGGAGGCGCTGCTGGACCGGGGCGGCGCGGCGCTGGTCTGCGCCGACCACGGCAACGCCGAGCAGATGGTGGATCCCGCAACCGGCCAGCCCCACACGGCTCACACCACCAATCCCGTGCCGGTGGTCCTGGTGTCGCCCGCCCACCGGCACCGGCGCCTGCGGGACGGGGTGCTGGCCGACGTGGCGCCCACCCTGTGCGAGCTGCTGGGCCTGGAGCCGGCGCCTGAGATGGACAGGACCTCGCTGCTGGTATAGTCCGGCAAGGGCCCGGTCCCGCGGGCGCTGCGCGCCCCCCGGGGCCGGGACCCGGCGCGCTGTGGAGGGGTTCTCCGTGACCGAGATCGTCAGCGTCCGTGGACGGGAAATCCTGGACTCCCGCGGCAATCCCACCGTGGAGGCGGAGGTGGAGCTGGCCTGCGGCGCCGTGGGCCGGGCGGCGGTACCCTCCGGCGCCTCGACCGGCGCCCACGAGGCGGTGGAGCGGCGCGACGGCGACCCGGGCCGCTACGGGGGCAAGGGTGTCCTGGAGGCGGTGCGGGCCGTCGAGACCGAACTGGCCGAGGCGGTTCGGGGCCTGGATGCCCGGGACCAGGCGGCGGTGGACCGGGCGCTGATCGAATGCGACGGGACCCCCAACAAGGGCCGCCTGGGCGCCAACGCCGTCCTGGCGGTGTCGCTGGCGGCGGCGCGGGCGGCGGCGGCGGCCCTGGACCTGCCCCTGTACCGGTACCTGGGCGGCGCCTTCGCCCGGGTGCTGCCGGTGCCCATGCTGAACATCCTCAACGGCGGCCGCCACGCCGACAACAACGTGGACGTTCAGGAGTTCATGGTGGTGCCGGCGGGCTTTGACCGCTTCGAAGAGGCGCTGCGGGCCGGCGTGGAGATCTTCCACGCCCTGAAGGCGCTGCTGCGGGAACGGGGCCTGGGCACCGGCGTGGGCGACGAGGGCGGCTTCGCCCCCGACGTGGACAGCAACCGCCAGGCCCTGGAACTGCTGCTCGGGGCGGTGGAGCGGGCCGGGTACCAGCCCGGCCGGCAGGTGTGGATCGCCCTGGACGTGGCGGCCACGGAACTTTACGACGGCGGCGTCTACCGCCTGGCCGGGGAGGGCCGTACCTACGACAGCGCCGGCATGGCCGGGCTCATCGAGCAGTGGTGCCGGGAGTACCCGATCCTGTCGGTGGAGGACCCGCTGGCCGAGGACGACTGGCAGGCCTGGACCGACCTGACCCGCCGCATCGGCGACCGGGTGCAGCTGGTGGGCGACGACCTGTTCGTCACCAACCGGCGGCGGCTGGAGCAGGGCATCGAGACGGGCGCCGGCAGCGCGGTGCTGGTCAAGGTCAACCAGATCGGCACCCTGACCGAGACCATGGAGACCATGGAACTGGCCGTCCGGGCCGGGTACGGCCGCATCGTGTCCCACCGCTCCGGCGAGACCGAAGACGCCTTCATCGCCGACCTGGCGGTGGCCACGGGCGCCGGCCAGATCAAGACCGGCGCGCCCAGCCGCAGTGAGCGGGTGGCCAAGTACAACCGGCTGCTGCGCATCGCCGGCGAGCTGGGCCCGGCGGCGGTGTACCCGGGGCTGGCCGCCTTCCCCGTGCGCCGCTGATCTGTTACACTTTTTTACGTTGCTTGCTGGCTGTACAGGCTTTCCAGGGGGCGACGAGCCTTGAAGATCCTCTTGCTGGTGCTGCACGTGCTGGCCTCGCTGGGGATCATCGCGGTGGTGCTGCTGCAGTCGGGCCGGGCGGCCGGGCTGTCGGGCGCCATCGCCGGCGGGGCCGAGGCCATGTTCGGGAAACGGCGGGGCCTGGACGCCCTGCTGGAGCGCCTCACCACCATCATCGCCTTTGCTTTCTTCCTCACTTCCTTGCTGATGGCCATTTTCATGTAGGAGGGCGGGGGAACCGGATGGAGCAGTGGATCTTCCTGGCGCCCGCGGCCGGGGTCGCCGCGCTGCTGTTCGCCTTCGTGCTGATCCGGCAGATCACGGCCGGCGACGCGGGCACGGAGCGCATGCGCGAGATCGCCCGCGCCATCCAGGAAGGCGCCATGGCTTTCCTCTACCGCGAGTACCGCTCGCTGGTGGTCTTTGTCGTGGTGCTGGCGGCCCTCATCGTGGCCCTGGGCTTCTCGTCCGGCGGCGCGGCCAGCGGCATGCGGCCCACCACGGCGGTGGCCTACCTGGTGGGCGCTGTGGCGTCGCTGACGGCGGGCTACATCGGCATGACCGTGACCACCCGGGCCAACGTCCGCACGGCCAGCGCAGCCCGGCAGGGCATGGTGCCGGCGCTGAACGTGGCCTTCGCCGGCGGCTCGGTCATGGGCATGTCGGTGGTGGGCCTGGGCCTGGTGGGCCTGAGCATCGTGTTCTGGCTGTTCGGCGATCCGCAGGATGCCGCCAGCATCAGCGTGGTCAACGGCTTCGCCCTGGGTGCCTCGTCGGTGGCGCTGTTCGCCCGCGTGGGCGGCGGCATCTACACCAAGGCGGCCGACGTGGGCGCCGACCTGGTGGGCAAGGTGGAAGCCGGGATCCCCGAGGATGACCCGCGGAACCCGGCGGTCATCGCCGACAACGTGGGCGACAACGTGGGCGACGTGGCCGGCATGGGCGCCGACCTGTTCGAGTCCTTCGTCGGCTCCATCGTGGCCGCCATGGCCCTGGGCGCGGTGGCTGCCCCCGCCGGGCTGTCGCCGGTGGCCGGCGTGCTCCTGCCCATGATCATCGCCGGCGTCGGCGTGGTGGCCTCCATCCTGGGTACATTCCTGGTGCGGGCCGGCGGCGGCGGCAACCCGGCCGCGGCCCTGCGTGCCGGCACCATCAGCAGCGCCGTCCTGACCGTGGTGGGAGCCTATGTGTTCGCGGGGCTGCTGGCCGGCTCCACGCGCGTCTTCTTCGCCATCGTCGCCGGCATCGTGGCCGGCATCCTCATCGGCCAGTTGACCGAGTACTACACCTCCGGCGACCGGTCCCCGGTGCAGGGCATCGCCCGGGCGTCCCAGACCGGCACCGCCACCAACATCATCGCCGGCCTGGCGGTGGGCATGCGCAGCACCGCGCTGCCCATGCTGGTCGTCGCCATGGCCATCCTGGCGGCCTACGGTCTCGCCGGGCTCTACGGCGTGGCCGTGGCGGCCGTGGGCATGCTGGCCACCACCGGCATGACCGTGGCCGTGGACGCCTACGGCCCCATCGCCGACAACGCCGGCGGCATCGCCGAGATGTCGGAACTGCCCGGTTCGGTGCGCCAGGTCACCGACACCCTGGACTCGGTGGGCAACACCACCGCCGCCATCGGCAAGGGCTTCGCCATCGGCTCGGCGGCGCTGACGGCGCTGGCCCTGTTCTCGGCCTACGCCACGTCCGTGAACCTGGCCGCCATCGACCTGATGAACCCCATGGTCATTGCCGGCCTGCTGATCGGCGGCATGCTGCCCATGCTGTTCTCGGCCATGACCATGGAGGCCGTGGGCAAGGCGGCCGAGCAGATGATCAGCGAGGTGCGCCGCCAGTTCCGGGAGATCCCCGGCATCATGGAGGGTACCGGGCGGCCAGACTACGCCCGCTGCGTCGATATCAGCACCCGCGCCGCCCTGCGGGAGATGATCCTGCCGGGGGCCATGGCGGTGGTGGTGCCGCTGGCGGTGGGCCTGATCCTGGGCAAGGAGGCCCTGGGCGGCCTGCTGGCCGGCGCCCTGGTGGTCGGCGTGCTGCAGGCCATCTACATGGCCAACGCCGGCGGCGCCTGGGACAACGCCAAGAAGTTCATCGAGACCGGCCAGTACGGCGGCAAGGGCTCCGATGCCCACAAGGCCGCCGTGGTGGGCGACACGGTGGGCGACCCCTTCAAGGATACGGCCGGCCCGTCGCTGAACATCCTGATCAAGCTGATGTCCATCGTGGCGCTGGTGTTCGCGCCGCTGTTCATGTAGGATAGGGGCCACATCATCGCACGGGACGCGGGCGGCCGGCGCGGGGTGCGCCGGCCGCCGTTTTCACGGAACGGGAGTTTTGACCATGGCCAGATCGCGCAGGGGAGAAACCGCCACGCTGGACGAGGACGCCATCCTCCATTTCATGCGGGAGCAGGCCTACCGGCCCATGTCCTTCGGGGAACTGGCCAGGGCCCTGGGGGCGACGGGGGCCAGGCGTCGGCTGCTGGCCCGCCTCCTGGAAGAACTGGAGGCCCGCGGGCAGGTGGTGCGCACCCGGGCCGAGCGCTACGGCGTGCCCGAGCGCATGAACCTGGTGGTGGGCCGCCTGGAGCGCAACCGCCGCGGCTTCGGCTTCGTGATCCCCGAGCGCGACGACATCCCCGACGTCTTCATCCCGCCCGATCGTTTCGGCCCGGCGGTGCACCAGGACCGGGTCATCGCCCGCATCCGGGGCGCGGCCGGCGACGGGCGGCGGGCTGAGGGCGAGATCATCCGGGTGCTGGAGCGGGCCCACCGGCGGGTGGTGGGGCGCCTGGAGCGGAGGCGCCACTTCGCCTTCGTGGTGCCGGTGGACCCGCGCCTGGACTTCGACGTCATCATCCCGGCGGCGGACCTGGGCGGCGCCGTGCCGGGCGAGATCGTGGTGGCCGAGGTGACCGCCTGGCCGGAACGGCCCCGCAGTCCCGAGGGCCGGGTTGTCGGCCGCCTGGGCAGGGAAGGCGACCCGGGCGTTGACGTGGACGTGATCATGTTCCAGTACGGCCTGGAGCCGGGGTTCGACGCCGACGTGCTGGCCGAGGCGCGCCGGGTTCCCCAGGAGGTGCTCCCCGAGGAGTGCCGCGGCCGCCTGGACCTGAGGGACCGGCTGGTGTTCACCATCGACGGCGAGGACGCCAGGGACCTGGACGACGCCGTGTCCCTGGAGGAGCCGCGTCATCCCAGGGCCCGGTGGCGCCTGGGCGTCCACATTGCCGACGTGTCCCACTACGTGCCGGAAGGCAGCGCCCTGGACCGTGAGGCGGCCCGCCGGGGCACCAGCGTCTACCTGGTGGACCGGGTGGTGCCCATGCTGCCGCCCGAGCTTGCCAACGGCATCTGCAGCCTGCACCCCGGCGTCGACCGCCTGACCCTGTCAGTGTTCATGGACATCGACGACCGCGGTCGGGTCCTGGACTATGAGATCGTTCCGTCGGTGATCCGCTCGAAGGAGCGGCTCACCTATGAAATCGTCTACGCGCTGCTGACCGGAGGCGGCGAGGACCTGCGGGATCGTTACCGGCACGTGCTGCCGGTGCTGGAGGAAATGCACGCCCTGGCCCGGCTGCTGTTCCAGCGGCGCCTGGGCCGGGGATCGGTGGACTTCGACTTTCCCGAGGCCAAGGTGGTGCTGGATGATGACGGCCGGCCCGTGGACATCCGGGTGCGCCGCCGCGATCTGGCCACCCAGTTGATCGAAGAGTTCATGATCCTCTGCAACGAGACGGTGGCGGCCCACTGCCGGCGGCTGGAGGTGCCGTTCCTGTACCGGGTCCACGAGCCGCCTGAGGATGACGCAATCGAGAGTTTCGAGGAGTTCATCGCCCACTTCGGCCTGCGGCTGCGGCGCCGCGGCGCCCGGGTCCGGCCGGCCGACTTCCAGAAGGTGCTGAACGCCGTGCGGGATACCGAACTGGACTACCTGGTCAGCACCGTGATGCTCCGGACCATGGCCCGGGCCCGGTACGCCAGCGAGAACCTGGGCCACTTCGGCCTGGCCTCGGACTGCTATACTCATTTCACGTCGCCCATCCGCCGCTACCCCGACCTGGTGATCCACCGGATCATCAAGGAACTGCTGGCCCACGGCGAGCTGGGCCAGGAGCGCGCCCGCCGCTGGGAGGCGGCGCTGCCGGCGGTGGCGGCCCACTGCTCGACCATGGAGCGGCAGGCCGAGGAAGCTGAGCGCGACACGGTGGACCTGAAGAAGGTCCAGTTCATGGCCGACCGCGTGGGCGACGTGTTCGAGGGCATCATCTCCGGCGTCACCAACTTCGGCCTGTTCGTGGCCCTGCCCAACACCGTGGAGGGCCTGGTCCACGTCAGCAGCATGGTGGACGACTACTATCATTTCGATGAGAGCCGCTACTCGCTGGTGGGCGAGCGGCGGGGCCGGGTCTTCCGCCTGGGCAACGCGGTCCGCGTGCGTCTGGTGCGGGTCGACGCCCTGGAGCGCCGGCTGGACTTCGAACTGGTCGAGGGCGAGGACGAAGACGGTCTCGAGGATGGTTACGGGCCCGGCGGCCGCCGCCGACGGCGCGGCGGGTCCCGGCGGAGGCGGTGACGGGCGGTGGCTGGGCGGCTGCTGGCCAGCAATCGTAAGGCCTACCACGAATACCACATCGAGGAAACGGTGGAGGCGGGCATCGCCCTGACGGGCACCGAGGCCAAGTCGGCCCGGGCGGGCCGCATCAACCTGGCCGACGCCCACGCCCGGGTGGAGCGCGGTGAGGTCTGGCTCTACAACATGCACATCGCGCCCTACGAGCACGGCAACCGCTGGAACCACGAGCCCACCCGACGGCGCAAGCTGCTGCTGCACCGCCGGGAGATCGACTACCTGGCGGGCCGGGTGCGGCAGCGGGGCTACACGCTGATCCCGCTGCGGGTCTACCTCAAGGGCCCGTGGATCAAGGTGGAGCTGGGCGTGGCCCGCGGCAAGAGGCAGTACGACAAGCGCCGCGACATGGCCGAGCGCGAGGCGCGGCGCCGGATCCAGCGCGCCCTGCGGGGCCGGGAGGCCGTCTGAACACGGTGCTCGCGGCGGCCCCTGGTCGTGGTATAATTCGGGTGCGCCCGGGGCTGCCGGGCGGCGCTCTTTGACAGGTTTCCAGCAGATTTGCGGGGGTGAGCAGGCTCGACTCGGCGCAGGATGGGTCAGGGAAGCGAGCCGAGGTCCGCGCCTCGTTAATCAGCGGAACGGCAATAAATGCCGACGAGACCTACGCTCTGGCTGCTTAATTAAAGCGGTCACGCCTGCAGCGCCCTGGCCTGCGGGGC
>Ga0079224_100010370_pt1 | contig 12786 bp, 10 predicted proteins | sample Stecom2015_FD_80414 | JGI IMG/M metagenome (GOLD analysis project Ga0079224, IMG submission 80414) | Agricultural soil microbial communities from Utah to study Nitrogen management - Steer compost 2015 | ecosystem: Environmental > Terrestrial > Soil > Agricultural land | place: USA: Utah...
GCCCCGCTGGACCGGGAAAAACTGCAAGGGGATTTTGACAAGGTCCTGGATTCCATCCCTTTCAAAGGCCCCCGTCCCATTTTCCAAACCACTACGGGAAATGTCACGGATCGCATCCTTTCGGTACAGGGCTCCATTGGGGCCTCCCTGATCGTCATGGGGACCATGGGGGACAAGGTCACCGATGAGGCGATCACCAATACCTCCAGACTGGTATTGGATGCCCGCTGCCCGGTATTGTCAATTCCCTATGGCTGTCCCATAAAGGATCCGCTCAATGTCGCCTTGATCCTGGTGGGGAAATCCAAGACCATGAAACAGATGCCGGCCCCCCTCTTGGCCCTGGCCAAGGTCTTTGGTTCCAAGTTGCACCTGTTGACCAAGACCAGGGAGTCCGAGACCGGGGAAAGACAGCCGCTATTGCCCAACAATCCGGAGCCCTTCTACGAAGTGCCCCCCATCGATCGGGAAGGGGATGTGGAAGAAGCGGTGTTGAAGTACATCCACAAGGCGAAGGTGGACCTGCTGGCCATAGTTCCCGAGAACCATGCCCAGGACAGCACCCCTTCCCAGGGCCGTTTGACCAAATTGCTGACCCTGCATGCCGAGATTCCGATCCTCTCCTTGGGGGGACACGGGGTGTAGGTCCAACCTTTGGGAGCGGTTCATTATTGTCGAATATTCAAAAATCATATACTATGGAAATCCAAGTGCAGTATCTAAAAATGAAAAGCAGTGAGGCCATGACCCAATTGTTGAAACGGAAATTGGATGCCCTGGAGAAAAAATACGATTGGTTGATCCGGGCCCGAGTGGTCTTTAAGATCGAAAACGACTCCAAAGGGGAGGACAAGGTCTGTGAAATCGAGCTCCACGGTCCGGGACCCGCCCTTTTTGCCAGTTCCAATTCGGACGATTTCGAGAAATCCATGGCCGAAAGTGTGGACGACCTGAAACGACAACTGGAAAAAAGACAGGCAAGTTTTGGTTCCCGTGGCCTGAAAGTATGATATTTGTGGCATCAACGATCCAATCGACCACCCTTTGAACCGAAAAACGATCCTTATCATTGCCCTCCTTATCTTGGCGGGATGCGCCGGCACCAAACTGGTGGGTAGTTGGAAGAATCCGGACTATGTGATCTTCGATGCCAAACAGGTGCTTGTGGTGGGCATGGCCCAGGACCGACAGCTCCGTTTGGAATTCGAGAGCCGTTTGGTCGAGCAGTTCAAGAGGGAAGGGGTGGAGGCCGTACGCAGCATGGATGTCTTCGATTTGGCCTTCACCTCGGCCCAACGTTCCGAAGAGGAATTGGAGGATGCCATGGAACTGTTGATCGACAGGGACTTCGACGCCATACTTTTGACCAAGCTGATCGGGATGGGCCATCGGGTGACCCTAAGGGAAAGCGTTGCCGATATCGATCGGGCCTTTGATACCTTCAGCACCGACTATTTGGAACACCAGGAAATCTATTACGATCCCAAGATCGGACAGGAATATGATCTCTTCCATTTGGAGACCTCCCTCTATTGTATCTGTGTGGGCAAGGAACGGGAACTGGTCTGGAGGGGAAATATCGACCTGGTGGAACCCATGGACACGGATAAGGTCATGGATTCCTATATCGCCCTGATCCGTGGGGCCATGGAAGAGGATGACGTGATCTTTTAAGAGAGGCCGATGGCTTCCAAGACCCCGACCAGATCCAAAAGGATAAAGAGGGGGATCGCGATCAAAATCAGGATCAACACAAATACCAGTACGCGCAGAAAACCGACCATCAACCGGTTGCCAAATGTAATTTCTTCCGCCATAATCGTGTAATTTCAATGAAGTTACGCAATTATTCGCATATTTTGTACCAGGGAAGTGTAAATTCAACAGGGCCCCCGATTTTTTAATCAGGGCTTCCTTTGTTTTTTTCCGCCGATCAGCCTGCCCAATTCCTCCAGGGAGATTCCCTTGGTCTCCGGCATTGCGAAGATCACCCATAGGAGTTGCAGGACCATCATCAGGGCAAAGAAGACAAAAATGGGCCATGGGTTGTCCCTGAACAGACCGATCTCCGCATCCAAAAAAGTGGGGGTCAGCAGGGTGATAAGGGCCGCGAACACCCAGTGGGTCCCCGTTCCCCAGGATTGCCCATAGGAGCGTACCCGGTTGGGGAACACCTCCGCGATGAACACCCAGATCACCGTGCCCTGTCCAATGGCGTGGGAGGCGATGAACAAGAGGATGAAAACCAACAGAAGGGTGGGGTGTGCCACCGAATGGAAGCACCAGGCCAACATGGAGAGGCTGATGATATATCCAATGGATCCCAGGACCATCAATTGTTTGCGGCCCATCCTATCGATCAGGGAGATTCCAACAAAGGTGAAGATCAAATTCACCAGGCCTATGGAAATGGAGCTCAACAGGGATTCCCCACTGCCATAACCTGCGCGTTCCAAGATTTCGGGGGCGTAATATAGGATGAAATTAATTCCCGAGAGCTGATTGAAGAAGGCGATGAAAAAGGCCAACATCAAGGATTTGTTGTATTTGCCCGAAAAGAGGTTTTCCCTTTGTTTGTCCACCCCTTGCCTTAAGTTGAGCTTGATTTCTTCCAATTGGATCAGGGCCCGGTCCCGGGCTATGCCCAAAAGGGACATGGAACGGATCACCAGGATGTCTTCCCGCCCCTTCATCGCCAGCCATCTGGGACTGTTGGGCAACCGGAACACCAACAGGGTATAGATCAGGGCGGGCAAGGCCTCCACGCTGAGCATCCAGCGCCAGGCGACCTGCTGTTGGAACAGCTGTCCTATGATATAATTCGATATGAAGGCCAACAGGATCCCAAAGACTATGTTGAACTGATAGAGGGCGGTCAACCTGCCCCGGGTGGAGGGGCCGGATATCTCAGAGATATAGATGGGTGCGGCCACCGAGGAGGCGCCCACCCCGATCCCCCCGATAAATCGGAAGAAGGAAAAACTGTAGGCCTCCGGGGCCAGGGCCGTTCCCACGGCCGAAACAAAGTAGAGGATCCCGATCCATAACAGGGTTTTTTTTCGGCCCAAGCTTTCGGTGGGAATCCCCCCGAGAAGGGATCCCATTACGGTGCCCCAAAGGGCCATGGACATGATAAAGATACCGTGGAAGGTGAACACCGAATCCCCGAGGAACCAATTGGTGCCCCAAAGTTCCTTGATCGGTTGGTTGGCCCCTGAGATCACCACGGTGTCAAATCCGAACAAAAAGCCGGCCAGGGCCGCGGTCAGGGAAATTCTGAAAAGATTCCGGTCCATATTGGTTGGTTTTGTTAAAAATATGGAATTTACAGGACTTGGCCGATATAATCCAAGATCCGCCTTGTGGCCCCGGTATGGGCATTGATATAGTTTTGGTTGATACGGCCCAGGCGTTCCCTATGCGCGGGCCCTTCCCGCAACCGGTCCAGGACCGATGTGAATTCCCCTTGGTCCCCCACCGGCAGCAGGCCCCCAAGGCGCACCAGATCCACCGCTTCCCGGAACCCCTGGTATCGGGGACCGATGATCACGGGTATCCCGTGCACGGCCGGCTCCAGGGTATTGTGCAGGCCGGTGGCAAAGCCCCCGCCCACATAGGCCACATCCGCATAACTGTAGACTTTGTTCAACAGGCCAATGGTATCCAAGATCAATACCTGTACCCCCTCCAACGCCCTGTCCTCCCTTTGGGAATAGCGCAGGCTGCTTTTTTCAAGACTCTGTTCGATTTTGGCGATATGTTCCTCCTTAATCTCATGGGGGGCGATGACGAATTTGATCCCATCCCCGCAGCCATTGATGTAGGGAATCAAGAGCTGTTCGTCCTCGGCCCAGCTGCTGCCGGCCACCAAGGTGAAACAGGCTCCCTTGAAGGAATCCATGAAATCCAGTCGGTTGTCCGCTTTGGCGATCTTCATCACCCGGTCAAAGCGACTGTCCCCGCCCAGGGTCACATTCCGGTGACCCAGCCCTTCCAACAGTTCCACCGAATCCCGGTCCTGCACAAAGAAATGGGTGAAGGCCTCCAGACTTTTGCGCATAAAGCCCCCATAGGATCTAAAATAGATCTGCCTTCCGGAAAACCGGGCCGAGGCCAAAAGGGTGGGAATCTTTCTTTTTTGGAGTTCCCTGAGGTAGTTGGGCCAGATCTCATATTTGATGAACAGGGCCAGTTCCGGCCGTACCAGATCCAGGAATTTCCTGCTGTTGGCCAAGGTATCCATGGGAAGGTAGGCCACCAGGTCGGCCAGGGGGGCATCCTTTTTTACCTCATAGCCCGACGGGGAAAAAAAAGTGAGCAGGATTTGATGGTCCGGATAGTTGCCTCGCAGGCCCTCCAAGATGGGCAGCCCCTGTTCGTATTCCCCCAGGGAGGCCACGTGCATCCAGAGGGTACGCCCCTTTGGGGACAGGCCCCCTTCCAAAAGTGAAAAACTCTGTTTTCGGCCCTTCACAAAGCGCCCAATCTTGGGTCTGAAGGATGCGATTCCCTGCAGGACAAACCAGGAGAGTTGGGTCAGGATGTTGTAGATGAAACGCAAGGAATTGAATTTTTGCTAAAATACATTCTTTCGGCAAGAGGACATTATGGAAGCTTAATTTCTTAATTTTGGCCGATAATATCAGCGGATGAAAAAAATACAGATGGTCGACCTCAAGGGTCAGTACGAGGAAATCAGGGAGCAAGTGGCCCAAGGGATGGCCGAGGTCCTGGAATCCTCGGCATTCATTAACGGGCCCCAGGTCCATGCCTTCCAAAGGGAATTGGAGGCCTATTCCGGGGCCAAACACGTGATACCCTGTGCCAATGGGACCGACGCGCTCCAGATCTGTATGATGGGCCTCGGGCTGAAGCCCGGGGACGAGGTGATCACCGCCGATTTCACCTTTGCCGCCACCGTGGAGGTGATCGCCCTTTTGGGGTTGGTCCCGGTATTGGTGGATGTGGACCCCGACAGTTTCAACATCGATGTGGCCGCTGTCGAGCGGGCCATTACCCCCAGGACCAGGGCCATAGTACCGGTCCACCTTTTCGGGCAATGTGCCGATATGGATGCTCTTTTGGAGCTGGCCGGAAGACACGATCTCTTTGTCATAGAGGACAACGCGCAGGCCATTGGGGCCACCTATGCCTCCAAGACCCGTCGCCCACAGCAGGCCGGGACCATGGGCCATGCTTCGGCCACTTCCTTCTTCCCATCCAAGAACCTGGGTTGCTATGGGGACGGGGGCGCCATTTTCACCAATGATGACGATTTGGCCCACCGCATACGGGGAATTGTGAACCACGGCATGTACCAAAGATACTATCACGATGTGGTCGGGGTGAATTCCCGGCTGGATTCCCTGCAGGCCGTGGTGCTGCGTGCAAAGCTTCCCCATTTGGACCGCTACAATGCCAAACGGAGGGAGGCCGCGGACAAATATGCAGCCGCCCTTGGCGGACAGGAGCATATCGTCCTTCCCAAAATTGTGGGGGACAGTCATGTGTTCCACCAGTTCACCCTGAGGATCACCAACGGAAAACGGGATGCCCTGGTCGAGCACTTTGCGGCGAACCGGGTCCCCTGTGGGGTGTACTATCCGGTTCCCCTGCACCGGCAGAAGGCCTATAGGGACGAGCGGTACAGGGAGGAGGATTTTGTGGTGACCAACCAATTGGTCCGGGAAGTGATCTCCCTTCCCATGCACACCGAACTGGACGACCGGCAGATCGAACATATCTCCGGGCTGATCATCAATTTTCTAAACCAAAAATAAAGGACAAATGAAGATATTGGTCACCGGGGGGCTTGGGTTTATCGGTTCCCATACGGTAGTGGAACTGCAAAACGAGGGCCATGAGGTGGTCATTGTGGACAATCTATCCAATACTTCCGTGGAGGTGTTGGGAGGGATCACGGCCATAACCGGCATCCGTCCCCTCTTTGAGGAATTCGATTTGCGGGACCATGCCGCCCTAAAGGCCTTTTTTAAAAGGCATTCAGATCTGGACGGGCTCATACACTTTGCAGCTTCCAAGGCCGTTGGGGAGAGTGTGGAAAAACCACTGCTCTATTACGACAACAATTTGGGGGTGTTGGTCCACTTGTTGCAGGAAATGGAAAAGTTGGGCGGGGCCGCCTTTATCTTCAGCTCCTCCTGTACGGTATACGGGCAGGCCGATACCCTCCCGATCACCGAATCGGCCCCGATCAAACCTGCGGAGTCCCCTTATGGGAACACCAAACAGATCGGGGAGGAGATCATTCGGGACAGCTGTAGGGTGATGCCGGAGCTCAAGGCCATAGCCCTGAGGTATTTCAATCCCATTGGCGCCCATCCCTCTGCCCATATCGGGGAGCTTCCCCTGGGGGTCCCCCAGAACCTGGTGCCCTTTATCACCCAGACCGGGATCGGCCTGCGAAAGGAACTTTCGGTCTTCGGGGACGATTATCCCACCCCGGACGGCACCTGCATCCGGGACTATATCCACGTGGTGGACCTGGCCAAGGCCCACGTAATGGCCCTGCAACGGCTGCTCGAGGGAAAGAACAACACCAATTATGAGGTGTTCAACCTGGGGACCGGTACCGGGAGTTCGGTGCTGGAAGTGATCCACAGTTTCGAGCGGGTCTCCGGCAAGAAGCTCAACTACAAGATCGTGGGCCGCAGGGAAGGGGATGTGGTCCAAGCCTATGCCGATACCAAAAAGGCCAATGAGGTGCTGGGATGGAAGGCCCTGTCCACATTGGACCAGGCCATGAAATCGGCATGGGATTGGGAGCTCAAAGTAAAAAGTTCAAGGGAGCAACGATCCCAATGAGGGCTTTTTACGTAGCTATTGTATGCTGCCCAAATTCAATCAAAGCCAGGAACTGTTGGAGGAGGTCCAAAAGGAGCGACTCTACCCTGCACTGTTGCAGCAATTGAAAAAGGATTTTCAACGGTCGAACGTGCCCTTGGACCTCAAGGGGGACCTCCATCCCATGGAACTCCGAAAGTTGCTGCACGAGAAAATCTACCAATTGATCCTCGAACGTTTCCACGACTACCTCAACCTGCTCTATATGGTGGATATCCCGGAACAGCTCATCCTGGGAATCGAGGCATCGGATGCCGTGGACCTATCCGAGAAGGTCAGTTTCCTGCTCTTGAAAAGGGAGGCCCAAAAGGTCTGGTACAAATCCAAATTCAGCGGTTGAGCCCCTAAACCTTTATATAGATTCCCCTTTTGTCCATAAAATAGCCCACTGTCCAACAACTGAGCATCACCCAAAGGGCAAAGAGAAGGGAGCCCATATAGGGCCCGGCCCAGGACATAAAAACATTGCGGGCGATCCATCCGTACATGGAGCCCCCATCGACCTGTATGGTGAAGAGGACAATGACAAAAAGGATGGAAAGCAGATAGATGAACAGGGTGTTCCTGCCAAACACTTCAAAGAAATAGGTCCAACCCTTGGCTTTTTTCATGTCCAGGACATAGACCAAAAGGCCCAAAACAAAGAGGTCGATGCCACTGGTGAGCAGCACAAAGGAGGAGGTCCAGAGTTTTTTGTTGATGGGCAACAGCAGGTCCCAGGCAAAGGCGGCTACGACCAGGACAAAGCCCGCCATCATCAGTTTGGCCACGCATTCAAAGTTCTGCCCCTGTTTTTGTATAAACCTTCCCGCCATATAGCCGATGATCACATTCACCACTGCGGGCAGGGTACTGAGCAGGCCCTCGGGATCGAAGGCGATGCCCTCCCCGTGGTACATATGGTCCCGTCCCATCAACCAGAGGTCCAGTTTCAGGACCGCATTTCCCTCGAGGGTGAGGTCCCCGAAACCGATCAGGATCAGATGGTAGGCCACCAACAGGCCAAGGCCCAGGTATGCAGCGGTCCTCATCTTGACAAAACGCAGGATGATCGCTGCGATCATATAACATAGGGCGATCCGCTGCAGTACCCCAAAGATCCGGGTCTCGGACAGCGGTTCGAGCTTTCCATCCTCAAAAAAGGGAAACCAGTAGATCAAAAAGCCCAACATAAAGATCAGAAAGGTCCGTTTGAACACCTTTTTAAAGAAGGGACCATTGCCCTGGGATTCGTATTTCTTCATGCTGAAACTCATGGAGTTCCCCACCACAAAGAGAAATGTGGGAAATACCAGGTCGGTAAGGGTGAAGCCGTGCCATTCGGCATGAAGCAGGGGGCGGTAGGTAGTGGCCCAGGAACCGGGGGTGTTCACTACGATCATCAGGGCGACATCTAACCCCCTGAAGACATCCAGGGAGAGGTAACGGTTTTTCAATTGGGTCATGGTCGGTCGGTATATTTCAGTCATCCAATTTATGGTTTTTTTGATCGAAGAGGAGTTTTTGGGAAAAAAAAGTGGGCGAAATGGCTTTTAGACAACAATTCCCCAACCGTTGTGTTTTTGGGTCAATTATTTAAACCATACCCTTATTTATACGGGATAAAACTTGTATTTTTGATGAAATTTTCCAGTGTATTTTGGAGAAATAGGAAGAATGGACAAATATTCATTTTTAAATGCTGCGCACACCTCATTTTTTGCGGAGCTGTACGAAAAATATCTGCAAAGTCCAGATAGCATAGAGCCCAGTTGGAGGGCTTTTTTTCAGGGCTTTGATTTTGGGATGGAAAGTTCCCTTGAGGAAATGGGAATCGAATCCGTAAACGGTTCAACGGCCCCTGCCCCCGGAGCACAACGGCCCGAAATGTCGGAGTCGCTGCTCAAGGAGTTCCAGGTCTACCAATTGATCAACGGCTACCGTTCCCGCGGGCACCTGTTCACAAAGACCAACCCGGTGCGGGACCGCCGCCAGTACGAACCGACCTTGGCCCTGGAAAATTTTGGACTCTCGGAGGCCGATCTGGACACCGTCTTCGATGCCGGTAAGATCATCGGCCTGGAATCGGCCCCCTTGCGGGAGATCCTGGCCACCTTGAACCGGATGTACTGCGATGCCATAGGGGTGGAATATATGTATATGCGTACGCCGGAACGCATAGAATGGACCCAGCAATGGCTCAATGAGAATGACAACCGTCCCAATTTCAGTGCGGACGAAAAGAAATTGATCCTCAAGAAACTCAATGAGGCGGTCACCTTTGAAAGCTTCCTCCACACCAAATACGTGGGGCAGAAACGCTTTTCCCTTGAAGGGGGGGAATCCCTGATCCCGGCCCTTGACGCCATCATCGAAAAGGCCGCCGACAAGGGGGTGAAGCAGTTCGTCATGGGAATGGCACACCGCGGGAGACTCAATGTACTGACCAATATCTTCGGAAAGTCCCCCATGGAAATCTTCAGTGAATTTGACGGAAAGGACTACGAGGAGGCCATCTTTGACGGAGATGTGAAATATCACCTGGGTTGGACCTCTAGACGGGAAACGGATTCCGGGAAGGTGGTCAATATGAACATCGCCCCAAACCCTTCCCACTTGGAGACGGTCAATTCCATTGTGGAGGGCATTACCCGGGCCAAACAGGACCGGGACTACCAGGACGGGATCGCCGAGGTGCTCCCCATCCTGGTGCACGGGGATGCGGCCTTTGCCGCCCAGGGCATTGTATACGAGGTCATACAGATGGCCCGGCTCGATGGATATACCACCGGGGGGACCATCCATATCGTGGTGAACAACCAGATCGGGTTCACCACCAACTATATGGATGCGAGGTCCTCAACCTACTGCACGGATGTGGCCAAGGTCACCCTGTCCCCCGTATTGCACGTCAATTCCGATGATGCCGAGGCCGTGGTACATGCCGCGATATTCGCCCTGGAATACCGGATGAGGTACAACCGGGATATTTTCCTGGATCTGTTGGGCTATCGAAAGTACGGACACAACGAAGGGGATGAGCCCAAGTTTACCCAGCCCTTGCTGTACAAGCTCATCGACAAGCACAAAAATCCCAGGGACATCTATGCGGCCAAACTGATCGCCGAAGGAATCATCGACGAGGACCATGTACAGAAACTGGAGGACGAATACAGAAGGGTCCTGGAAGAAGATCTATTGGATTCCAAAAAGATAGAACGCACCCGGATCACCCCCTTTATGCAGGATGAATGGGAAGGTTTTGGGCAGGTGACCGAGGAGGCCATGCTCCGGCCCATAGATACCACTTACGACCTTGGGAAACTCGATCAGATTGCCAAGAGCATCACCGCCCTTCCGGGTGACAAAAAGTTCTTGAGAAAACTCGAACGTCTGGTCAAGGCCCGCCATAGCATGTACTTCGAACAGGACAGCCTGGACTGGGCCATGGGGGAATTGCTCGCCTACGGCTCCTTGATCGAGGAGGGCTATGATGTGAGGATGAGCGGACAGGATGTGGAGCGGGGCACCTTTTCACACAGGCATGCCGTGATCAAAACGGAAATGCACGAGGAGGAGGTGGTGCTTCTCAATGAATTGGGCGAGAACCAGAACGGGGAATTCCATATATACAATTCCCTGCTCTCGGAATACGCGGTGATGGGCTTTGATTATGGCTATGCCATGGCCAGCCCGGAAACCCTGACCATCTGGGAGGCACAGTTCGGGGACTTCAGCAATGGCTCCCAAATTGTCATCGACCAATACCTGTCGGCTGCCGAGGACAAGTGGAAACTACAGAATGGGCTGGTGCTCCTATTGCCCCACGGCTATGAAGGCCAAGGTGCGGAACACTCTTCGGCCCGCATGGAGCGTTACCTGCAACTCTGTGCCAAGGACAATATGTTCGTGGCCGATGTGACCACCCCGGCCAACCTCTTCCACCTGTTGCGCAGGCAGATGAAGGCAAAATTCAGAAAACCCCTGGTGGTATTCACCCCCAAAAGCCTCTTGAGGCACCCCAAAGTGGTGTCCACCAAGAAAGAGCTGACCCAGGGAAGTTTCCAGATGGTGATCGACGACGATCGGGCAAAGGCTACAAAGGTCAAGACTCTGGTGCTCTGTACCGGGAAGTTTTATTACGACCTTTGGGACAAAAGGGAGGAACTGGGCCGGGAGGATGTGGCCCTGGTCCGGGTGGAACAGTTGTTCCCCCTGCCGCTAAAGGAAATGCGCGCCATCATCAAGAAATACAAGAATGCGGACGATATCGTCTGGGCCCAGGAGGAACCCCGCAATATGGGTGCCTGGAGCTTTTTGATGCTACATATGGAGGAGGCCAAGGATTTCAGGGTGGCCTCACGAAGGTTCTACGGGGCCCCTGCCGCGGGCAGCACGGTGCGTTCCAAGAGAAGGCACTCCCAGGTTCTGGACTACGTATTTGACAGAACCAAGGATAATATGTTAATTTGATAAACACCAATAAACTGGAATAGGAATGGTTTTAGAAATGAAAGTCCCCTCACCCGGGGAATCCATCACAGAGGTTGAGATAGCGGAATGGCTGGTCGCCGATGGCGACTATGTGGAGAAGGACCAGGCCATTGCCGAGGTGGACTCGGACAAGGCAACCTTGGAGCTTCCCGCAGAGGCCAGCGGTATCATTACCCTTAAGGCCGAGGTCGGGGATGCCGTGGCCGTGGGGGCCGTGGTTTGCCTGATAGACACCTCCGCTGCCAAACCCAAGGGGGATGCCCCCAAGGCCGAGGTGAAGGAAGCACCCAAGAAAGAGGAGCCCAAAAAAGAGGAACCCAAGAAAGAAGCTCCCAAAAAGGAGAGCTATGCCACGGGAATTCCTTCCCCGGCGGCCAAGAAGATTTTGGATGAGAAGGGAATCGCCCCTACCCAGGTTTCGGGCAGTGGCCGGGATGGCCGCATCACCAAGGAGGATGCCGTCAGCGCAGTGCCTTCCATGGGGACCCCCACCGGGGGCAACCGTGGGGAGAGCCGTACCAAATTGTCCATGTTGCGCAGAAAAGTGGCCGAACGCTTGGTTTCCGCCAAGAACGAAACGGCCATGTTGACCACCTTCAACGAGGTGGACATGACCCCCATTTTTCAATTGCGCTCCACCTATAAGGAGGCCTTCAAGGAGAAACACGGCCTGAGCCTGGGCTTTATGTCCTTCTTTACCAAGGCGGTGATCCGGGCCCTGGAGATGTACCCCGCGGTTAATTCCATGATCGATGGGAAGGATATGATCTCCTATGATTTCTGTGATATCAGTATTGCGGTATCCGGTCCCAAAGGGCTGATGGTGCCGGTGATCCGAAATGCGGAGAATTTGAGTTTCAGGGGAATCGAATCCGAAGTGAAACGCTTGGCCACCCGGGCCAGGGACGGGGTCATCACCGTGGACGAAATGACCGGGGGCACCTTCACCATCACCAATGGGGGCGTGTTCGGATCCATGTTGTCCACTCCGATCATAAATCCCCCCCAAAGTGCGATTTTGGGCATGCACAATATCGTGGAGCGTCCCATCGTACGCGACGGGGGCATCGTAGTGGCCCCCATTATGTTCGTGGCCCTGTCCTATGACCACAGGATCATTGATGGAAAGGAATCCGTCGGCTTTTTGGTGGCGGTCAAAGAGGCCTTGGAGAATCCGGTGGAACTCTTGATGGACGGGCAGGAGAAAAGGGCTTTGGAACTCTGATCCAAAACCAGATATAATATGGTATGGGCCTCTACTTTTTCAGGTAGAGGCTTTTTTTTCCGTAGTCGATAACGGCCTTGCCCCTTTTCAACACATCCTCCCCCAGGATCCCATCCACGGGAAGGGCGCTGTGGGACAATAGGGCCTCGTTCACATGGACCATGTCAAAGAGCACGATCTTGAGCCTGCTTTTTTCCCAGTCCCCGACCCGGATCCTGTTTCCC
>Ga0079224_100010371_pt1 | contig 12786 bp, 9 predicted proteins | sample Stecom2015_FD_80414 | JGI IMG/M metagenome (GOLD analysis project Ga0079224, IMG submission 80414) | Agricultural soil microbial communities from Utah to study Nitrogen management - Steer compost 2015 | ecosystem: Environmental > Terrestrial > Soil > Agricultural land | place: USA: Utah...
ATTATTCCCGCATCCAGGGCGGCGGCAACGGTCAGGCCCAGTTCCTCACATTGGTCGCCAAACTCCTCGCGGAACTCTCCCCGCAGGATTGTGGGGGGCTGTACCCAGCGCCACTTGAGGCCGGTGACTATGGTTTCCACCGCCCGCAGGGTGCCGGTGCCATCGTGGCCAGCGCGAATATAGAGCGCGCAGGGTAGCCCCTGCTTTCGTTCCAGGCAGGGGTAATAGATGCGGTCAAAGAAATCCTTGAGGGCGCCACTCATGTAGCCGAGGTTTTCCGTGGTGCCGAGGATGATGGCGTCACAGGCGAGCACCTGCTCCGGGGTGGCGTCAAAGGGGGACAGCAGCTCGCCCTCCACGTTATCCACCGCTGAATTGTTAATGCCGGCCAGAACCCGGTGCGCCAGGAGCTTGGTGTTGGGGGAGGGCATATTGGCGACGAGCAACAGTTTCTTCGGCATCGGCTGGGTATGGCCCGCTCAGGGGCTGGAATTCCCGGTCACCATAGCGCCAAGTAGCTCAAGAGTGCAATGGACAACCCGGTTGAAGGGGTTTTGGGAGGTTAGGTAACAGGTGGTGGAGGTGTCTTTGAGGCGGGGTTGGGCGGGTGTCGGGGACGGCAAACGCCACCCGAAGCGGGTGGCGTCGACCTTCCTGCACGGGTGATCGGCGCCAGCCGGTGCCGATCACGGGTTGCAGATAATTAGGCCTTGCAGGCTTTCTTGGCGACTTTGATGATGTCGCGGTTGCAGTAGGACTCGTCGTTCAAGCACCACTTTTTGATGTCTTTGAACATGGTGATCTCGATACCTTCAGATTTGCCGGAGCAGTTAACCAGCTTCTTGTCGAATTCGCGACCGTCGGCGGTGGTGCCACTCTCTCCGGGGGTGAAGGACTTGGGGCCGGCAAAAACGGCAGAGGCGCTCAGGCAGAGGACAGCGGACAGGGCAAGTACAGACTTCTTCATGGTGATCTCCAGGTAGGTTTTCGGGTGCATTCCGGTTACTCCAGCGGTATTTATCCCCGCGACCGGATAATTATCAACACAATAAGCTCGATGATTATACATGGGTGTGTTACTCAAAGAAACATTTTTTATGGCCAAGTTCCCAGCCAGGGGCACATTGGCGGCTGGCTTGCCCGGGTCCAATCCCGGGATGGCAGCCGCGACAGGGGCAACTGGGCGCCGGTAACCACAGGGATACCTTGATTGGCTGTCCCCCCAACAGGGCGCCCAGCCCCGGTCAGGACGCCCAGTGGAGCACCGAGAACGGCTTGTGGTGCTGGATGCTCTCCAGGAAATTTTCCAGCGCGTTGCGATTGCCATCCGCCATCGCGGCGGTGATGGCGGCGATATCTTGGGGCTGGAGTGGCTTTTCCGGGTTGAAGGGCGGTGACTCTGCCGAGTCCTGGTGGCTGGCGGCGACCCTTGCGACCTGCAGCTGATAGTCGGCAAGCCAGTCCTCGAGGCCGGGGATTTCCCTTCCCGCCTTGACGGTCTCCCGACGTTTCACAGCACCGGTGAGCTGGTGAAGCACACCAAAGTAGCTGCTGCCGCTGTCGGCCACAAGCGCCAGCAGCTCGTCGATGAGAGGGCGATTGTCGGTGTTGACGGCAAGGCCGATCTTGCGCGAAAACTCCCGGTAAAAACTCTGCCGATAGCCTTCCTGCAGGATGTCGGCGGTCCTGTCCTCGGACCACTTGCGGGCAAATGCCGGGGCCATCGCCCGACCCAGGGCCAGACACAGGGCGATGGCCTGTTGCGGCTGCCGGCCAAAGGCAGCGGGGCTGGCTGTGGCGCCGGAAAGCAGGGTGAAGTCGCCCCCCAGGGTGTCGATAAAACCCACGTTGTCAAAACCCGCGGTTTGGCCACTGATATACAGATCGCCGCTGGCGAGGTTGTCGTAATAGAACCCCGCAGCCTGCCATTTGGCGACGGTGTCGAGACTTGTCGCACACAGTTCCCGGTAGACCTGCTCCGCGGCAAGGCTGGGCTGGTGGGCAAAATACTGGCTTCCGATGAAGTCGAGCAGTGCGGTGCCGGTGGCGCAGTCCCGGCTGAAGGCGGAAATGATATGTTGGTGGCTGATGGGGGACCGGGTCACCCGGCTCAACAGTATGCAGGGCGAGTCCCGGTTTTCCTGGCGCTGGTTGTTGCTGATGACGCAGAGCACGCGGGCGGCGGGGATTCCCAGTTGGTGGCAAAATTCACTGACCACGGTTTCCATCACCGCACGCTGGAGGGGGTAGCAGTTTTGCTCGCCGGTGGACGCCGGGGCAAGTTGTGCCCCCACCAGCTGGAGCTCGACATCCGGATGTCGACTGGTGGCTATCTTGCCCACCAGGAGGGTGTCAACGGAGTGCTTTGACCCATCCAGCAGCACCAGGCCATCGACCCGGCCCGCAGCCCACAGGGGAAAGGTGCGGTCATAGAACCACTCGCCGCAGATGCTGAGTTCATTTTTCAGTACGGTGTTGAGGGCCAGCCGGGACGGCAGAGTGACCGGCACCGCACTTTTGGCCTGAATCAGGGATTCAGGCAGCGTGGTCAGTGGCGATGGTCTCAGTTCAGGCATGGCAGGGCGCTCGCAACCAGGTTGCAGGGGGCAGTGAGTGTAGCCTCAGTCGGCGCGGCGCCGCTGATGGCCGCCGGGGGCAGCTGGATAGGGGTGTGAAGGGCGTCGTTACCGGCATGCTTGCCTCCTCAATCCACGGCAGGATTGTGCATCGCCACAGGCCGGCCCCACGCCGGCACCCGGGATTATAGAGCCTGTGGGGGTGCCATAAAGGCCAAATAAACTGACATTAGAATGAATATTTCGAACGTTGTTTGATTATATGTGTCTCAACACGGCCTTCGGGTCGCTGCTGTGATGGCTGTTGCTCAGTCCATAAATTACCTGTATTTCATGGGGTTGCCGGTGGCGCTTGCCCCCGGCACCAGATTCTGGTGTCCTATGTGAAGCTCGCAATGCTTCTCCCACGGGCACTGAACTTGAAGCGGACCACTCCGGGCAAGTACTATCAGTGGCGATCCCTGTGGGGATGGCTATGGCTTTGCACCCAGGCAATTCACCCTTTTTCCACCCTGTATCAGCAGTAATTGCTGAAAAATAAGGTAGATGTTTATGACCAAGTCAGTTGCGGCCTATGCTGCCCAGTCGTCATCACAAGCTTTGGCACCGTTCACCATTGAACGTCGCGCGCCGGATCCTGATGATGTTTGTATCGATATCCTCTATTGCGGCGTATGCCACTCGGACCTTCACACCGCCCGCAATGAGTGGGGCAACAGCGTGTACCCGGTGGTGCCGGGCCACGAAATCGTCGGTCGGGTCTCCGCGGTGGGTAGCGACGTGCGGGGTTTCAAGGTCGGCGACCTGGCCGCTGTGGGCTGCATGGTGGACTCCTGCCGGGTCTGCCCGTCCTGTGGCGAGGGGCTGGAGCAATACTGCGAAAAGAGCATGGTGGGCACCTATTCCGGCCGCGACAGCCGCCACGGCAATGCCCTCACCCACGGCGGTTATTCGAAACATATCGTGGTCAATGAAGGCTATGTGCTGCGGGTTCCCGACAACCTGGAACTGAAGGCTGTCGCCCCCCTGCTCTGTGCCGGCATCACCACCTGGTCCCCCCTCCGCCACTGGAAGGTGGGTCCGGGCATGACCGTTGGCGTCATCGGCCTGGGCGGCCTGGGTCATATGGGGGTGAAGTTTGCCCACGCCATGGGCGCCCGGGTGGTGATGATTACCACCTCCCCGGAAAAGGGTGAAGATGCCAAAAAGCTCGGTGCCGACGAGGTGCTGCTGTCCCACGACAGGGAGGCGATGAAGGCGCACCGGGGCACGTTTGACTTCCTGCTGGACACTGTCCCTGTGGCACACCCCCTCGATCCCTACCTATCCTTGCTGAAGCGGGATGGCACCCTGGTGATTGTCGGCGCCATCGAGCCCATGAAGGACGGGTTTCATGCCGGCCAGGTGGTGGGTAAAAGGCGCAGTATCGCGGGCTCCATCATCGGCGGCATCGCCGAGACCCAGGAGATGCTGGATTTCTGCGGCGAGCACAATATCGTCGCCGACATCGAGGTAATCGCGATGAGGGATATCAACGACGCTTACGAGCGGATGCTGAAGAGCGATGTCAAATACCGCTTTGTGATCGATATGGCCTCCCTGGCGGATTGATGGCGGCGCTTTGAACCGCTAACCTGCGCAACCACCATCCACCGGACTCACCCCATGCACGGCCAGATGCAAGTCTTGCCCCTGATGATTTCCGATATCCTGGCTTTTGCCGCCCGGGAGCACGGCGATCGGGAAATTGTCTCCCACAGTGAGTCCGGCAGCCATCGCTACACCTACAGGGACGCCGAGCAGCGGGCCAGGCGCTTGGCCTCGGGTCTCGCCGGGCTGGGTGTGGTTGCCGGAGATCGGGTCGCCACCCTGGCCTGGAACAGTTTCCGCCATTTCGAAATCTACTACGGGGTGCCGGGTATGGGGGCGGTGTGCCACACCCTCAATCCGCGGCTGTTTGCCGACCAGCTGGCCTATGTGATCAACCACGCGGGGGACAGCATTATCTGTGTCGACCGCGATTTTTTGCCCATGTTGGAGCCCCTGGCACCTCAGCTTGCGGCGACGGTAAGGGGCATCGTGGTGCTCTGCGAGGCGGCGGAGATGCCAGATACCCCCCTGGCGGAGCACTTTCCCATCCACTGCTACGAAGCCCTGGTGGCGGAGGGGGATGCGGACTACTGTTGGCCGCGATTCGATGAAAACACCGCCTCCTCCCTGTGCTATACCTCGGGCACCACAGGCAATCCCAAGGGGGTGCTCTACTCCCACCGCTCCACCCTGTTGCACGCCTTTGCCGCCAATATGAAGGATGCCTTCGCCATTGGCGCCACCGATGTGGTGTTGCCGCTGATCCCCATGTTCCACGCCAACGCCTGGAGTCTGCCCTATACCGCCGCCATGGCGGGGGCCAAGCTGGTATTTACCAGTTCATCCCTGATCAATGGCGAAGTGGTGCAGCAACTGATGGCTCGGGAACAGGTGACCTTTGCCGCCGGAGTGCCCACCATCTGGCTGTCCCTGCTCCAGTACCTGGAGGCCAGCGGCAAGCGGATAGATTCTGTACAGCGCTTGCAGGTGGGGGGAGCCGCCTGTCCGACGTCGGTCATGGAAGCCTTCTGGCACCACTACGGCGTGGCCACCGTCCACGGCTGGGGCATGACCGAACTCAGTCCCAAGGGCACCATCAACAGCGCCAAGGCCTTTATAGCGGACATGCCCGTGGCGGAGGTGATCGCCTCCCAGGCCCGCCAGGGCCGCGGACTGTTCGGTATCAATATGAAAATCGTCGACGACGCCGGCGGCGAACTGCCCAGGGATGGCCAGTCCCGGGGCCGCCTGCTGGTGCGGGGTCATTGGGTGGTGGACAGTTACTTTCGCCACGATGGAGGCCGGGTCGTTGATGACCAGGGCTGGTTCGACACCGGCGATGTCGCCACCATCGACCCCCAGGGCTATATGACAATCACCGACCGCAACAAGGATGTCATCAAGTCCGGCGGCGAGTGGATCAGCTCCATTGCCCTGGAAAACATCGCTGTGGCCCATCCCGATGTGGCGGAAGCCGCAGTCATCGCCGTCCACCACCCCAAGTGGGACGAGCGGCCGTTGTTGCTGGTGGTGCCCAAGCCGGGAAGGACGCCAAACCCGGCCAGCGTCCTCGCCCTCTACGCCGGCAAGGTGGCCAGTTGGTGGTGCCCGGATGCGGTGGAACTGGTGGCCGAGCTGCCCCACACCGGCACCGGGAAAGTTCTCAAAACGGCGCTGCGGGAGCAGTACCGGGATTATCGCTGGCCGGCACCGTGACGGCGGTCGGGCTGCGAAGCGCCAAATAGCCCGCCGCTGGACCACGCTGCTCGGGCTACGGACTGTCCTCTGAAATCAGCCACAGATAAACCCGCCGCGGGCCATGGGCGCCCACCTGCAGGGTCTGCTCCACATCGGCGGTGCGGGAGGGGCCGCTGATCAGGTGCAGGGCGCGGCAATCCCCGGGGCGCAGTTTGTGCCACAGCTGTTCCTGAAAGGCGAGGATGTTTTCCCGCCGCAACACAATCACCAACTCCTCCGCCAGAAACAACAGCGCTGAAGGCGTCTCCCTGGAGCTCACCGCCACGGTGCCGGTTTCGGCGATTCCCGCGCTGGCTTCCACCACCCCCAGGGCCGGCGCTGCCGCGGTCTCCACCAGGGTATGGCCATAACTTCCCCACGGCAGGTGGCGGAGACTGGCCTGGGGAGAAGGGGCGATGGGCAGGTGTGTTTGCAAGGCGGCAAGGGCCTGTTGCAGGCTGGCAACCTCGCTGATCTCAAACAGATTGCGCAACGCCTGGGTCTTGAATCCGCAGACTACATCGCTGTCAGTGGCGGGCGGCACCGGGGCTTCGGCTTCCCCCTTGAGCACTTGGAAGCGCCTTTCCAAGGCCTCCCCGGTGAGAGGCCTCCGGCCCAGGCGGCGGGCGATGGCGGCGAGCACAGTGTCAGGCACGGTCTTCGCCTCCCCGCGCTTTTCGCCACTGGTGCTGGAAGCTGCTGCCCTGGGGTGCCGCCAGGTCCCGGTATCTCAGCCACCGCCCCAGGCCGGGGAAACGCCGCCAGCTGCCCCGGCGGCCCGAGATACGGGCCAGCAGGGCGGTGGTCAGGGATGTGCTCCAGCGGTACAGGCGGGGATGCCTGGCCAGCCAGGTGAACCCCTTGATGAGCCAGGGGCCAGGCCCTTGGCCCCGCTGTCTGGCGGACATCTCCCGCAGTTTGCGCAACAGGGCGGGCAGGGGAATGCCGACGGGACAGACTTCCTCGCAGCGGCCGCAAAAAGTGCTGGCGTCGGCGAGGGCGAAATCCCCGGGCTCCCCCCGCAGCAGGGGGGTGAGCACCGCCCCCATGGGGCCGGGATAGACCGAGTTGTAACTGTGTCCCCCCACTGCCTGATACACCGGGCAGTGATTCATACAGGCACCGCACTTGATGCACTGGAGCATTTCCTGGAAGTCGCTCCCCAGGAGTTGCGAGCGGCGGTTGTCCAGCAGCACCACATGAAAGTGCTCGGGGCCGTCCAGATCGCCGTCGCCACGGGGGCCGTAGAAGGAGGTGTAGGTGGTGATGGCCTGGCCGGTGGCGCTGCGGGCCAGCACCCGGAGGAGGGCGCTGGCATCGTCCCAGCTGGCCACCACCTTGTCGATGGAAGTGGTGACGATATGGGTGTTGGGCAAACTGGCGGTGAGATCGCCATTGCCCTCGTTGGTACACAACACGCAGGTGCCGGTGTCGGCAATCAGGATATTGGCTCCGGTGATGCCGATATCCGCCTCCAGGTAGTGGCGGCGGATCACAGTGCGGGCCTCGTCGACGAGGTCTTTTACCGATGCCAGCTCCCGCTCCCCCAGGTGGTGGTCCCGCAGAAACAGCTCCACTATCTGGGCCCGGGTTTTGTGCAGGGCGGGGGCGACGATGTGGCTGGGGGGCTCCCCCGCCAGCTGGATAATATACTCCCCCAGGTCGGTTTCCCGGGGCTGGATGCCGGCCTCTTCGAGGGCCTCGTTGAGCTTGGCTTCCTCCCCCACCATGGTCTTGCCCTTGGTGGCGCTGCGGGCCCCTGTCGCCCTGGCGATATCCAGGACAATGCGCCTGAGGTCGGCGGTTGTCGCTGCCCAGTGCACCCTGCCGCCGGCGGCGGTCACCCGCTGCTCAAACACCGCCAGGTAGCTGTCCAGATCCCTCAGGCTGCGCTGGCGCACGGCTTTGGCCTTGGCTTTGAGGGCGTCGAAGTTGGCCACCAGGGCGACGGCGCTTGCTCGCTTGCGGACAAACCCCGGTCGCGCTCGGGCGAGGGCGGCCTGGAGACTGGTGTCCCCCAGAGCCTCCCGGGACCTGGCGATAAAATCCTCGGCCGGGGCAGTCATTCCTCCCACCCCAGGGCCGGGCGGTCGTCCCAGCCGGCGAGAAACTCGGCGATATGGAAGACCCGGGTGTCGCGGTCACCCTGGCGCCGCAGCTTGCCCGCCAGGTTGAGCAGGCAACTGAGATCGCCCCCCAGCAGCAGGTCGGGGTGCAGCGCCGCCACCTGGCGGGCTTTGGCGGTGACCATGTGGTTGGAAATGTCGGCAAACTTGACACAAAAGGTGCCGCCAAAACCGCAGCAGGTCTCGCTGTCTTCCAGGTCGCCGAGGTGAACCCCGCGGTAGTGGCGAGCCAGGGCCCGGGGCTGCTGGCGAATGCCCAGTTCCCGCAGCCCGGCACAGCTGTCGTGATAGGCGACGGTTTTGCTGTTCTCCGCTGGCGCGGGGGAGTTGGACTGGACCCCAAGTACATCGTGGAGGAACACCGTAAGCTCATAAACGCGAGCGGAAAAGGCCTCGACCCGGGCCAGCTCGTCGCTGTCGGCAAACAGGGTGGGGTAGTGGTTTTTCAGCATGCTGGCGCAGGAGCCCGAGGGGGCCACCACATAATCCACCGCGGCGAAGGCGGCCACCACCTGCCGGGCCAGGGTCCTGGCCTCCCCGCTGAGGCCGTTGTTCCAGGCCACTTGGCCGCAGCAACTCTGGGGGGGAACAACCACCTCGCATCCCGCATCCTCCAGCAGTTTGATGCAGGCAAAGGCCACCGAGGGCCGCATCAGGTCCACTGGGCAGGTTACAAAAAGGCCAATCTTGGGGGCTGGGGTGGATGCTGGCATCTGGTGTGGTGTCCCATTGGGGTCAGTCGAGTGTAGCCGCTTTGTCGCTGCCGGCTCAATCTATACCCAGCTTTTGTAGCTTGTAGCGCATCTGGCGGAAGGAGATTCCCAGCTTTTCCGCGGTGGCGGTCTTGTTCCAGCGGTTGTCTTCCAGGGCTTTGGCGATGATGTCCCGCTCGATATCCGCCAGGTAGTCGTCGATGGATACACTGCCATCGGCGGGGTAGTCGCCGCGGTAGCCGTTATCCCCCGGGCCGCGGCTGGTGCCGTTGGCGATGGCGTGGCCCCGCTGGAGGTGGAGGTCATCCCTGGCGATGGTGCCGTTGCTGCACAGGGTGAAGGCCCGTTCCAGGGTGTTCTCCAGTTCTCTGACGTTGCCGGGGAAGGGGTGTTCTGCGAGGGCCTTCAGCGCATCTGCGGTGACCCTGGGAGCGGGGCAGCCGGCCTCGGCGGCAAAGCGCTGCAAAAACAGGTCCGTCAACGCCGGGATGTCCTCTCGCCGCTCCCGCAGGGGGGGCACATTGATCTCGATGACATTGATCCGGTAAAAGAGGTCTTCGCGAAAGTGGCCGTTGGCCACCTCAGCGGCGAGGTTCTTGTGGGTGGCGCTGAGGATGCGGGCGTCGACGGCCTTTTCCTCCTGGCTGCCCACCGGGCGCACCGTCTTTTCCTGGATGGCGCGCAGCAACTTGACTTGCATGCTGATGGGCAAATCGGCCACTTCATCGAGGAACAGGGTGCCGCCGTGGGCGGCCTGGAACAGGCCCTGCTTGTCCTGGATGGCGCCGGTGAAACTGCCTTTCCTGTGGCCGAAGAACTCGCTTTCCATGAGTTCCGAGGGAATCGCCCCGCAATTCACCGCGATAAAGGGGCCGTTGGCTCTGGGGCCCCGATAGTGAATGGCCCTGGCCACCAGCTCCTTGCCCGATCCGGATTCGCCGCTGATAAATACCGGTGCCTGGCTGCGGGCGACGCGGGCGATTTTCTCCCGCAGATCCGCCATGGCTCCCGAACTTCCCACCAGGCCCATGGTGGCCGGTTGCGCGCTGCTGACCTCGCGCCGAAGTTCGAGGGCGGTTTCCACCATGGCCCGCAGGCGCTTCAGTTCAACAGGCTTGGAGACAAAGTCGAAAGCACCCTTTTTAAGGGCCTCAACCGCCAGCTCGGTATTGCCGTGGGCGGTGATTACCGCCACCGGGGTTTGCGGACACTGGGCCTGAATGGCTTCGACGATCTCAAATCCGCTGCCGTCGGGCAGGCGCATGTCCGTCAGGCACAGGTCGAACTCCCGGGCGGCAATCAAGGCCAGACCCTCCCGGGTGTTGCTGGCCTGGGAGACCTCCAGCCCCAGGTTCTGGAGAGTGATGGTAAGCAGCTCCCGGATATCGGGTTCGTCGTCAATGATCAGTGCCCTGCTGGGTTTCATGGCTGTCCTCGGAAAGATTCAGATGCTTTTCCGGGTGCACAAAACCAATCCGGAAAAAGCCGCTGGAGTCCCCGCTGGGGGGCTGGTATTTCAAGGTTGCGAAGTTGATGGCGCACAGTTCTCGGGCGATGAACAACCCCAGTCCAGAGCCGCCGGGGGAGGTGGTAAAGAAGGGTTCGAAGAGCTTGCCCAGGTGTTCCGTGGGTACGCCGTGGCCGCGGTCGATCACATCCAGGCTGATCACCTTGTTGTTGCCGCGGCTGCCGATAACGATTCCCGCCCAGGGCGTTCCCGTGCGCTCCAGGCTGTAGCGCACCGCATTGTCCAGCAGATTGGTCAGCACCTGCTGCAAGTGAATAGGATCGAAAGTGACGGTGTCGCCGGGGTCGAGGCTGGTTTCGAGGGCGATTTCCGGGTGCCCCCGGTTGCCCTCCTGGAAGTTGCCGATAAAAGTCTTGAGCCAGGGGGTGAGGGCGATTTTCTGGGGTTGATGGTCCTGCTTGCGGGACAGCTGAAGTACGCTTTCGACAATGTGGTCCACCCTTTTGACATGGGTGGCGATGATCTCCGTCAGCCGAGTTGTGGTGCGGTCCTCACCCTTCACCTCGCTGAGCAACTCCGAGGCGTGGCTGATGGCCCCCAGGGGGTTGCGTATCTCGTGGGCGATACTGCCGGCGAGGCGACCCAGGGCGGCGAGTTTGAGCTGTTGCGCCTGTTGATTGGCCGCGCGCAGGTCCTCGAGGAAGACGATGGTGCGCTGGCTGCCGCCGTGTTCCAGGGAGGCGAAGTTGGCCTGCAGTTCGAGGTTGCCGAAGCGGGAAACAAAGGGGTCGGTCTGGTATCCCGGGGTCGCGTGCCAGCGTCTCAGGTGATCCTGAAGGTGCAGCTCGGGGCTGATGCTGTCGCCAATGCGCAGTGCCTGCGGGCCTTCCCCCCGGCCGAGGAGTTCCCTGGCCGCGCTGTTGATTTGCTGGATGACCCCGCAGTCGTCAACCACCAAAATTCCGGTGCGCATGCGGTCGATGATCAGCTGGTTCAGTTCCTGGAGGCCGGCGGAGACCTCGGATTCGCTCTCCGCCACCTGCTGGGCAATCACCAGGGCCTTGCTCAGCTGGGAAAAGATCAGCGAGGTGACAAACAGCAGCACCCCGAGGATGCCGGCGGGAAACACATTGATGGTGCTGCGCTGAAAATACAGGGAGCTGAGCAGGCTCTCGAGAATTATGCAGATGCTGGCAATGGCGGGGATCAACACCGCCAGCTGGCCGGTGAAAAAGATCGAACCCGCGGCCACGGTGACCAGCATCAGGTAGCCGATGCCACTGCCCAGGCCGCCGCTGCAGTACATCAGCACGGTCTGGGCGGCGATGTCGGCAAACAGGGTGATAAACAGCTGGGTCTGGTTCAGCCGGTGGTGCTGGAGCTGGTAAAACCCCAGGGTGATCACCGCCACCACCACATAGATGATGGCGGTGCTCAGATACAGATCCGGGGCGCTGCTGCCGATGACATCGGTGGCGATTTTGGCGATAAAGGCGCCGAGCAGCAGGAGGGCGAGAAAAAACCGGTAAAACAGGTAAGTCCGCAACAATCCGGCGGAAAAGCGCTGCCTGTCCATGTGCCCCTGGAGTAGTGCCATCAGATGATTGCGAGCCCTTGTGGTTTTGCTATTGCCCGGATTTTAGCTGAAAATAGCCGCCACTTTCAGCGACCGTCACCCTCCCGATGACAGATACCAGCCAGCGCACGGAAATCAGGATTGTTCTCGCCCAGGTCAACCCGCTGGTGGGGGATGTGCCCGGCAACACCCGCAAGGTGATCGAGATTCTCGCCACCGCCCGCGGGCGGCACCAGGCGGATCTGGTGTTACTGCCGGAACTGATGCTCACCGGCTACCCCCCTGAGGACCTGTTGTTGCGCCCCAGTCTGGATGGCCGCATCGATGCCGCTCTCGCGGAAATCGCCCTGCACACCAGGGACATAGCCATGATGATAGGTTATCCCCGGCGCCGCAATGGCGAGTTGTTGAATATGGCCGGGTTTTTCCAGGACGGGCGGTTGGTGGCGGAGTACGCCAAACAGCATTTGCCCAACTACCAGGTGTTCGACGAGAAGCGCTATTTCGGCCAGGGCCGCGCTCCCTGCCTGGTGGAGATCAAGGGCATCAAGGCGGCGCTGTCCATTTGCGAGGACATCTGGCACCCCCAGCCCATGTATCAGGCCCGCGAGGCCGGCGCCGAGCTGATGCTCAATATCAACGCCTCGCCATTTCACCGGGGCAAGCAGCTGGAGCGCCAGCAGGTGATCAAGGAGAGGGCCAGGGAGGGCAATATGCCGGTGGTCTACCTCAACCAGGTGGGCGGCCAGGACGAGTTGGTGTTTGACGGTGGCTCCATGGTGGTGGATGCCCGGGGCGAGTTGCGCGCCCAGGCGCCGATGTTTGAGGAAGACCTGTTTGTCGCGGCGTTGAGCTGGGACAGCGGCGAGCTGGCGGCGGTGGCGGGACCCCAGGTGGCCGCCCAGGAACTGCTGCCCTCGGTTTACAACGCACGGGTGATGGGGGTGCGTGACTATATCGGCAAAAATGGCTTTCGCGGTGTGGTGTTGGGGCTGTCCGG
>Ga0079224_100010373_pt1 | contig 12784 bp, 9 predicted proteins | sample Stecom2015_FD_80414 | JGI IMG/M metagenome (GOLD analysis project Ga0079224, IMG submission 80414) | Agricultural soil microbial communities from Utah to study Nitrogen management - Steer compost 2015 | ecosystem: Environmental > Terrestrial > Soil > Agricultural land | place: USA: Utah...
AGCACCCGCTCCCCATAGCAACTGCTCAAAAATTCCTCTTCCTTGGAATACTGACCAACCATATAATTTCATCGCCTGTATTATGTGTCCAAACTCATGTCCCATTGTTTCTGGAGTAGTTTTATTTCCAAAGACCATAACACTATTGCTCTGATATAACTACGACTAGTGCAGTTTTTAATTTATAGTTTCTTCTATAACTCCAAACATTACCGAAAAATAAGAATCATTTATATTAATATTTATCCTAATACTATCTATTTTTTTTAAACTTTCTTTTTTAATTGTATTCCCTTTTTCAACTTGAGTTAATTTTATTTGATTTTGCTTAGGATTATATAAAGTCTTAATACTGTCTTGCCTTATTTCTATAATTCGAGTATTTGTTTTGTCTAAAATTTCAATTGATTTAATTGAATTTACCTTAATTCCTTCAAGTATTATATCACATTCAATACCTGCTTTTGGGTTTATCCAGACCCTTGGATAATAGCCTATCCGACTGCTTCCTTTTGTTAAATAATAAAAATCCCCTTCTTTAACCAAATTATTTTCAATAGGCTTATAAGGAAATATAATAGGTTTACACGAAAATAGTAAAACTAAGAAACTTAATGCAAATATTTTTTTCATAATGTTATTAACTTTAATACGTTCTTCCACCCACACTATTAAGATATGATTCTGCCCCATATTCATTAGTCCCAGGTGTATAATAAGGGTTTTTCCCTATTAAAGTAAGCCAAATTTGTTCATATATACCCATCCCTTGAAAAACAGCCCATCCTTGCTGATGTACTTGTATTATATGTCCAAACTCATGCCCATAAACCTCAGGATTAGTATTTTTAAAAGTGACAACACTATTCCCCCAAGTTACCTCTCTATTTTGCCCGCCACGTGTCCATAGCGGTTGAAGAATTTGATACAATCCTCCCTTCCTCCAAGCAACCCCATTATAATCAACCCCATATTTTTCAGACATTGCTGTGACGTAACTTAACTGTTCCTCCGAAGGCTTGTATGTATGACCAAATGTAGAAATCATTGCTGTAGTTTGTATAGCACCTCCCAACATTCCATTTATAGTTCCCCTATAAATTCCATTTTTTATATTATCTCCATCAATAGCTGCGGCAACTCCACCTGAAACTGCTCCTCTAGCACCTCCTTTTACAGAATTATATCCAATTTCTCCAATTATATTTATAGTAGCACCTCCTTCAACACCAGACCATTGCCCCATTTTAGCCCCAACAAAACCACCTGCCATTGAACCTAATACAGTTCCAAAAGTAATATCATTACCCATTATAGCGTTTGCTCCGACTTGTGACGCTACTTCAGACAGCATATTATAAGTTGTGCTTTGCAGAAAGCTTGATGTAGTTCCTGAAGCCAGACCGCTAAGCCCACCGCCAATTGCTCCACCAATTGCTCCAAATAAAACACTTTTGCCAAAAGACTTGATATGCCAGTCCTGCGTTATTAACGCTGTAGCGGAATATACAACAGCAGAAGTAGCTGCCCCAATAATAGCACCGTAAGCCATACCTACTAAAATAGGAACGAACGCAATCTCCCCACTTGGATCTGTAAACCTTAATGGATTATTTAAAACATACCCATAACGATTATAACTCTGTGAATTACTTGGGTCTTGTATAAAATTATCAGGTGCAAGGAAACGATGTAGCTTTGCGTCATACAAACGGGCGTTCATATTAATTAAACCAACACCCTGCAAATGCTCATGTCCTGTATAACCTCTTTCTAAGAACGTTAATTTGTTTAAATTATTGTTTTGTCCGTTTTGTACCAAAAGTACATTGCCCCACGCATCAAAATGGCGTTTTTCTACAATATTGCCTGTACTGTTTGTTACAGCTAATATACTGCCTAAATAATCGCGGTGCAAATAATAAAATGCCGTAGCGTTGTTTTCTTTACGCTGAATAATACTTGCAGCGTAAGGGTCTCCATCTACATATATATTTACTATGTATTTATTGGTGGCTTTATCAAAATCAACTTCAATATCGCCTGCTGGTGAATAGTAGCGTATTTTTGAAAAAGCAGTTTCATCAGCAGCTTCATTACCATAATACATTGCTACGCGGTTATCAAAACCATCGTACTTAAAATAAATGTTTTCTTTACCTTGCTGCTTTATAGTCAGTGGTGATTTATGGGTATTATAGGTAACCTGCTGTAACGGGTTATTTTGGTAATATGCCAGATCATTCAGGTTCTCTACATTTTGCAGTTGGTATGCTTTTGCAGAATCATAATTGTAATCGCCCACATTATTGTTTAAAATACGTCCTTTACCATCGTATGTATTGGTTTCTTGTGCAATAATAGTAGCTCCTTGCTTAGTAACATTGTTCGTTAAACGATCAAATGCATCGTATTGAAATGTTTCATTAATTCCGCCTGTAAACAAGGTATTGCTACGTGCTGTTAAATTGCCCCGCTGTACATCCCAGGTATTACTTAAAGTAAATAATGCTACGTTATTTTTATTAACCGTATTCTGTGTTAAATAACCGTATTGGTCATACGTACGGTTAGTAATCAAAGCATTAGCAAGTGTAAAGCTTGTAACTTGCCCTCGTTGGTTAAACGAATTGTAAACCTTTAAATCGGTATTAGTTGCTGCATTTTGCAATTTCCATAAATAACCGTTTTTATACACGTTTTTGGTTTTTACGGCATCTGTTCCGTTGACACCTGTAACTTTCTTTTCTTCTGTTAAAACGCGTCCAAGATTGTCAAATGTATAAGTATAATTATAAGTAAAACCTAAAGGCGTCGTGTATTTCTTAGCTATTATCCGTTTATAATTATCATAAGTAAAATTTTCTACATAAGGACCATCCGCAGAATTAGTAATTATATTTGTTGGTAATTTATCTGCATTGTAATTGTATGCAATATTTTTACCTGAATGGGAAGTTGTAGCAATTTTCCCTGTTGCATCATAAGTATATACAGTGTTACCATTTGGTGTGGTTTCTTTCAACAAATCGCCAATACTGTTGTATTGATAAGTATAAGTACCTGCCGAAGGATCAGCCATTTTTGTTTTTCTACCCCAGCCGTCGTACTCAAAACTAATAATGATTCCTGCATAATTAGTATTTTTCAGCGTTCCGTTAGGGTTATAACTATAATTAATTGTTTCACCATTGTCAACTACTTTTTTAGTTTGGTTGTTTGCGTTCTTGGTTTCAGTTTTGGTTTTTACACCGTCGTTTATCGTGGAAGATAATCCGCTGTAACTTGCTGTAATTTCTCTGCCGGTAGGCAAAACAGTTTTAATAACACGTCCGTATTTGTCGTATTCAAAAGTAGTAAATAATGAGGCTGTAGAAGTATATGGATCACTCTTTTTAATTAAACGGTCTTGCGAATCATAACTATAAGATGTATTAATCCAATTACCCTCTATATCCGTATATCCTTCTGACGATTTATTTCCCCATGCATTCGTTGTAACTTTTTCCTTACGTCCGTCTGCATAATTTGTTTCTTTACGGACAAAAGAAGACCCAAGATCGAACCGGCTATTTGTTTTATATGCAAAATTAGTTGTATTACCTAGATAGTCAGTTTCGGTCATTGTCATTCCCAAAGCATTATATCCAAAAGAATTGGTTAATCCATACGGGTTGGTTTGAGACAGCAGCCAACCTTTGTTTTTATTATAAACATAAGTGGTTTCCAGACCTTCAACGTCAATTGATTTTTCGATATAACGCCCGGAAGTATCATAAATATAACTTGCAATACGTGGTTGGATACCACTTGCAGAAATAGTTTTTTTGATTACGTTTCCAAATAGATCAAACTCGTTTGTTTCTGAAAGCTCTGACGATCCAACAGCTCCTTGTTTGGTTACATTTGTTAAAAGATGATTTGTATACGTATATACTTCTTTTGAAGTTTGTACGTTATTCATCTTTATCGTTTTAGATGCCGGACGTCCGATATAATAATTATCGTTTGCTAAACTATGGATATAAGTAAATACAGAATTTAATGTAGAAGTTTCGCTACCACCGGTTACTGTTTCCGTAACTGAAAGCGGATTGGAATAGACATCGTAAGTACTATTTATTGTACGTTGAATACCTGTTAAGCCTTCATTAATTACAGATTTGGTATTTTGTGCTTTAAAAACCTTGTTTGATAAATTGGTTATATTATAAGTATTCACTTTTTTGGTCAGGTAATTTACCGGAGTGGTAAAGAAGTTTGCCCAATCAGTACTATGAGCTACATATTCTTCTTTAACTAAACCGTTATTATCTAGATCAAAAATGGTTACATTTTTAACCTGGTCTTGTAAATCATAGATCGTTGGTCCACCTATATAGATATTGGTAACCATACGCCCTTTAAAGCCTAAAAACCCTTTCCCGTTATAGCTTATTGTAGGATCGGCATAAGAAAAAAGCTGCTTACGTTCTGTGGTTTCTCCGAAACGTAGACTTTGAGTATCGTAGGTAACTTTGGTTACCAGATACATACCGGGTATAATATCTATATCGGCTTTAGGATAAACAGACATTGGTTGATTAAATGAAGTAAAAGGTACTACCGCATCCTCTAACTTATCATAAATACCTTGTCTTGTGTTTTTTCCTTCGTCATAGACATTATAAGTAATTTTTGTTATTATATCAAATTCATTAATAGTGCTTAATGTTTGTGTTTTAACATTGTCTTTATTAGATTTTAATATTTTTAATTTATTATCGGTTAATAGAGCTAATTCCGTTTTATAGTTTTTCTGATTAAAATTGGAATTCACGATGATTGGAAAACGATTCGTATGCGATATTAGCTGGTAAGATCCATTTGGCAATTGAAATGAAACATCCTGTGATTCCGAATCAAACTTTAAGTTTTCAAAAGTATAAACAGCGGTCATATAACTAGATCGCTCATTTCCATAATAATCTACTAAAGACTTGTCTAAAGTCTTAATAATATCAGTCTTTCCATCATTATTAATATCTGAAAAAATATAATTGTATGAGGTATGCGATTCCTCTTGTGTACTATAATATGACTTCTCATCCATATTATAGGGAATTCCTATGTTTTTCGCAAAATGATTAAAGTCTCCGTTGTCTTTATTAATATAAAATATCCATTGGTTAGATGAAGTTTCTTTTTTAGCTGGTGATAACGGAGTTATGAAATCTAATTTTCCATCACCATTAAAATCCCCAAGATATACCGCTTTACCATATTTAACATCCGGCATTCCTTGGTCACTATACAAATCTAATTTTTTAGTGATTAAATTAAATTTATAGATTCTAATATTTTGATGTCTGATTACGATAAACTCATCATATCCATCTCCGTCAATATCTACTACTTGATAATTAAATCCTATAGGAATGTTTGGCGTTACATATACCGTACTTGTAGTAGTATCAAGAATTTCGACATCTGTACTATATTGATTATCACCTTCATCATCGAAGTTACGCCCATGTTCCATTCTAACAATTTCAGTAATACCGTCTCCGTTAAAATCACCGCTTAAAAATTGCCTTCTTACATTAGGTTTGCCATACATTGTTAGCGTAATAGGATCGCCCTGTTGATAAACAGTCAGAGCGGTTCCGGGAACATATACGTAACTATTAAAAGTGTACTTAACTCCTTCTACATTAGAGCTAATTTCAGTAACAGTCGTCCAACCAAGGTTTGGAAGCAAAACGTTGCTATGGTTTAGTCTTTTTGAAGTTACAACATCCAAGAATGGTTTTGAAGTGAAGCTCTGTTTAAAAATCAAAGGTTTGTTTTGATCAAAAGGATCTGTTGGATCTGATGGATTATAAACATATAATTTACTACCATCAATATACTGCATATAATTGTCGTTTACAGAAGTTCCCATCATCAAAAAACCAATATGACCACTCCCGCTAAAATCTCCGGTAAGCACTTTAGAATTATGTGAAGATAGTTTACTAAATCCTACTCCAAAATCATCTTTTATTACAAAAGACTCTTCTGCAATTATGTTTTCAGACGTTATATCTGAACCGTAAGTAAAACTTACTGGTTTTTTAGACAGTGTACCATCACCTGAAGTTTCCGTGATTTTTTGTAGCCTTTCATATCCTAATGAAGTCGTTGTATAAGTTAATTGATACGTTCTATAATTTTCTGCAAACCCCTTAACCGTAATTTTATCTAAAATTTTAGTAGATTTTGAAGATTCACCGAAAATATATCCGGTTTCTTCTCGGTTTCTGTTTTTATAAGTAAAAGAAATAGAATTATATCCATATAAGAACCATTATAGAAGATAACGGATCTGTACTTCTATACCCATATCTAATACTTGAAACTAATAAGTTTCCATTATCAACAATATAATGGTAATTAATTACAACATTTTGTGGATTTATTAAATATGTAAGTGCATAAACTGTATTTGTTTTTGTCGGGGCCCCTATAGAACCAACAAGAGTTCCCTTATATCTTCTTCCGTAGTAAGCAATGCTTCCATCAGGATATTGTACTTTAAAATATTCAGGAGCATAATTAGACTGCGGATTTCCGTGCGAAGTAATTTTTAAATTACTATAAGTTTCTGTTTGGTATTCTGCACCGTCCATTCCATAAGTTCCAGACTTTAAAAGCAAACGTTGACCATCTAACATAAAACGGTCATCTGACGAATAATTTATAATACTATTCTTACCATCAAAAAACTTGTTAGATCCCACTTTGCTAATAGAGCTTAATCCGGATATATTCCAACCGTAGCCTGCAATTCCGTTACTAGCCTGACTACTATAGGTTAATCCTATTTTTGGAGATACTCCGTTAATTCCGGGTGGAACTTCAATTGGTAAATTATACGTTGCTGCTCCTGTTAAAGAAACAGAGAATTGTCCTTTTGATGCACCGCTATAATCTGCGTCTTCAATTATAATCGGATCAAAAAGAGGGTCTATTTTCATTGTTTCCGATTCGATATCTTCCGGTAAAACCTGTTGTGACGGTAACGTATCTTTCTCCACTTCAATTTTTTCAACTTCTCCTACCAGAATACCATATTCGCTATTATTTTGCTGAGCAAGAATTGTCTGTGTTCCCAGCAACATTAATAAAAAGTAAAAATATTTCATTGTGTTATTTTTTTATGATTTTATAAGATTTACTTTGCTGAAAGCTGTCAAAAAGCCTCACGTAATACATTCCGGAAGAATAACTTGATAAATTAAAAGTTTCTCTGGTTGTACCTTCATATACTTTTTTTAACTGCAACATTTTTCCTGTGCTGTCAAATAGCATTATTTCTGTAATCTGTAAATTACTTTGCCATTCTACATTCAATAAATCAACCACGGGGTTTGGGTATAATTCAATTTCGGTTGAATTATCATTGATTGAATTTGATTTAGGCAAGAGCGTCTCTTCTTCTTGTTCGGTTTCTTCTTCACTATCGGTATGTGATAAAGAATTAACAGAAATGGTAACTAGTTCACGTTGGATCTGATTTCCTGCAGAATCATAAGTAAATTGTAAAGTTTGTGCATTTACATTACAAGCATAGAATGTAAGTAGCAAAAGTAGTTTTTTGAGCATTTCTCTGATTTTAAAAAATTTCGATGCAAAATTATTAAAAAACCAACAAACAAAAGCAAGAGAATTATCATATTTTTATTTTTGCCCAAAAGATAATATAAATCAAAAGCAATTATATTGTCAAAATTTAATCACCTTCTCAGCCCTTTTCTTTTCTCAGGTTCTTTCTCCTCAGTTTGATCATTCACTTTTATTGATTTATTTCTGTTTTGATCAATACCAAAACGTAATAGTGTAAAAAGCTGAGCAACTTTATTTGGGTTTTTAAAGATTTCGTCGAATGCAGTGGAAGGAATATTGTTGTCTTTTGATACTTTCTCACTTATTTCAATTAACTTTTTTATCAATTGTTTTTTGTCATCCATTTTTAGATAAGGTTGTTTTAGTCTTTCAAATTGGATTACTTTTTCCAAAGTATTCATTACCGAATCCAGATATTTTTCCTTTTCAACAGCAAAAACGCTTTCATTGGTCAGCAGAGTGGTGTTTTTGCTTTTGTAAAACTGTACTTCTTTTTTTAAACTTTCATTTTTTGTAGAGAGTTCTGTAATTTGTTTTGTTTTGGTTTCTAAATCGGTTTTGTTTTTTAAAAGCTGTGATTTCTGAATTTTAAATATTTTCTCCATATTCATCAGTGTTTTCTCAATTTTCATTCTTTGAAATCCTAAAAAGTCCGGTTCTTTGATAATTAATTCCTCAAATTTCTCGTGGTTTGTTTCCGTTTGTATTTTGCTCCTGCGTTCTTCCAAAATTTTCAAATACTCTTCCTCTTTCTTGATTTTGAATTGTATAGCTTCTAATCTTGCTTTTGAACCCGAAATTCCTCTTTCCATTCCCAAACATTCCGCTGTTATATCCTGCATTTTAGAATAATGAAAAGATTGATGTTTTAATGTTTTACCTGTTTCCAAATCCTGCCAATCAGCTACTAAATGAGCATGATAGTTTGGTTTCCATTCGTTGGTATCTTTGTCATAATGTCCTTCGTCTTTGTGAAGGGCAATCTGAAAAACTCTTATTTTCAATTCCTCTTCTAATCGTTTTGAAAGGTTATACAAATCTTGCATGGTGGTGTTTTCTTTGATTACCACAACGGCTTCACGAACAGGTATCGCATTTTTCTGTAACTTTCGTCCTGATTTTTCTTTGCAATAAGTTTCTATTTTTTGAATTCGGTCTGCAATTTTTTGTTCCTGCCAATATTCATTTTTTGATGTTAAATCTTTTCGGATATAATCAAACGTTTTCTTTCTAAAATTATGGATTTCAGAATCAGATTTTACAGCTTTAAAATTTATTGATGTTTTCATAATTTCTTTAATTAAAGATATATTTGCAATTCATTTTCCATAGGTTTAGAAAACCTAACCTTGCATTATTTTTTGCAGGTTTAAAACCGATTGAACCTTATATTATTTTTTACTGGTTCAAAGCCTCGTAGAGCGAAGTAGAAACTTTAAGAGGAGGCACGACGATGAAAGTTGCGAATGAGCTCCTAACTTCTTTTTATGTAGTTAGGTTGCGGAACGTCGATTCTTGATTTGCTTGATAATGAAATCTCCTAAATCTTCCTGATTTTCTTTTTCAATTGTGTTTGCGAAGTATTCCAAGAAGTAATTTATTTTTATAGAGAGATTTAATTTTGCACCAATCTCTTTTGCTTTTTTCTCCCATAGATACACTGTCGGATTCTTTGAAGTTGAAGAACTCAAATCAGGAAAAAGAATAACCTTTCTTCCTTGCAGATCTTTAAATTTTTGTTCAGATAAACCTAGCAATCCTCCTGAAGCAATCCAGATTATTTTCTCTTCAAAAAATAAATCACATAACATTGCTGTTTTTTCAGATTCTACAATTCCTATTGTATAATCCGGATAATAATTAATTAAATGTACTCCAAAGAAAACTTGTCGCATCTGGGTTAGTTCATCTGTATTTCTTATCCAGCCGAATTGGTATTTATGTCGCTTTCCTGTAAGAGGATTGTATTGCATGATTTTACCGCAACGAACTTTCATTTCTTTGTCCACTTGCCAGAATATAGTCGCTTTTGGAAACTTGCTGGATATTCCTATGAAGTATTTGTCGAAACACACACGGACTTTATCTATTTGAAAGAAAAGTGTAAAATATTCAAACAAATTGCAGCTTTCATTTCCTTCTAACGATTTAATGACCTTTTCTTCATTATAATAGAAAGTGGGTTTCTTAACTGCTTGTTGCATTGGAACATGAGGTAATACCCAAAATGAATTTCCTAAATATTCATAAGGTGTTTTATGATAACCACATTTTTCTATTCTGTTGCATTTCCCTACTGTAAAATCAATATACTCTTTTGTATTGTTATCGATATATCGTACAAAAACTTTGTCTTTTTCACACAAAGGACACTTATATCTGTTTTTTCCTCCGGGCTGATACTTTTCGAGGGAATATCTATATGTTATCATAGAATCATTTTTTAATTCGTCTACTCTGTCGAGTTCTAAAGAGCTTTTTTTATTTAATAATTGCTTAAAATCAGTGTTTTATGTTTTATTTTCCTAAAAACTCGTCTCGTCATCAATGGACACTGCAAAAACTCGTCGCAATACTGTCGAGTAAATTCCGTAACATTTTGCGGCGAGACGAATTTTACTTTTATTTAGATATAATCAACAAAATACCAATGCTTTAAGACATATTAACGTTCGTCATCATCCGTATTTTGCGACGAATCTATTATTTTTAATTTTCTGCGTATGGTCGCTTCACTTACTCCTAATTGTGATGCTATTTTTACATTGGAAAGATTCTTTTCTTTTAAGTGAGTGATTTTCTCTAATAAATTCTCTTTTTCATCTGTATTTGAAACAGATTTCAAATGTTGGGATTCTTTACCAAATCCCATAAATTTGAAATGTAAAAAAGAGTTTTCTTTGATTAATTGGCATTCAATTACATTATTTTCGTGATAATCTACACGATGATTTCGATTTTTCAACTGCTTAATGTAACGGATATCAGACCCCTGAATAGACTCTCCAATACAAAATACGATGTCGGTAAAATTGCTCAATGCTTTACTCCCTGCTAAATCTTCTAATTGAATTGGCTTAAAAACATCTCGTTTAGGTGTATGGGCAATCAATAGAATGGATAAATTTCGCTTTCTTGATAAATCCAGAATAAGCTTCATTAATGCCAATGCTTGCTGGCTCTTTTCATTTGTTGCAGCTAAGTAGCTTATATTGTCAATGATAATAGATTCGGGATTATATTTTTCAACATGATGTTTTATTGAGTGGATAACCAACTCTTCAAACGAAAGATCTTCTCGTGCCAATTGTTTGTTTCGGTCTATTTCAACACGGATAAATTTTTCATTAAAATGATGTGAAGCTCCAGTTTCACCTGTGTAACGCATTTGAAAAGCTTTGGTAGATAATTCAAAATCGAAATAAATAATTCGTTGCTCGGAGGTTTGAAGATTAAGTAATTCTTTACCTTCCGAAACAGCATCGGCAATCTGAACTCCCAAAATAGATTTTCCTTTCCCTGTATTGGAAAAAAGAATTCCTACTTCTCCGCTTCTCCATATACTTCCCATTAAGGGTAAAGGGTTTGGAATTTCTTTTCCCATTTTTATCCAATTATTCGCAAGGTTTCCCATGAGAATATTCATTTCTTCCCTTTTGTCATTTTCTTTAGAAACAGATTTATTGAATCGTTCTTCGAAAATTTCTGCTATTTTAAATTGATTTTCTTCCATAAAAAGAGTATTATGAAAATCAAATAAATTCATTATATTTACCTGATTTTCAATTTTAAAAAAAGGTTATACGGTATAACTGTCGGGGTTATACCTATTTTTTTAACCGATGTTTTTTCAGAAGTTCTTCGGCATCTTTTTCTGTATAGATACGATGCTCCTTTACCCAATCGATGAGTTCACTCTTTATAAAGAATAACCGCCCGTTTGTAGGTTTGTAATGGGGAAGTAGTTTTTTGCTTGTCAGCTTAAAAAGAAGGCTTTCGGATATGTTTAAAATTTTTACCACATCCGAACTGCTTAACAGATCTTTATTATTAATGTAAAGATCTTTAATGAGCTTTTTAATCTCATTTAATTCTTGGTTTAATTGAATTTGTGTCATAACAAAAAAATTGATGATTATGACACGAAAGTAGATGCATGACGCTAGATGAAAGACAGATTATTAACTCACAATCACTTAAAGTTAACGCTAATTTTAAAAATAAAATTAACTTTTAAGCCTTTTATTTCTTTGATTATCAGATGATTTTATGGAATTAAATTTTAAACTTATATGTTTTTCCATTTTTTTTTCAAAAGAACTAAAAAGTTTGGCTAATTGGATTTCATTAATTCCTGTTATCGCTTTTAAATCGGATATTAATGCTTTAATCTTATGATTTTCTAAATCATCATTCAATTTTATTTTACGATCAATACCAATTTCTTTTCGATCTCTTAACAAGTCTAACAGATATTCAACCTTATAATCCATTGTTTCAAAATACTTACCAGCCTCCGTTTTATAAAATTCCCTTAATTTTCTTTCATCAGCTTTTGTCGTTTTTCTATTTGGAACAAACAAGTCTTTTAGTTCACATTTCTCACGAAATAAATAAGAATATAAATTATGAAGCTTCGAGTGTTTTACTTCCTTTTCAGTATATTCAATCGTTTTATCAAGATATTCTTTATTAAAAGAAAATGATTCGACCGAAGCTCTTTTCAGATGATTATATAATTGTTTCAATGCAAAAAAATCTTTTTTTTGGATCTTATACCATGAAGGAATCATCAGCATCGGAGAAAAGAAAATTAGTCCTAAAAGTACCAGTATAGAAATTAAACTCACTAAGTCATTATTCTGAACACTTGTATAAACAAAGACAGAAATAATGATAGGAAAATAAAAGAACACCAAATAAGGAGTTATCTTTTTTGTGTTATATGATGATATTGTATCAATGATTTCAAAGTATTTTACTAACATAACAGTTCATTTTGTGTATCAAATATACTGAATTAGTCAATACTTAATCTGACAGTTACAATAAAATTGAATAACTTTAAAACAAGATTAAGTATTATGACTACACAACAAAAAATCATCAAAAACAAGTTGGGCGTGTTAGAATTAGC
>Ga0079224_100010374_pt1 | contig 12783 bp, 9 predicted proteins | sample Stecom2015_FD_80414 | JGI IMG/M metagenome (GOLD analysis project Ga0079224, IMG submission 80414) | Agricultural soil microbial communities from Utah to study Nitrogen management - Steer compost 2015 | ecosystem: Environmental > Terrestrial > Soil > Agricultural land | place: USA: Utah...
GCCGCCTTCTGAAGGAGGGCGTAGTGATGGGTCAGCGCACTGACCGGCTGCGACAGCATGCCCAAGTACGCCAAGAAGGACATGAGCTCGCCCACGGTCAGCCGCCCCGCGATGACTTCCCGCCCGCCGGCCCACAGCACCAGCACCATCCCCGTCACCAGGATGAGCTCCACCACCGGTTTCAAGGTGGCCTGGGCCTGCACCGACTTCATGCTCACGGCGAAGCTGCGCTCGTTGGCTTCCCGAAACCGGCTGCGGGACAACCCCTCCATGGTGAAGGCCTTGACGACCCGGATGGCGCCGATGGTTTCGCTCAAGAGGGCGGCCATGTCGCCGATGCGATCGTGCATGCGGGCGCTGAAAGCCCGCACCCGGGTGCCGTAGCGGTTGACGGCCAGCGCCGCCAGGGGCAGCACCACCAACGCGATGAGGGCCAGCCGCCAGTGGAGCCAAAAGATGGCCACCAAAGTGCCGGCCAGGACCAGGGTGTAGTGCAGGATCTCGCCGGTGCTGACGGAAACCGCCTGCTGCACCGCGGCCATGTCGTTGGTCATGCGGGAAACCAACTCGCCGCTACGCCGCCGGGCGTAAAAGTCCAGGGGGAGTTTCAGCAGATGATCGTACAGCAGGGCCCGCAGGTCCGTCACGATGCGCTGGCCGACGAAGTTCAAGGTATACTCCCGGGCGTAGGTGATGACCCCTTTAAATAGGATCAGGGCCACCGCCCCTGCCGCGACCACGGCCAAAAGGCGCGGGTCCTGCACCTGCAGCAGGACGTAGTCCACCACGCCCTTGCCAAAGATCAATGGAATGGCCAGCGCGATCACCGCCTGCAGCGCCACCAGCAGCAGGGAAACCGCCAGCTGGCCCCGGTATGGCCTTACCCATTGCCCGATAACCCGCAGTCGCTGCACGGGCATCCTCCCAGTTCACAGTCAAAACCATTGTAATGCCCGGTTTCGAAAGGTGTCAACGAAGGCCGTCACCAAGGCCTTTTCCAGCCCTGCCACCCCCCGCCAGCGATGGCTGCGGCCCGGGCCCCCAGAGCGCGCGGCCCCGGCGCCGGGCTCCCTGTCGTTCATTGACATTTGCCGCATCCAATTGGTACGCTGAACGTAATCGCGGCGGCGCGGCACGGGCCCGAGAAGGGCTCCGGCCCCGCGGCGCCGGCCGCAGGCCCTGGTGAGACCGAGAGCGTAACGGGAGATGGGATCAGCGACGATGAACGACGAACTCCGGCGCAAAGTGCGCGTGCTGCAGCAGTTGTCCGTCGCCGCCTACCCCGATGCCATGCTCATTTACCTGTGCGGATTGTTGATGGGCGCCGTGCACCGGGTGCATTTCGTCCGTCACCTGGAAGGCGCTCCCATCGCCATCCAAATCGCCATGGGGCGGGCCCGGGTGTGGCCCACGCCGCCGTGGCAGGCCACGGTGGGCGGCATGTCCATCCCCGATCCGTTGACCTTGGCATCGGCCCTGGCCCAGCGGGACGACCCTATCTGCGTCAAGCTGATGTTCGACGGCAGCAACGAACACGAGGACTTCCAGCGATCCCTGGTGGACAGCTACGCCGACATCGTCGCGGGGCGCACCGCGGGGGTCCAGGAGGCCGAAGACCGCATGGCGGAGCTGCGGGCCCGCATCGACCGGGCCTTGGACATCTACAACGAATGCCGCCGCATGATGGAGGAAGGCACGCCCGAGCGCCAGGCGGAGCTGGCCGCGTTTCAGCGCATGGCCCAGGAGGAGCTGCAGGCGTGCACCCGGGAATTGCGCCAGCTGGAAATGCAGTTGGCCAACCAGAAGGACTAATGCGGCGGCGACCCGCCCCGCAAGGAGGGAAAGGCCATGGACGCCCCGCTGCCTGTGGGAGTCTGGGAACCCCAGGGTGAGACGCCCCGCTTGACCGTCATCGCCATTCACGGCCGGGGCAGCAACGAAGACGATTTGCTGGGCCTGGCGCCGGCGCTGGGCCTGCCGGTGCGCTTCGTCGCGCCCCGGGGCCCCCTGCCCATCCCCTTGGGCTGGGCCCAAGGCTGGGCGTGGTACGAGTTCGCCAACGTGGGCGATCCGGAGCCGGAAACCTTCCGGCGCAGCCTGGAGCGGCTGGTGGCCCTGGTGGATCACGTGCGCGACCGCTATGGCCTGGCCCGCGAACAGCTCTTTGTTTTGGGATTCAGCCAGGGTGCCGTCATGTCCCTGGCGACAGCCTTGACGGTGCCCGACCGGGTGGGAGGCGTAGTGGCTCTGAGCGGCTACCTGCCCCGGCCGGAGGCATGGCAACCGCCCCACACCGACCTGGGCGGCATGCCGGTGCTGGTCACCCACGGCACCTACGACAGCATCTTGCCGGTGGCCTGGGGCCGGGCCGCCGCCGAAGCGCTGCGGTCCTTCAACGCCCACGTGCGCTACGAGGAATTCCCCATGGACCACGAGGTGAACTCGGCCTGCCTGCAGGTGATCCGGGAATGGCTGGCCGCCCGCCTCGACGGGGGCGTTGCCGACGGAAACGCCGTCCCAGGGAATCCTTCCAACGGGAACCCCGCCAGGGACTGAGGCACCCCAGCCGCCACCGGCACCCGCGGCGGCGCCGTCCCCGCCCCTCCCGCCGTCCTACTGGCACCCCCCGTCCGATCGCGCGCCCCTTGCCAACCCGCTGGGGGTGTGCTAGACTCACAGTACCGAACATGTGATCCGGGAACGTACATGCGGTTGCGGGCGGTGATGGCCTTGGCGGGCACCCGGCTCATCGAGATTCAGTGCAAGTCGCTGCTCAACCGGGTCGACGCGCCCTCCATGGGCTTCTGCTGGTCGGTGAATCCCTACAGGGGATGCGCCCACGCGTGCGTCTATTGCTATGCGAGGCGCTACCACGAGTACCTGGAGCTGGGGCCGGGCAAGGACTTCGAACAGCAGATCCTTGTTAAGGTCAACGCCGTGGAGGTGCTGCGGCGAGAGCTGGCCCGCCGCAGCTGGAACCGGGAGTTGGTGGCCATCGGCACGGCCGTCGATCCTTACCAGCCCGCAGAAGGCCGCTACCGCCTGACCCGGGGCATCCTCGAAGCCCTGGCCGATTACGCCACGCCCGCCTCCGTCGTCACCAAGAACTCCATGATCTTGCGAGACCTGGACGTCCTGCAGCGCCTGGCCCAGGGGCCGGGCGTCACCGTAGCCTTTAGCATCACCACCCTCAACGCTGCCGTGGCCCGGCGCATCGAGCCCGACACCCCGCCCCCGCTGCAGCGGCTCCGGGTGATGCAACGGTTGGTGGAGGCCGGCGTCCGGGCGGGGGTGCTCATCGCGCCCATCCTGCCGGGACTCACCGACGACGCCCACTCCCTCAATGCCGTGATCCGGGCGGCACGCGATCACGGCGCATCCTTCGTCAGCGCCGGGGTCCTGCGCCTGCAGGGCAGCGTCAAGGAGGTCTACCGCCAGTTCCTTGAGGAGGAAGTCCCGTGGCTGCTTCCCCTCTATGAGCGACTCTATCCGGCCGCCTACGCGCCCCGCGCGTACCAGGACCGCATCCTGCGGCGGGTGCAGCAGTTGAAGCATCGCCACGGTTTTCGCAGCCGCGAGGGCACCGCCCCGCGGAGGACGGCGGGCCATGACCCCCAGGGCGCCGCACCGGTGCAGCTGACTTTGTTCGCCTTCGACGGGCCGCAGCCGTCCCCGCCGGCTGTCGGCGCCAGGCGGACCGTGGGCGCCGCGCGGCCCTTGGCCGCGCCGGTGCCGTGACCCCGTTCCCCAGCGGACCGTCGCCCCATCGCCGACGCCCCGCCGGCATGGGCGCGGATCCCAAAATCGCGGGCGGAATCCGATTCCATCGGAGAAGGGGAAAGGAATCCCCGGGTGGAGCCAGAACTCTCTGCGGATGGATGCCCTGGGGCCGCCGGCAAGGCTGCGGACAGCCCGCCGGCGCAGGGCGATGCCCGGGGCCGCAGGGACCCGCGTTCCGGTTTCTCCGGGTTGCACAGCGACCGCAAAGGGGGCAGGAAAGCAATGGCAGTCCGAGGGCGTGCAGTGTTGACCGGTGTCTGGGTGCTGGCCGTGGCGGCGGCGCTCTGGCTGGCGCTGGGCGGCCATCCCGCGGCGGCCGCCGGCCGCTACGCGATCGTGTTCGCGACGGGCGGGCTGGGCGATCAGTCCTTCAACGACTCGGCCTATGAGGGCATCCAGCGGGCCAAGGCCGAGCTGGGCATCGAGTTCGACTACGCCGAGCCCACCGCCATCGCCGAGTACGAGCGGCTGCTGACCCTGTTCGCCCAGAGCCGCCGGTACGACCTGATCATCTCCATCGGCTTTGACCAGGCCGACGCCGTGGCGGCCGTGGCCGACCGGTTCCCCAACCAGCGCTTCGCCATCGTGGATACCGTGGTGGAGCGCCCCAACGTGGCGGCCTATGTATACCGGGAGCCTGAGCGGGGCTTCCTCCTGGGCGTCATCGCGGGGCTGATGACCCAGCGGCAGGACGACCCCAAGATCAACGCCGCCAACGTGATCGGCGTTGTGGGCGGCATGGACATCCCCCTGATCAACGCCAACATCGCAGGCTACATCGCCGGCGCCCGCTACGTTAATCCCGAGGCCGACGTGCGCTACTCCTACGTAGGCCACTGGGCCGATCCGGCCCGGGGCAAGGAGCTGGCCCTGGCCCAGTTCGATCAGGGCGTGGACATCATCTGGGGGGCGGCGGGCCAATCGGGCCTCGGGGTCATCCAAGCCGCGCAGGAGGCCAACAAGTACGTCATCGGCGCCGACTCCGACCAGGGCCATCTGGCGCCGGAGCACGTGCTGACCAACGGAATGAAGCTGGTCAACAACACCGTGTTCTTGGCGGTGCAGAGCGTGGAGGAAGGCCGCTTCCAGCCGGGCATCCACCTGCTGGGCGTGGCCGAGGGGGCGCTGGGCTACAGCCCGAGCCTGGTGCCCGACGACATCCGGGCCGTGGCCGATGACATCGCCCAGCGCATCGCCCGGGGCGAGCTGGTCCCGCCCGACACCATCGACGCCGTGGACGCGTGGCTGGCGGCCCACCGCTGACGGGGCGCGGGGTCTGCCGGGGCGGGCACCGCCCGCCCCCACGGCACGGGCCGCCATGGCCCGGCGGACCTACCCCGGGGGTGCGGCCGCGCGCCCCCGGGCTGGACCCCTAGGCAGTACCGCCCGCACGATGGAGCGAGGCACGTTCCCATGACCGCGACCGGCACCGAGCCCTGGATCCTTGAGATGATCGACATCCACAAGCGCTTCGGCCCGGTGGTGGCCAACGACGGCGTCCACCTGGCCGTGGCCCGCGGCGAGATCCACTGCCTGTTGGGGGAAAACGGGGCCGGCAAGAGCACCCTGATGAAAATCCTCTACGGCCTTTACTCGCCCGATCGCGGGGAAATCCGCATCCGGGGGCAACGGGTGGCCATCCGCAGCCCCCGGGACGCCATGGCCGCCGGCATCGGCATGGTGCACCAACACTTCATGCTGGTGGACCGCATGACGGTGGCGGAAAACCTGGTGGCGGGCATGGAGCCGGTGCGCCGCGGCTTGTTGGACCTGGACCGCGCCCGGCAGCAGGTCCAAGCCATGGCCGCCCGCTACGGCCTCCAGGTGGATCCCGACGCCCGGGTGCAAGACCTTTCCGTGGGCCAGCAGCAGCGGGTGGAGATCTTGAAGGCCCTCATGCGCCGGGCGGACATCCTCATTTTGGATGAGCCCACGGCGGTGCTGACGCCCCAGGAAGTGGACGAGCTGTTTCAGGTCATGCAGCAGCTCAAGGCCGACGGCAAGACCCTCATCTTTATCACCCACAAGCTTCGGGAAACCATGGCCTTCTCGGACCGGGTGACGGTGCTGCGGGGCGGCAGGCACGTGGGCACGGTGCGCACCGCGGACACAAGCCCGGAGGCGCTGGCCGAGATGATGGTGGGCCGGCAGGTGATGCTGCGGGTGTCGCGGCCGCCGGCCAAGCCCGGCGAAACCCTTTTGGAGCTGGAGCGCGTCTCGGTGGTGGACAAGCGCGGCCAGCCGCGGCTGCGGCACGTGACCTTGTCGGTCAGAAGCGGCGAGGTGCTGGGCATCGCGGGCGTGGAGGGCAATGGCCAGCTGGAGCTGGAGGAAGCCATCGCGGGCTTGCGGCCCCTGGCCGGCGGCCGCATCCGCATCGGGGGCCGGGAGCCGGCGCAGCCCGGCCCCCGGGGCCGGCGGGCCCTAGGCCTGGCCCACATCCCCTCCGATCGGCTGCGCCGGGGCCTCGCGGCGCCGCTGCCCGTGGCCCGCAACGGCATCTTGGGGCGGCACTGGCAGGCGCCCTTCGCCCGCCGGGGCCTCTTGCGGGAAAGGGCCATCCGGGACCACGTAGGCCGGCTCCTCGCCAGCTTTCAGATCCGCGGGAGGCCGGACGCGCCCGCCGCGACCTTGTCCGGCGGCAACCAGCAAAAGCTGGTGGTGGCCCGGGAGCTGGCGGACTCGCCCCGGGTCATCTTGGCCTGCCAGCCCACCCGCGGCGTGGACGTGGGTGCCATCGCGCAGATCCACCGCGAGCTGCTGCAGCGGCGGGCCGCCGGCGCAGCCATCCTGCTCATCTCCGCGGACCTGGACGAACTCATGGCCTTGAGCGACCGCATCGCCGTGCTGTACGAAGGTGAGATCGTCACGGAAGGCCCCACCGAAGCCTTCACCAAGCAGCAATTGGGCCTGTGGATGGCGGGCCAGCGGCCGGTGCCTGCGGCCGCGAAGGACTCGGCGCCGGCCAAGGAGGGTGCCGCCGGTGCTTGACGGGACCCCGGCGGGGAACGCCCGCGGCTGGCTGCGGGAGCTGGCGCAGTCTTTGGGCGCCATCGTCCTCGCGCTCCTCGCGGGGGCAGCCCTGTTGGCCGCGGCCGGCTACAGCGTGCGGGACGCCTACTGGAGCCTGTACCAGGGCGCCTTCGGCAACGTGTACAGCATCGCGGATACCTTGCTCAACGCGATCCCGCTGCTCTTTACAGGCCTCGCGGTGGCCTTGGCCTTCCGGGGCGGCCTTTTCAACATCGGCACCGAAGGCCAGATGTACGCAGCGGCCCTGGCCACGGCCCTGACGGCCCTGGCCCTGCCGGGCTGGCCCCCGCTGCTGCTCATCACCGCGTCCCTCCTGGCGGGCGCGGCCGCGGGGGCGGCCTGGGGGTTCGTGCCCGGTTTCCTGCGGGCCCGCACCGGCGCCCATGAAGTCATCACCACCATCATGCTCAACTACGTGGCCATCCTGTTGACGACCCACCTGGTCAAGACCCGCTTCAAGGCGCCGGGGCCAGTGGACCAGACGGCCCTCATCCCGGCCGCCGCCCGCCTGCCCGAGCTGGTGCCCGCCACCCGCCTCACGTGGGCCATCGTCGTGGCCGTGGCCCTCATCGCCCTGGTGGACTGGGTGCTGCGCAAGAGCTCCTGGGGCATGGACCTGGAACTGGTGGGGCAAAACCCGTCCGCGGCCGCCTACGCGGGCGTGCCGGTGGCCGCCCGCACCGCCCTCACCATGGCTGCCAGCGGCGCCATCGCCGGGCTGGCCGGCAGCACCCTGGTGCTGGGGGTGTTGCACCGGTTCATCACCCACTTTTCGCCGGGATACGGCTTCACGGGCATCGCGGTGGCCTTGGCGGCCCGGGCCCGGCCGTGGGGCGTGGTGCCCGCGGCGCTGCTCTTTGGCGCCTTGCAGGCCGGCGGCCTGTCCATGCAGCTGTTTGCCCGCATTCCAGCGGATCTCATTACCGTGATCCAGGGACTAGTGATTTTGTTTGTGGCAGCACCGGGGCTGGCGGCGCTGTTCCGCCGCCGTGCCCGCGGGCCGGTGCCGGTGCTGCCGCGGGAGGGGACCCGTTGACCGACGCGTGGGAGGTTATCTTCCATATCAATACGTTGACCGCCGCCCTGCGCCTGGCCACGCCCATCGCCCTGGCCGCCTTGGCCGGCACCCTCAGCGAACGGGCGGGCGTCATCAACTTGGGGCTGGAGGGAAAGCTGCTGGCCGGCGCCTGGGCCGCGGTCTACGCCACCTACCTGACGGGCGCGCCGTGGGTGGGGGTGTTGGCGGCGGTAGCCGCCGGCATGCTGGTGGGCGCCCTCTTGGGCCTGTTTGCCGTCGGCCTGCGGGCCAACCACGTGGTGGCGGGCGTGGGCCTCAACATTCTCCTCCTGGGGCTCACCACTTGGCTGATGCAAGTGGTCTGGGATTCGCGGGGCACGTCGCCCACCGTGGCCGCCCTGCCCCGCTGGACCATCCCGGGCCTGCGGGACGTGCCGTTGCTGGGGGACCTTTTGGGCAGCCACTCGCCCCTGGTCTACTTCACCCTCCTGGCGGCGCCCCTGCTGTGGGTGGTCCTCTTTAAGACGCCCGTAGGCCTGCGGGTGCGCATGATCGGCGAGCACCCCGAAGCCGCGGACACCCTGGGCATCCCCGTCCACCGTCTGCAGTACTTGAGTCTGCTGGCGGCCGGCGGCCTGGCGGCCTTGGGCGGCGCGCAGCTGGCCCTGGGGGATCTGGCCTGGTTCAGCCAAAACATGTCCGCGGGGCGGGGATACATGGCCCTGGCGGCCAACGTCTTTGGCCAATGGAACCCGCTGGGCAGCCTCCTCGCGTCGCTGCTGTTTGCCCTGACCGACGCGATGCAGATGCGCATCCAGACCCTGCCCAACCCGTGGCCCACGGAGCTGGTCCAGATGCTGCCCTATCTCCTCACCATCGCCGTCTTGTCGGGCGCGGTGCGCCGCAGCCGGCCGCCGGCGGCCCTGGGCCGCCACTACCCCCCGGAGCCCGGCGCCGGCGCGCCTTAAGGCCTGTGGGCCCGGCGGCGGACAGTGCGGACGACCCGGCCGCCGCCCCCCAAGCCGGCGGCACCGTCTTAACCGCAGCGCAGGAGCACCTTGAGAACGCCGGGCTGGGCCGCCCGGGCCAGGGCCTCATCCCCCCGCTCCAGGGGGAACTCCGCATCCACCATGGGTTCGGTCGCGATCTGGCCCCGGGCCAGCAGGCGCAGGGCCGGCGGGAAAGGACCGCAGCGGGAACCGACCACCGTGACCTCCCGCACCACCAGCGGCGCCAAATCGGCGGTGATGGGCTGCTCCACCGTGGTCTTGAGCACCAGCGTCCCCCGGGGCCGCACCAGCGCCGCCGCTTGCGCCAGCCCGCCAGGCCGGCCGGTGCACTCCACCACCACGTCCAACTGTCCGGCCAGGCCCGCCGCGGGCACCTCCTCGGCCAACAGAGTCTCGATGCCCCGCTCGGCCAGGAGGGCCAGCTTGCGCCGGTGCCGCCCGACGGCCACCACTTGCGCGCCGTAGAGGGCCAACACTTGCGCGCACAACAGCCCCAAGCGCCCGTCGCCCACTACCGCGACCCGGTCGGCCGGGCCCACGGGCACCTGTTCCAGGATTTCCAGGGCCGCGGCCAACGGCTCGGTGAACACCGCCCGCCGGTCCGGGACTTCCTCGGGCACCGGGTGCAGGTTGGCCTCGGGCAACACCATCCACTGGGCAAAGGCGCCGTCCCACCCGCTGATGCCCAGGACCCGGCTGCGGCGGCAGTGGCGCCCCAGCCCCCGCCGGCACATGTCGCAGTGGCCGCAGGCGACGGTGATCTCCCCCACCACCCGCCGGCCGACCCAACGGGCGTCATCGGCCTCTTCCACCACGCCCACAAACTCGTGGCCCAGGATGCCGGTGAAGCCCATATAGCCCCGCACCAGCTCCAGGTCGGTCTGGCACACGCCCGCCAGCGTCACGCGGATCAGCGCGCAGCCCGGAGGCCGCACCGGCCGCGGCCGCTCCTCCAGCACCACCTGGCCCGGTTCCTTCACCACCACTGCCAGCACCGCGATCCCCCCCTGGCCTGCCTCGCGCGCATGGCCGCCGCCGGCGCCCAAGCCTGGCGCGCATTCCCACCAGGTTCCGCCCGGCACCGAACAGTCCATCCCGCGAGGAACCGCACCCTGTCCGGTCGAAGTTCGCCGTAAGCGCAGGCGAAACCTGCGCAAGCTACCACCGGGGCCCGCAGGCGGCCCGCCCGGCGGATGCGCGCGGGGGTCCTGACCGGGCCGGCGCGCCGGGGCCAGCGGTGAGAAAAGGTGGCGGATGACGATGCGAAGGAACCAACTGGTGCGCCTTGTGGCGGTGGCGGCGCTGCTGGTGGCCGCGGGCGCCCTTTTTGCCCTGGCCGCCGGCGACAGCGGCGTCATCTACGAAGAGCAGGGATCAGCAGGTTGGCGGTGGCGGGAAGCCCCGCTGCCCGACCAGTACCTGGCCTTGGTGGTGGATGAAGCGGATCTGCACCTGGTGCAGCTGGCCTTGCCCGATTACGTGTGGGCCCAGCACGCGGAGCAGCTGACCCAGTGGGTGCAGTCCGGCAAGGCGGCGGTGGTGGCCTACCTGGGTGAGGCCCCCACCGGAGGCTACGCCATCCGTGTGCGCCAGGTGCGGGTGGACGCCCAGATCCCCCGGCCGGTCGTCACGGTGGTGGTCGACCGGCGCAGCCCTGGGCCAGGAGAATTTGTCACCATGGCCATCACCCACCCCATCGACTTGGTGCCCGTGGAGCGGGAGCGCCTGCCCGAACCGCCCTTCCTGGTCCGGTTCGTGGACCGCAGCGGGCGGCGGCTGGCGGAGCAGCGGGTCCTCGCGGCCGCGGCGCCCGTGGCGGCCATGGCCCCTCGACCCGAGTACACCGGCGAGCTGCGGGTGGTGGGCTACGGGGAAGTGACCGTGGCCCCCGACCGGGCCACGGTCGGCTTCGCGGCGGTGGGCCGGGCCGACACGGCCCCCGAAGCCCAACAGATCATGAACGAGCAGCTGGCGGCCGTCCTCACTCGCCTGCGGGACTTTGGGCTGCCCGACGCGAACATCCGCACCCGGCAGTTCAGCCTTTCGCCCCGCTGGCGCTACGACGACGGCCAGCCCATCTTGGTGGGCTACGAGGCCCGCACCCAGATGGAAGTGCACCTGGACGAGTTGGCGCGGCTGGGGGACTTGGTGCAGACGCTGGTGGACGCCGGAGTGACGGAAGTGAGCCGCATCCAGTACGGCCTGAAAGACGTGCGGGCCGTGCAGGAGGCTGCCTTGCGGGAGGCCGCCCGGGACGCCCGCTGGCGGGCGGAAACCTTGGCGGAGGCCTTGGGCCAGCGCCTCGCGGGCGTCATCGAAGTCCACGACCAGACCCGGGGCACAGCCCAGCCGGTGCCGTTGACCATGCGGGCCGCCGTGGCCGCCGACCAGGCGGTGGCGGCGCCCGAGTTCCTGCCCGACGAGCTGTCGGTGCGGGCGGAAGTGGTGGTCATCTTCCGGGTCACGGGACAATAACGGGATGGGCGGACGGGTGGGCCGCGGCGGCCGACGCGGCGGCCCACGCCTCCACCGCCGCCGGACCCACCAGCGCGGTGCGGGGAAAGATCCGGGCCGTCAACGCCGGCGCGGTCCCGGTGCCGGCGGCAGCCTGGATCAGCGCGGCCCGCAACAGGCAGAGCAGCTGGCGGCTGCGCCGCCCCGCGGCCCGGGGGTCGTCCTCCACGTCGACGGCCACCACCTGCCGGAAGCCGGCCAACACCCGGCCCAATTCCCGCGGCCAGGGCGCGAGGACCCGCAGGTGCAGCGCGGACACAGCCAGCCCCCGGGCCCGCAAGTGGGCCACGGCTTCCTCCACCGGTCCGCGGGTGGCGCCCCAGCCCACCAAGAGCACCTGCCCCGTCTCCCCGCCCACCGGCCGCGGCGGCCGCACCAAGGACGCGAGGGGCGCCGTCCCCAGGCCCAGCCGGGCCAGCAGCCCGTCCACCGCCGCCCGGGTGCCCGCCGCCCGTGCCCCAGCCAGGGCCGGAGCCGGTCCCGCCGCCGCGTCCCCCAGCCACTCGGACCAGATGGGCGCCTCCCGGGCAGCGTCCCGGCGGTGCCAGACCTGGGCCGCTCCCAACAAGGCCGCGTCCACCAGCACCACGCAGTGGCACCGGTACTGCTCCGCCAGCCGCCGGGCCACGCCCATAACATGAAAGCATTCCTCCACCGTCGAAGGGGCCAGGAGCACCGGCCGCGGACTGCCCGGGCAGCCCATGGCCGCCGCGAAGGGGTCGGCGGCCAAGGCCCCAAGGCCCTCGTCGGTTTCCGGCACCCGCTCAATGCGCAAGGTCACCCGGGGCCCGTCCACCAGGCCGTCTCCCGCGGCGCCGGCCGCCTCCACCAAAAAGGGCACGGGGGCGCCAGGCTGCCCGCCGGCCATCGGGCCCGGAGCGGCTTCCCATGCCGCCCGCACCCGGCCGCCCAAGGCCTGGAAGGTGCCCAGCCAGCGCTGCACCGCCGGATGGTCCGTCGGGGCCACGCAACAGGTGAAGCCCGCGGTGAGGGCCCCTAGGGCCAGGGCCTCCTGCCCGCTCATGACCTCGAGGCGGCCCCGGACGCCCTTGGCCCCGCAGGCGCGCCCGCCGGCCCGGGGCGTTTCCCGCCCGGCGGCCGCCGGCGCGCCGGCAGGGGCCACGGGCCTGCCCAGCGCGACCCGGCCCGGGACAAAGCGGGGCGCCTCCCGCCAGCCCAGCTCCAACAGGCGCAGCGCGGCGCTCACCAGCCGCCGGCCCCGGGCCGCCAGCCGGTTTTCCAGCAGGCGGCGCACCAGGTCTGGGTCGTAGCCGAACATCCACGTCAACACACCCAAGACCACAAAACGGTGGCCGTCGGGAAAGAGGGAGATGCGGCTGGCCAGGGCCCGCCACGGGACCCGGTACACGGCCAAGCCGGGCCGGGAATCCAGCCCCTGCGCAGGGGAGCGGAGTTCATCCACCAGGA
>Ga0079224_100010375_pt1 | contig 12783 bp, 11 predicted proteins | sample Stecom2015_FD_80414 | JGI IMG/M metagenome (GOLD analysis project Ga0079224, IMG submission 80414) | Agricultural soil microbial communities from Utah to study Nitrogen management - Steer compost 2015 | ecosystem: Environmental > Terrestrial > Soil > Agricultural land | place: USA: Utah...
CGCGCAGCTGGGACTTCGTCGCGGTGAGCACATCGCGGCCCTGGAGCACGACGGCACCGAGGGTGACGGCCGTGTCCGGGAGCAGGCCCAGCACGCTCTTCGCGGTGACGGACTTGCCGGAGCCGGACTCGCCCACGATCGCCAGGACCTCACCCCGGGTGAGCTCCAGGGTCAGGTCCTTGACCGCATGGACATCGCCGGAATCGGTCGCGAATGTGACGTCGAGGCCCTCGATGCTGAGGACCGAACGGTCTGCTGCTGCGGTCATGCCTGATCCTCCTGAGAGGTGCGGGGTGCCGGGGCGGTGCCCCCAGCGGAAGCCGGGGCTGCCTCGGAACTCGGGACGGCCTCGGCGGCCTGGGCCGTCTGGGCTGTCGCGGTCGTCGAGCCGGCCTTGCGGCGCAGGCGCAGGCGCGGGTCGTTGAGGTCATTCATCGACTCGCCCACCAGGGTGATGCCCAGGACCGTGATGACGATCGCGATGCCCGGCCACACGCTGGTCCACCAGATGCCGCTGGTCACGTCGGACAGCGACTTGTTGAGGTCGTAGCCCCACTCCGAGGCCGAGGTCGGCTCGATGCCGAAGCCCAGGAAGCCCAGGCCGGCCAGGGTGAGGATCGCCTCGGACGCGTTGAGGGTGAAGATGAGCGGCAGCGTCCGGGTCGCGTTGCGGAACACGTGCTTCGTGATGATGCGGGTGCGGGAGGCGCCCAGCACGATCGCGGACTCGACGAACGGCTCCGCCTTGAGGCGGACCGTCTCCGCCCGCACCACCCGGAAGTACTGCGGGATGAACACGACGGTGATCGAGAACGCGGCGGCCAGGATGCCGCCCCACGCGCTGGACTGGCCACCGGATATGACGATCGCCATGACAATCGCCAGCAGTAGCGACGGGAACGCGTAGATCGCATCCGCCACGACGACGAGGATGCGGTCCAGCCAGCCGCCGATGAAGCCGGAGATCAGCCCCAGCGCGACACCGGCGAACAGGGACAGCGCCACGGCGACGACGATGACGCTCACCGCGGTGCGGGCACCCCAGACGACACGGGAGAACACGTCGTAGCCGCCCACGGTCGTGCCCCAGATGTGGGCCGCACTGGGCGCCTGCTGTGCACCGAACCGGGAGCCGTCCTCGTACGCCATCTGCGCGTAGCCGTACGGAGCGATGAGCGGGGCCAGGGCCGCTGCCAGCAGCACGAGCGCGCAGATGACGAGGCCGGCGATGAGCATGCCGCGCTGCAGGCCCACGGCCTGGCGGACGTGGCTGACGACGGGGAGTCTCTTGAGCGTGTCCATCAGTACCTCACTCGGGGGTCGATGAGGGCGGAGATGACGTCGACGATGAAGTTCGTGACCGCGACGATCACGGCGAGCACGACGACGATGCCCTGGACGGCGACGAAGTCGCGCTTGAGCAGGTACTCGACGAGCTGGAAGCCCAGCCCCTTCCACTCGAAGGTCGTCTCCGTCAGCACGGCACCGGCCAGCATCATGGCGATCTGCATGCCCATGACGGTGATGACCGGGATGAGCGCGGGCCGCCATGCGTGGGTCGTCACGAGGCGGTACTCGCTGACACCGCGGGAGCGGCCGGACTCCACGTACTGTTGGCCCAGCGTGCCGATGAGGTTCGTGCGCACGAGGCGCAGGAAGACGCCCGCGGTCAGCAGTCCCAGCGCGATGGCCGGGAGCACGGCGTGCGAGAGGATGTCCCCCAGTGCGGCGAAGTCACCGATCCGCAGGGCGTCGATGAAGTAGATGCGGGTGGGGCCCACGACGCCGGACATGAGCAGCTCGGTGCTGCCGGTCGCACGGCCGGAGGCCGGGAAGAGCGGGATGAGGACGCCGAAGACCAGCTTGAGCAGCAGGCCGGCGAAGAACACCGGGGTCGCGTAGCAGAGGATCGCGAAGACGCGCAGGGCCGCATCCGGCCAGCGGTCGCGATGGTAGGCAGCGAGCATGCCCAGCGGGATGCCCACGGCGAAGGCGACGATGAGCGAGAAGAAGACGAGCTCGACGGTCGCCGCACCGTACTGGAGGACGACCTCGGACACCGCGCGGTTGTCGGAGACCGTCGTGCCGAAGTCGCCGCGCAACAGGCCGCCCATGTACTCGAAGTACTGGACGATGAGCGGACGGTCATAGCCGGCGGCCTCGATCCGCTCCTGCAGCTGCGCCTGCGTCAGACGGCCGCCCAGCGCGGCCGTGATGGGGTCGCCGGTGATCCGCATGAGGAAGAACACCAGCGTGGTGAGGATCCAGATCGTGGGGATGATGAGGAGGAAGCGGACGATGATGTACCGTCCCAGCCCCGATCCCCTGGACTTCTTTGTCGCGAGATTCTTCCCGGGGTCCTCCGCGAGGACCGGGTTCTCAACGCTTGCAACCATGATTTCGCATTCTGCAGCTGTGGTCATGACGGGAGGGCGGGCGCTCCTGCACCCGCCCTCCCGTCTTCGATCGGTCGATCAGTGGGTCAGCGAACCGTCACTTGCCCAGCAGGGCGAGGCGGAACTGGAACGACGGGTCGAGCGTCTCGTCGACGCCCGTCACGTCCGAACCGGACACGGCGATCTGCGCGCCCTGCAGGTACGGCAGGGTCGGCAGCTGCTCGGCCAGGTCGTCCTGGATGCCGGAGATGGCCTCGGCCCGCTCGTCCGGATCCGTGATCGAGCCCTGCTCGGACAGCTGCGTGTTGATGTCCTCGTCGCGGAAGTGGTTGCCCAGGAACGACGGGCTGTCATCCGTGTCGTAGAAGAACGGCACGAGGTAGTTGTCACCGTCGGAGTAGTCCGGGAACCAGCCCAGCTGGTACGCCGGGTAGACGTCCTCGGTGCGATCCTTCGCGTACTGGACCCACTCCGTCGACTGGAGGTCGACGGAGAAGAGGCCGGTGGCCTCCAGCTGGTCCTTGATCATCGCGTACTCGTCGCCGGAGGACGGGCCGTAGTGATCCGGGCTGTACTGCAGCTTGATGTCGACCGGGGTCTCGACGCCCGCCTCCTCGAGCGCCTTCGTCGCCGCATCGACGTCCGCGCCGCCCTCTCCGTCTCCGTAGAGGCCCTTGAGGGACTCGTTGGCGCCGGGCAGGCCCTCGGGGACGTACGAGTACAGCGGGGTGTAGGTGCCCTTGTAGACCTGGTCCGCGATGGACTCGCGGTCGATGGAGCTCGCCATCGCCTGGCGGATCGCCAGCGCCTTGTCCTCGTCCGGGTCATCCGACTCCGCGCCGTGCGGCATCGTGTCGAAGTTGAAGACGATGTAGCGGATCTCGCCGCCGGGGCCCTGGTGGACCTCCAGCTCGTCGTTGCCCTCGAGGTCCTCGACGTCCGTGGCGGACAGCGAGCGCCAGGCCACGTCGATGCCGCCCTGCTCCAGCTCGAGCTTCATGTTGTTCGAGTCCGCGAAGTAGCGCATCTGCACGTTCTGGGACTTGGGCTGGCCCAGCGCGCCCTGGTAGTCCGGGTTCGCGGTGTAGGAGACGAGCTCGTTGAACGAGTACGAGTCGATCGTGAAGGGTCCGGCGAAGGCGTCGCCGTCGACGATCTCCTGGTCCGGGGTGATCGCATCCGCGGCGAAGACGTCCTCGTCGACGATCGGCCCGGCGGGACCGGCCAGCACGAGCGGGAACGTCTGGTCGTTCTCGCGGTTGAGCGTGAACTGGACCGTCTGGTCATCCGGGGTCTCGACCGACTCGATCGTGCCCAGCAGCGAGGACGGCCCGTTGGGATCCTGGATCTCCAGCTGGCGCTCGAAGCTGAACTTCACGTCCGAGGAGGTGAGCTCGTTGCCGTTCGCGAAGGTGAGGCCCTCCTTGAGCTTCACCTCGTACGTGCTGGGGTCCGTGAAGTCTGCCGACTCCGCGATCTCCGGCTCCGTCTCAGCCGTGCCGGGGGTGTAGGACAGCAGGAACGGGAAGACCTGCTGCATGACGAAGAACGATCCGTTGTCGTACGAGCCCGCCGGATCCAGGACCGTCACCTTGTCCGTCGTGCCGACGACCAGGGCGCCGCCGCCCTCGCCGTCGCCGTCCTGCTGGGTCGTGGAGGTGGAGCAGCCGGCCAGGACGAGCGCCGTGGCGCTCACCGCCGAGGCCAGGAGAAGGCCACGAGATCTCATCAACTGATTCCTTTACTCGAGGTCATGCGAAACTCGGTGCTATCAGCACAGATGCACCGTGCGCGCCCGCGCCGTCCGCATGGTGAAACGTGGGTTGCCCCACAGAGTAGACCTGTGCGTCCCCGACCACAAAGCGGACGTTAAGACGCCGTTCACTCAGGGGTCAGGAACCCGCAGGTGAGCGGCCGTGCACCCGCAGGTGCGATTCGTCGCGCATTCGGCCACACAGCGGACCCACGACAACGGGGTCGCCGCGCGCACCCTGTGCGCGCGGCGACCCCGTCCCCTGTGCGAGGCCCCGCTTACTCCCGGGAGGTCTGGGCGGGCTCGTCGACCCTGTCAGTCTCCACGGCCTCGGCGGGCTCATCGTCGGACTCAGCCGAGGCCTCGGCGGCCTCGTCCTCGTCGCCCTCACCGCCGTCCTCCGGTTCCTCGACGAGGCTCGTCGACAGCTCGAAGGGACCGTCGTGCTCATCAATCGCGGTCGCGACGGACTCCTCGAGCAGGATCGTCGCGAGCCGGCCCTGGATGATGAGCGGATCCTTCGACAGATCCCGCCAGATCGCAACGCACAGCAGCAGCATGACGATGACGAACGGCAGCGCAGAGACGATCGTGATGTTCTTCAGCCCGTTGAGCGCCTCTGCGGGTTCGGATCCACCGGCCAGCAGCATGACGGCCGCGACCGCACCGGTCGCGGTGCCCCAGAAGATGACGGAGCGGCGGGTGGGCTCCTCCGCGCCGTTCTCGCTCAGCGCACCCATGACGATCGAGGCGGAGTCCGCGCCCGTCACGAAGAAGATCGCGATGAGGATGACGGTGACGATCATGAGGATGACCGAGACGATGCCGGGCAGTGGCAGCGCGTTGAGCATGTCGAAGAGGATGAGGTCGAAGTTGATGTCCGGTGCCCCGTCGACGATCGACGCGAGCGCCTCGACGGTGCCCTCACCGCGCTCGGCGCGCTCCTGGATCCCGATCGCACCGCCGCCGAAGATCGCGAACCACATGAGCGAGATGACGGACGGGACGAACAGGACGCCCGTGACGAACTGGCGGATGCTGCGACCGCGCGAGATGCGGGCGATGAAGAGGCCCACGAACGGCGACCACGACACCCACCACGCCCAGTAGAAGACGGTCCACGTCGAGAGCCACTCGGAGACGGACTCGCCGCCGTCCGCCGCGGTGCGCGAGGCCATCGCGGGCAGCTGGTTGATGAACGCGCCCACGGACGACGGGATCGCGTTGAAGATGAAGAGCGTGGGGCCGCCGATGAAGACGATGAGGGCGAGCACGACCGCCAGCACCATGTTGATGTTCGACAGCCACTGGATGCCGCGCTCGATGCCGGACACGGCGGACGCGACGAACGCGGCGGTGAGGATCGCGATGATGAGGACGAGGATCGGCGAGGTGACTTCCGTCAGCACGCCCGCGGACTCGATGCCGCCGCCGATCTGCAGGGCGCCCAAGCCCAGCGAGCAGGCGGAGCCGAAGAGGGTCGCGATGATCGCGAGGATGTTGATGAGGCGGCCGCCGGCGCCGTTGGCGGTGCGCTCGCCGAAGAGGGGGGTGAACATCGCAGAGAACGTCTGCGCCCGGCCCAGCCGGAATGAGCCGTAGGCCACACCCAGGCCCACGATCGCGTACATGGCCCACGGGAACAGCGTCCAGTGGAAGAGCGTCTGGCCCATCGCCACGCCCATCGCCTCCGTGCTGGAGCCGTCGACGGTGCCCGGCGGGGGCGACATGTAGAAGAAGAGCGGCTCGCCCACGCCGTAGAAGACGAGGCCGATGCCCATGCCGGTCGCGAACATCATCGCGATCCACGACGAGGTGCGGAACTGCGGCGCCTCATCGTCCTTGCCCAGCGGGATGCGGCCGAAGCGGCTGACGGCCACGATGACGACGAAGATCGTGAAGAACGCCGCGGCGATGACGAACAGCCAGCCGAAGCGATTCATGGTGCCGGCCAGCAGGACGTCTGCGACGGCTCCCAGGCCGGACGGCGATACGAAGCCCCAGACGACGAAGGCGACGGCGAGTCCGGCGGCGATGCCGAAGACCCACTTGTCGAGGCCCATGCGTCGGAAATAGCGGCGCTTCGTGGTCGGGTTCTTGAGACTGTCGATCAGATCGGCAGTCGTCTCCTGAGGATTGCTCATGCCAGTGTGGGCGGGTCGCTGCGCGCTGGACGCCGTGACGCCTGCGCGGGCGGCCCCCGCTCTCCCTGTCTCTCGTGTCGCTCGATTGTCGGGTGAACAGTGGAAATGCAGCGGTCAGTCAACCACAGCCATTGTGAGAAGTCATCGCACTGATATGTCAGATGATGCCATCGAACCGGCCCCGTAGGGTGGATCCGGAGGCGGGGATCGTCCGGGATTCCCGCAGTGTGACGCGCGGGAATGCCGCAGAGTGGAGCGGAGTGAGGATGAGCAGCCAGTCAACGATCGGCTTCATCGGTGTGGGCGAGATCGCAGAGGCGATCGTCGAGGGACTCATGGCCTCGGACGCGCCCGCGCCCGTCCATCTGTCCCCGCGGGGACGCGAGCGCGCCGCCTCGCTGGCCGCCCGTTTCCCCGACCGGGTGACCGTCGAGGAATCCAACCAGGAGGTCATCGACGCCGCGGACACCGTCGTCCTGGCCGTGCTGCCGGACCAGCTGGCCGAGGTCGTGGAGCCGCTGGAGTTCCGCGACGACCAGGTCGTCATCAGTGCCCTGGCGGGCGTCACCATCGCCGAGGTCGCCGCCGCCGTGGGTGCCCCCGTGCCGGTCATCCGCGCCATCCCCATGCCGCCGGTGCGCGACCGGGCCGTCGCCACCGTCATCACGCCCGAGCACCCGGCCGCCACCGCTCTCTTCGACCGCACCGGCGGCACGCTGCCCGTCGCGGGCGAGGACGACCTGGCAGTTTTCTCCGCCGCGACCGGGGCGGTGTCCGGATACCTGCAGTACCTGGCAGTCGTCTGCGCGTGGACGGAGTCCCACGGTGTCCCCCGCGCGGCCGGCGAGACGTTCCTGCGCGGACTCTTCGGCGGCCTGTCGACGGCGATCCTGGACGACTCGCGGTCCATCGCCGAGGTCGTGACGGCGCACGAGACGCCCGGCGGCCTCAACGAGCAGCTGCGCGAAGAGGTCTTCGACGCGGCAGGGACAGAGTCACTGACCGCCGCACTGGACCGGCTCCACGCGCGGGTGACGGGAACCGACTGAGACGACCGGCCGGGCAGGGTCAGGCGGAGAGCTGCGCGGCCGCCTCGTCGTCGAGGTGCACGTCGATGTCCGGGTGGCGCTGGAGAGCGCTGGCCGGGACCTCGGGTGAGGCCGGGCCCTCGACCATCGCGGCGACGGCCTCGGCCTTGGCCGTCCCGAACGCCAGCATGAGGGCGCGCTTCGACTCCAGGATCGTGCCGATCCCCTGCGAGATCGCGCGCGTGGGGACCTCGTCGATCCCGTCGAAGAACCGAGCGTTCGCCGCGCGCGTGCTGGGCGTGAGGGAGACCGTGCGGGTGCGCGAGTCGAAGGAGGATCCCGGCTCATTGAAGGCGATGTGCCCGTTGGGGCCCACGCCCAGGATCTGCAGGTCGACACCGCCCCAGTCCCGGATGCGCTGCTCGAAGTCCGCGGCCGCCGCATCCGGATCCGCTGCGTCGCCCTCCGGCAGGACGGCGGTCGACGGGTCGATCCCCCAGGGGAGGAGCACGTGCTCGCGGATGTAGTGGCGGTAGCTCTGCGGGTGGTCCGCGGACAGGCCCACGTACTCGTCGAGGCACGTGATCCGCAGGTGGCTCAGGTCCAGGCCGCGCTCGGCGCGAGTGGTGAGCTCCGCGTAGAGCGGCTCGGGCGACGAGCCCGTCGCGATCCCCAGCACTGCATCCGGGGTGGTTCGCACCAGCTCCTCGACCGCGTCCGCGGCCTGCGTGATGAGTCGGGAGCGGTCGCTGCCGATGGTGATCCTCATACTCGTCTTCCTGCTCCGGGAACTGGACTGACCGCTCTCCGGGAACCGGGCGGGCCGCTGTTCAGGTGATCGTACACAGCGGGCGGCCTCACCTGCGTCAGCGTCCCGCGGACCATCCTCGCTGAATGTGATCCACGTCGCTACAGTGGCGTCATGCGCTACCCCTATGCAGACATCGATGACGTGCCCAGCGATATCCGGGAGCAGATCCTCGAGGTATCGGAGAAGTCCGGCTTCGTCCCCAACGTGTTCCTGGGCCTGGCCCGCAGGCCCGCGGAGTTCCGCGCGTTCTTCGCCTACTACGACGCGCTCATGGAGAAGGAGACCGGCAGCCTCACGAAGGCGGACCGGGAGATGATCGTGACCGCGACCTCGGCGGCCAACGGCTGCCTCTACTGCGTCGTGGCCCACGGAGCCGTCCTGCGGATCTTCGCGAAGGACCCGTACGTCGCGGACCAGGTCGCCGTCGACCACCGCCACGCGGACATCACCCCGCGCCAGCGGGCGATGCTCGACTTCGCGATGAAGGTGTGCAAGGAGCCCGCGGCCGTGTCCGACGCGGATCACGAGGCCCTGGCCCAGCACGGCTTCGATGACGAGGACACGTGGGACATCGCCGCGATCACCGCGTTCTTCGGACTCTCCAACCGCATGGCGCTGGTGAGCGGGATGCAGCCCAACCCGGAGTTCTCCCTCATGGGTCGAGTGCCGAGGGAGAAGAAGGAGTAGGGCGCGTCAGCTCTGCTGCGATTCCTCGACGCTCACGGCCCACATGACGCCGAAGCGGTCGAAGACCTGGCCGTACCAGTCGCCCCAGGGTGCCTTCTCGAAGGGCATTCCGACGTGTCCGCCGCCGGCGACGAACGCAGCGATGACCTCCCTCCCCCGCTCCACCGAGTCCACGGTGTACAGGAGGGAATACGCCGTGCCCTGGACCGGGTAGTCCTGCTCCCCGTCCATCGCGTCACCCCCGGCGATGATGCCCGCGGGCGTCGTGAGGGTCGCGTGCGCGACGGCCTGGGGGTCCGGCTCGAAGGGCATCTCCTCGCTCATCGGCACGTCACCGTAGCGGAGGATGACGAGGTCGCCTCCCAGCACCGCGTGCCAGTGTTCGAAGGCCTCGGCGGTCTGTCCGGGCAGGGCGATGTATGTGGCGAGCGTCTCAGTCATGAGTCAAGCGTACGGACCGCAGTGCCGCAGGGGAACGCTTCGCGCAGGGTGGATCTCAGTAGCCCGTGTAGCGGCCGGGTCGGTGGTTGAGGACCAGGACGACGTTGAGCAGCGCCGCCCCCAGGGCGGAGATGAGCACGTGGGAGACCGGCGCCACCAGCAGCGCACCCACGACGACGCAGAGGTCCAGGACCATCTGGACGTACCCGGCACGCCATCCCCACTGCTCCTGCGCGATGAGCGCGACGATGTTGAAACCGCCCAGCGATGACCCATGGCGGAAGAGGATGAGCAATCCCGTGCCCGCGAGCAGATTGCCCAGGAGCGCCGCATAGATGGCACCGGAGGGATGCTCCAGCAGCGGAAGCGCGGGCAGGAAGCGCTCGTGGACGAGCGCCAGACCGGAGACCGCGAGGATCGACGCGGCGGACTTCACGGAGAACACCCATCCCTTGCGCCGGATCGCCAGGATGAAGAACGGCAGGTTCACCAGCAGGAAGAGCAGGCCGAAGGCCAGACCGGTGCCCTGCGCCAGGAGCAGCGACAGCCCCGCGGTCCCGCCGGTCACCAGCCGCGCGATCCCCAGGAGGTGCAGGCCCAGCGACACGAGGACGACCCCCGTCGCGATCCCGAAGAAGTCCTCCCAGAAGCTGTGCGGTGTCGCAGGGACGTCAGCCAGTGCCGGGGAGGATGTCATGCGCCCATTGTGGTGCACGATCGGCGCGGCCGCGGCCCGCTGCGGTGCCTGGTCGTGTGTCGACAGGCCTCGGAGGTCACCGGCCCCGCACCAGGTGGATGACGAAGCCGGCCGCCACCGCCAGCCAGGCGATCACGGCGACAATGAGGAATCCGGTGCCGATGGACTCGACGACGGGGATCCGATCGACCCGGCCCAGGCGGATCGAGGCGACCGCGAACATCCCCAGTGGGAACACCATCGACCACAGCGCGGGCGTGTAGCGCAGGGGGACGCGGTGGACGACGTGGCGCCAGATGCCCGCGCCCGCGAACATCGGGATGAGCCACGCCGCGAAGCACCAGAAGATGACGACGGTCGAGCCGATGAGCGACCGCGCCGCATCGATCATGGGGGTCGACGGCATGTCGACGATCCCCGCACCGGCGACCACCGCGATCGCGAGCGCGCCCATCGCCACCCAGTAGGGCGGTTCGAACTGCTCCGGCGTCACCCCGTGGTGGACGAAGCGCAGGGTGACGAGCACGGCGATGCCCGCGTAGAGCAGTGTGCCGACGGACCACGTCATGACTGCGAGCAGGCCGATGAGGTGCGTGTGCTGCGGGATGAGCGGAAGGACACCGGCGAGCGCGACAGCGACCGACTGCGACGCGACCGACCAGACGAACCACGTCCCGTTCGTGCGGGCGAGGATCGGCGCGCCGTCGCGAGTCATGAGGACCTGCCACGGGAGGAGATAGCCCAGGACGAACCACACGGCCGCCGCCAGGATCACGAGGCCGATCGACACCTGCTCGAACCGGGTGCCCAGCAGTCCCGTCGCGAGCACCCCGGTGCCCGCGACGATCGTGAAGTAGCCGAAGGTCTGCTCCGGATCGCGCAGATCGTGCCGCACCCGGTCGCAGTGGCGGATCCAGCGTGCGAGGTAGAGGATCGCGAGGACCGCATAGGCGAGAGCCGCGAGCGCCTTGAGGAGGCTAGCCGCCCAGCCGATGCCCACGAGGTCCAGCCCGATCGCCACGATCCCCGTCGCCATGACGAGCGCGAAGTAGCCGGGCGACAGTCCCGCGATCGCATCGTCGAACCGGCGCGCTGCACGCGGGGCGGGGTCTCTGCTCGTGGCCATCACGCTCCCCATTGTGACCGCCCGGTTCAGCGGGCACTCAGCGGGGACTCCTCGGCCGGTCAGGTCGGATCACTAGCGTCGACGGTCGCACGCGCACAGCCGGACAGCCGGACGCAGGTGGGTACGGCCCGCCGGACGAGGCGGGCGGAACTCGCCGAACGAGGCGAGCACTGCCCGCCGGAGCACAGGAGACCACATGGATCTGAAGGCCACGAGCATCGCGATCGGAACGGCAGCGGCAGTGCTCGCGCTGGGAGCCTGCGGCGGGCCCGGTGACGGGGCGGACGGAGGGTCCGCAGACCCCGCCGCGTCGGAGCAGGCCGGACAGGGACAGGACCCGGCAGCCTCGGGCGAAGCGGCCTCGGCGACGGAGCCGGACCTGTCCGACGTCCCCGACGTCGTCGCGGAGGTCAACGGCGAGGAGATCACGAAGGACGACTTCGCAGGCGTCTACGAGTCGCAGTTCCAGCAGCAGGCGATGCAGTCGCAGCAGACCGGCCAGCAGGTCGATCAGGACCAGCTCAAGCAGGACCTCATCACGAGCCTCGTGGGTGTCGAGCTCCTGGAGCAGGAGGCCGCGGAGCGCGGCATCGAAGCGGACGACGCGGAGATCGACGAGGCCCTCGAGGAGACGGCGGAGCAGAACCAGATGAGTCCCGAGGAGTTCCTCGAGGCGATGGGCCAGCAGGGACTGGACGAGGACGAGGTCCGCGATCAGGTCGCCTCGCAGACGACCGTCTCGCTCCTCGTCGAGGACGAGGCCGGACCGTTCGAGGCCAGCGATGAGGAGAAGCAGGAAGCCTACGACCAGGCGGTCTCGCAGCAGGAGCAGATGGCGCAGCAGAGCGGGCAGCAGGCGCAGGAGATGCCCGCGTTCGAGGATGTCGAGCCGCAGCTCGAGGAGCAGGTGGCCACGCAGAAGGAGTCGGAGGCGACCGACACGCTCGCCTCCGAGCTGCGCGAGGCGGGAGACGTCACGATCCACCTGTGAGCGTCGCGATGCACCTGTGAAGCGGCGCGGGTGAGGACTCTCACCGCACATTTCATTGCAGTCTGTGCAATTATGCATCTACTGTAAGTGGTGATGACTGCAGACCCCTCTCCCGTGCCGCAGGCCGACACGAGCCTGCGCGAGCGCAAGAAGAACGACACCCGGCGCGCGATCCGCTCCGCCGCTCTCGACCTGGCCGTGGACGTGGGCCTCGATGCCCTCACCGTCGAGGACATCGCGCGGCGCGCCGAGGTCTCACCCCGCACCTTCTTCAACTACTTCCGGCACAAGGAAGATGCGCTGGTGATGGATTCCGTCGCCGGCGCGCGCACCCTGCACCCCCTCATCGTGGCCCGTCCCACCCACGAGACCCCGCTGCAGGCGATCCGCACGGTCATCACGGAGAGCGATCTGTTCTCCGTCATGAACTCCGACCGGGCCCGGACGCTGGCACGACAGCGGCTGCTCGCGGAGCACCCCGTGCTGCTGGCCCGCCAGCTGAGCCTCAACTCGCAGATGGAGGATCTGCTGGCGGAGGCCGTGGGCGAGCGCCTGGGCGTCGATCCGGCTGACGATCCTCGACCGGCGCTGGTCGCCGGGGTGGCCGGCGCGACGATGCGGGTGGCGATCGAGCGCTGGGCGGCTGAGGGCACGTCGCTCCTGTCCGAGCGGATCAGCGCCGCCTTCGACCTGCTGGCCAGCGGCCTGC
>Ga0079224_100010376_pt1 | contig 12782 bp, 9 predicted proteins | sample Stecom2015_FD_80414 | JGI IMG/M metagenome (GOLD analysis project Ga0079224, IMG submission 80414) | Agricultural soil microbial communities from Utah to study Nitrogen management - Steer compost 2015 | ecosystem: Environmental > Terrestrial > Soil > Agricultural land | place: USA: Utah...
ATTCCGTTATTCATCTGTGCATTGATACCAAACACCAAACCGTAATCCATAGTTTCGTAATAATCTTTGTAATCTTTACTACGGTATCCAGCCTCAAACAAAGCTTGGTCTAAATTGTTTTGTGCCTCGCTCAATCTATCTCGATATACATTGGCTTTGTGAATGTCAAATCCTCCGCTGGCATTCATCAAATAACCGATTTGCCCACCTGCTTCGATAGCAAAATTATCGCCTAAGTAATATTTGAGGGTTAGCGGAATGTAGAGATAATCCAATTTGGCGTCTTCCAATTTTTCCGACCCAAAATCTTCGCCTTCAAAAGTAACTTGTTCATACTCTTTACCTTTGTATCCTTGTGCAGAATACATCAATTCTAATTGAACGGCAAATTGTTTGTAGTAAGATAACGGAAATTCTACACCGCCTGCGATGTGAAACAATGGTCTAATTTCTTGTGCTTGTCCTGAAACATTGGACAAATTAGCTCCAACCTTTATGCTGGTTGTTACAGGATTTGAATGATGTCTTTGTGCGTGTACGCCTAAAGATAGCATAAACACTGCTCCGACTGAAAGAATTAATTTCTTCATGTGACTACTAGTTATCATTTTTTTAACAATAATACAAAAAAAAATAATATCTACATACTTTTGAGGAAAAAAAAGTCTTTTTTTTATTTTCGATAAAAAAAGTCGCTTCAAAAACACAAAAAAAACACCTCGTAAAAAGGTGGTTTTCTTCAATTATTTTGTAAATAAAAGTTCTCGATATTTGGTTAATGTCCACATTTCATTATCAACAAGCAATTCGAGTTTATCGGCATGATGCCTGATGATGTCAAAATAAGGCTTAACTTTGTTGCAGTACACATCAGCTTTGGCTTCAACATCGTCAATCAAGTTTGCCGATTTTCGTTCATCAATCATCAAATGTACATTTTCGTTGATTGCGGAAATATGACTTGATATTTTTCTGATTAAAATAATCGGTTCTTTCGTTAGGTCTTCGTGTTCTTTGTCAAAAATTTCTTTTAATCCCTTCACGTTTTCTATCAATTGATTTTGATATTGAATGGCTGTCGGAATTACGTGGTTTCTTGCAATATCGCCCAACACGCGTCCTTCTATTTGTATTTTTTTGATATACTCTTCTAGTTCGATTTCGTATCTAGCTTCTACTTCGGTAGCATTCATCACACCTAAAGTATCAAATAGTTCAATCGATTTTTTAGCAATTTTAGCTTTGAGAGCTACGGGAGTATTTTTATTGTTAGACAATCCTCTTTTTTCGGCTTCTTTTTCCCATTCCTCGCTATATCCGTCACCTTCAAACAAAATATTTTTGGTCTCTTTGATATATTCTCTCAGTACATTAAATATAGCCTCATCTTTCTTAAGTCCTTTTGCTTCAATCAATTGATCTACTTGTTTTTTAAACTCAATCAATTGCTTGGCAACCATCGAATTTAATGTCGTCATCGGATTGGCACAGTTTGCTGTAGAACCTACTGCTCTAAACTCAAATTTGTTTCCGGTAAATGCAAATGGCGAAGTGCGGTTTCGATCAGTATTGTCTAACAAAACATCCGGAATTTTACCTACTACATTCAATTTTAAATCTGTTTTTTCTTGCGGAGATAATTTCCCTTTTTTCACATTTTCCAATTCTTCCAAAACCTTCGTCAGCTGATGCCCGATAAACACGGATAAAATTGCCGGCGGAGCTTCGTTTGCCCCCAATCTGTGGTCGTTTGAGGCAGAAGCAACCGACGCTCTCAATAAATCTTCATATTCATGAACTGCTTTGATTGTATTGATAAAGAAAGTGAGAAATTGCAAATTACTCATCGGGGTTTTGCCAGGAGACAATAAGTTTACGCCAGTATCTGTTGCCAACGACCAATTGTTGTGCTTGCCTGATCCGTTTACCCCTTTAAATGGTTTTTCGTGAAACAGTACTTTAAAATCGTGACGTTCTGCAACTTTTTGCATCAGATCCATCAATAACGAATTGTGGTCCACTGCCAAATTGGTTTCTTCAAATATAGGCGCCAACTCAAATTGATTAGGTGCCACCTCATTGTGTCTGGTTTTGACTGGAATCCCCAACAACATACATTCATATTCCAAATCTCTCATATAACTCAATACTCGAGACGGAATTGAGCCAAAATAATGGTCTTCCAATTGTTGTCCTTTTGCTGATACATGCCCGAGTAAAGTTCTGCCAGTTTGTGTAATATCTGGTCGAGAATTTGCCAAAGCACTATCTATCAAAAAGAATTCTTGCTCCCAACCTAATGTTGGGGTTACTTTTTTTACATTTTTATCAAAGTATTTTGCCACTGCCGTTGCTGCTTGATCCACTACCGACAATGCTCTGAGCAAAGGTGCTTTGTTATCTAGGGCTTCTCCGGTATAAGAAACAAAAACCGTTGGAATACAAAGTGCTGTTCCGAAAATAAATGCTGGCGAAGTTGGATCCCAAGCGGTATATCCTCTTGCTTCAAACGTATTTCGGATTCCACCATTCGGAAAAGAAGACGCATCGGGTTCTTGTTGTACCAACTGACTTCCGTTGAATTTTTCTAAAGGGTCTTTGCCATCAAACGATGTTTCAAAAAAAGCATCGTGCTTTTCTGCTGTTGTTCCTGTCAATGGTTGAAACCAGTGTGTGTAATGTGTTACACCTTTTGACATTGCCCAATCACGCATACCTTGCGCAATATTATCGGCTAGTTTACGGTCGATTTTTTTTCCTAAATCCATCGCGTCTTTTACTGCTCGATAGGCTTCGGGAGTTAAATATTGGCGCATGGCTTTATCGTTAAAGACATTTGCTCCGAATATTTCCGATTTTTTGGCGGTATGATTGATGTTTACCGGTTTTCTGGTGTTAGCTAATTTTAGCGACTCAAATCTGATTGATGACATATACCTATATTTTTATAGGGCAAATTTACAATTTTTTACACTTACAAACACAAATACCCTAAAAAAAATAGATGTTAAATTTTTAAAACGTCATTTAACTCAAACCAACCCCTAATAAAAACAAGGCTTACCATTAAATATATAAACAAAAAAGCCAACCCCGAAAGATTGGCTCCTATCATATATACACTAAAAACGATTAATTCAGTTTTTGTACATTTTGTTCGCTCAAACCATAATATTTCATGGTTGCTTCATAATCTGAGAAATCTACAGATTGTGACGGCTCGCTACCTGTTGATGCTGTTTGCATTAATCCGCCCGGAATAACTACTATTCTAAAAATTTGATCGACACCATAAGTGTTAATCTCGGAATTAGTTAGTTGGTCTAACGAAAAGTTACTGTCTAAAAATATATGTACATCATTACGTGTAAAATCATAGTTATAAGTAATATAATCGCCGGCTCCTAAATCAACCTGTTGTGGCACCAATCTCCAAACATCTTGATTTCCATCCACATCCCACAATATGTACATCAAAACCATATCGCCTTGATAACTGGGCTCGCTAAAATTCACGAGTTCAGAAAAATTATTTTCTGGCACTAAATCAACTGCTACTTCAAAAACTTCGGCAGTAAAAATCTGTTGATCTACGACATCATCGTTGATAGTACAGCTCTGGAACAATCCCGCTCCTAGTAATACGCTTCCTAATATTGTAATTGCTCTTTTCATGATTAAATATTTTTTTAAATTAATAGCTTTTTATCTTTATGTCTATATACACGAACTGTGCCAAAAATAATTATAATGGTTTTATTTCTTCAAAAACTGCTGAATATCAGTGATTAAATTTTGTATATCCGAATTTTCCGGATTCAATTCTGCTGCATGTTGTAAGTAATTCAAAGCGGTTTCGTATATATTCGTTTTTTGCTGATACAATTTTTTATATTCTTCTGAATATTTTTTATTGATTTGCTCGTTTAATTTTTGCGTTATTTCTGCATCTTCGGTCAAAGCGATATTAGCCATCATCAGGTAAGCTTTTTCAGATGAAAATTGATTGTCGATAGCATTTTGAAAATACCTTTTTGCCCGTTCAAAATCTTGTCGGTTATAATAATACACTCCTATATTATATTGTAATAGCGCATTATCCGGAAAAGCCTTCATCAATTTTTTGGCATACGTCAGATACATCATGTTCCGATTTGTTTTCTGGTATAACTCAAGTACCGCCAGTCCTACATTCAGATTAGCATTGTCTTTATCGAAAGCTTCTTTCAGAAAAGCTTCTGCTTCTGAATAATTTTGCTTATTAAATAGAATCAATCCTAAATTAGCATTGATTTCTGCCCATTTATCTGTTTCTACATAATCACTCGGGTTACTATATTTTTGCTGTTTCACACCGAGTTCTTGCAGATTTTTATCATACCCAAACGATTCCACTTTTTGTCCTTCAATACTTGTTGCCAAAAACAAGGTGTCGCTCCCATTGTATTGTAGTTCGACAAGCTGACGATATTTGGATTCGGCAAAATCATAATCTTCTGCTTTCACTGCCATCGAAGCGGAGTAGTACAAAAACAAAGTATCCTTTTTATTCAGATTATAAATCGAATTGAACAATCTCGATGCGTCTGCAAATCGCTGATTTTGGTTATATTCGATCGCCATATCAATCAGAGTTGCCAAATGTCGTTTGAGCAAAGGTTGCGATTTCTCTGTGAACTTACTATCCATTTCGCGTTGTTCAATTTCTTTGACCAAATTAAAGTTACGAATAGCTTGCTCGGCATTTTCTTGTCTATTTTCTGTTTGACTTAGTGCCAGTCCGCTGTGTGCTCTACCTCTGAGGTAATAGAAAAAAGCTTGTTGTTGATTTGTAGCTTCGTTGATGAGCGAGTCTTTTTCTGACAACAAGTCTAAAGTTTGTTCAAATTGTTTTCTGTCGAGTGCTTGTTCGGCAGATTCTAACAGATATTTTTGAGAAAAAACGGGGAATGATAGCAAAATCATCCCCCAAAAAAATATTTTTTTTATATCCATAACGTTATTCGTTACTCTGTTTGATTGGTATTATCGTTACCTTCGATTTCTGCATCTCCAATTTCTTCTTCCTCTTCTTCTTTAATCACTTTGGCAACGGCGGCAATAGAATCATTACCTTTAATATTAATCAGTTTAACGCCTTGGGTATTTCGTCCCATGACTCTCAAATCAGAAACTCTCATACGAATCGTTAAACCAGATTTGTTGATAATCATCAAATCGTCGTTGTCTGTAACTGATTTGATTGATACGAGCAAACCGGTTTTGTCGGTAATATTCATGGTTTTCACCCCTTTTCCACCTCGGTTGGTTTCACGATATTCTTCCAAAGCAGAGCGTTTACCATAACCATTTTCTGAAACGACCAGAATATTACTGTCCATATCATTTACAGAAACCATCCCGATAACCTCATCGCTTTCGTTTGCCAACGTAATTCCTCTCACACCCGAAGCTGTACGTCCCATAGGTCTTGTTTTGGCTTCGTCAAAGCGAACTACTTTTCCTGATTTCACAGCAATCAACATTTTTGAGTTTCCGTCGGTGAGTTTCGCTTCTAATAGTTCGTCGTCTTCTTTGATTGTGATGGCGTTAATACCGTTTTGTCTCGGACGTGAATATTGCTCCAAAGGTGTTTTTTTTACTTGCCCTTTTTTGGTAGCCATAATCACAAAATGATTATTGATATATTCTTCGTCTTTCAAATCTTGGGTACAAATAAATGCTTTCACTTTATCGTCCGATTCGATGTTAATCAAATTCTGAATAGCTCGACCTTTGCTGGATTTGCTTCCTTCCGGAATTTCAAAAACGCGCATCCAGAAACATTTTCCTTTTTGCGTAAAGAATAGCATGTATTGATGGTTGGTTGCTACATACAAGGCTTCTAAGAAGTCTTGGTCTCTGGTTCCGGCTGATTTTTGTCCTACTCCTCCTCTGTTTTGTGTTTTGTATTCAGAAAGCGGTGTACGTTTGATGTAGCCTGCGTGAGAAATCGTGATAACCACTTGCTCATCCGGAATCAAATCTTCGATGTTCATTTCGCCTCCGGAATATTCAATCACAGAACGGCGTTCATCGCCATATTTATCACGAACTTCGATTAATTCTTCTTTGATCAAGTTCATTCGCATCTCTTTGCTTGCCAATAACTCTTTCAAATGGGCGATTAATTTCATGATTTCGTCATATTCTGCTCTCAGTTTTTCTTGCTCCAGACCGGTTAATTGTCTCAATCGCATTTCAACAATGGCACGAGCTTGAATTTCGGACAGTTCAAAACGTTCAATCAATCGTTCACGAGCTTCATCTGCATTTTTAGAGCTACGGATAATTTGGATTACTTCGTCAATATTATCTGAAGCAATAATCAATCCTTCTAAAATATGTGCTCTTTCTTCTGCTTTTCTTAATTCAAATTCTGTTCTTCTCGTTACCACATCATGTCTGTGCTCAACAAAATAGTGAATCAAATCTTTCAGATTGAGCATTTGCGGACGACCGTTTACCAAGGCAATATTATTGATACTGAATGATGATTGTAATTGCGTGTATTTGAACAACATATTCAGCACGATATTCGGAATTGCATCACGTTTGAGCACATACACGATACGCATTCCTTTTCGGTCAGACTCATCTCTGATGGTCGAAATTCCTTCGAGTTTTTGCTCATTGACCAAATCTGCAGTTTTCTTAATCATTTCTGCTTTATTGACTTGGTACGGAATTTCGGTTACAACGATACATTCGCGACCATTTACTTCTTCAAATTGAGTTTTGGCTCGCATAACCACTCGTCCACGACCGGTTTTGAATGCTTCTTTCACACCTTCGTAACCATAAATAACACCTCCCGTTGGAAAATCCGGAGCTTTGATGTGCTCCATCAATTCATCAACTTCAATATCATTATTGTCGATATACGCCAAAGTTCCGTTAATCACTTCCGTGAGATTGTGTGGTGCCATGTTGGTTGCCATCCCCACAGCGATTCCAGATGCCCCGTTAATCAACAACTGTGGTATTCTGGTCGGCATCACGGTTGGTTCTTTCAGCGTATCGTCAAAGTTATTTTGAAAATCTACTGTTTCTTTTTCGATGTCTGCCAGAATTTCTTCCGACATTTTTTTCATTCTCGCCTCGGTATAACGCATCGCTGCCGGACTGTCGCCATCTACCGAACCAAAGTTCCCTTGTCCGTCAACCAAAAGATACCTCAAACTCCAATCCTGTGCCATACGTACCATAGCGTCATATACAGATGAATCTCCATGTGGATGATATTTCCCTAAAACCTCTCCTACGATTCTCGCAGATTTTTTATGTGGTCGGTTGGATGCTACTCCTAAATCATACATTCCGTACAAAACGCGACGATGCACGGGTTTCAAACCATCTCGCACATCGGGTAATGCTCTGGAAACAATTACCGACATAGAGTAATCTATGTAGGCTGATTTCATCTGTTCGTCAATATTAACCGGAATTATTTTTTCCCCTTCAGTCATATTATTTATTTTTTGTAACCAAAATATTAAAGAGTGCTAAGATACAACTATTAACTGAATTTTTAAAATTGTTTTTTTGCTTCTTGTTTTATTAGCTTCAAGGTGCTGTTTTTTGTGGGGGTTACTTAGATTTTTGATTTGATTATTTAGAAAAAACTATGAGATTCTGAAAAACCTGGTAGGTTGGTCAATGTCTTGTCTCCTAAATATAGCTTCGAGATATCTTCTTCGTCGGAATGACAAATTTTTCAACTTTCGACTTTATAACATTCAACTATCAAACGTTCGACTCAAAAAAACTTATCTTCGAATACTTTCCAATTTCTTTTCGATTTATTAAATTTGCTCGCTGTAGTTCATCTACTTCAATCAGAAAAAATCAATCGCTGAAAAATATACTTTATGAGTCAAATATATCTCGATAACGCTGCCACAACCTCTGTCCGACCGGAAGTTGTCGAAGAAATGATTAAAATACTAACCAACGATTTTGGTAATCCTTCTTCTACTTATACAACCGGCAGGCACGCGAAATCACTTATCGAAGCTGCTCGAAAATCTATTGCTAAACAAATTAACGCACAGGCTTCGGATATTATTTTCACTTCATGCGGCACAGAAGGCAATAATTGGGTCATTCGTTCGTGTGTAAGAGATTTGGGCGTCAAACGCATTATTTCGACTACAATGGAACACCACTGTACCTTATATTCTATTCAACAAATGGGGAAAGAATATGGAACAGAAATTGTTTATCTTCGGATTTTACCTGATGGGCAAGTTGATTATGAGCAATTGGAAGATTTGTTACAAGACGATAAACCAACGTTGGTCAGCTTGATGCACGTAAATAACGAAATCGGGACAATTTTAGACTTGAACCGAGTGGGCAATTTGTGCCGAGCCAACAATACTCTGTTTCATTCAGATACTGTACAATCTATCGGAAAAACAGAATTTGACATGGCAAATACTCCGGTAGATTTTATCGTGGCAAGTGCCCATAAATTTCACGGGCCGAAAGGTGCAGGATTTGTTTATATTCGCAACAAAAACAATTTCAAAGCTTTAATCGTTGGTGGTGAACAAGAAAAAGGATTGCGTGCCGGTACCGAAGCTCCGCATCAAGTTGTGGGAATGGCAAAAGCTTTGGAGTTGGCTTATCAGGATTTAGACGAACATCGAAAACACATCAGTGAGCTAAAGGCTTATTGTAAAGCACAATTATCGAAACATTTTCCAGAAATAAAATATAATGGAGACGACAACACTTTTTACAATGTTGTGAATGTATCTTTGCCGTTTTCACCAGAAAAAGCAGCAATGCTTTTGTTTCAGCTAGATATTAAAGGAATTGCTGTATCTCGCGGAAGTGCCTGTCAATCAGGAAGTCAAAAACCGTCGCATGTTTTGGCCTCGTTTCTTACGGAAGAAGAATTGAAAAAACCAAACCTCAGATTGTCTTTCGGATACGACAATACACAAAAAGATATTGATTTCCTGATAGACACCTTACAATCAGTTTAAGAATTATTTATATTTTTGTTTCTAAACCAATAAATAAAAAAAATTATGGGATTTATTAAAGAATTTAAAGAGTTTGCCTTAAAGGGAAACGTTATGGATTTGGCTGTCGGTGTAATCATCGGGAGTGCTTTTGGTAAAATAATCGGAAGTGCGGTGGATGATTTAATCATGCCGATAGTTTCCGCCATTATAGGTACACCGGATTTTGCTAATATGTATTATGTTTTGAAAGGTGACGTTGCTGCAGGACTTCCACTAGAAGAGGCTAAAGCTATTGAAGGGGCAGTATTGTTGTCGTATGGTAATTTCATTACTATTTTGATTAATTTTATTCTGTTAGCGTTAGTTATATTTCTGATGATTAAAGGAATGAACAAACTAAGAAAAAAACAGGAAGAAGAAGCTCCGGCTGCACCAGCTGGTCCAACACAAGAGGATTTACTTACAGAAATCAGAGATTTGCTTAAAAAAGATAATTAATTTATTTTAAGCCAATCATATTACAAAGAGTCAGACTGCAAAGTTTGACTTTTTTTATTCACGAAAAGGACAAAAACATAACCAAAGTCGTAATTATTGCAACAAACAACGGAAAAATATATTTTTTCCATAGCAATTTTAGCTTTTGTCCAAAACACAATAACTATAATCGGTAATACAAAAGCTGACAACAAAGCCAAAATCGAAAGTATTTCATAAATTGCCCCAAATACGGGATGAAAAACATAAACATTAACAAACCCAGCGTAGCAATTAATCCTATTTTATTGCTTTTTTACATCACTATTTTTACTCAAACTTACAAAATCAGTACTTATAATTCGTTAAAAGTAAGCAATACTTTGCATCGATTCAAAAGCATTGGTTATCTTTGACATCATTTAAAAAACACCCAATATGGATTTAGAACAAAATATATGGTGGGAACAAGCGAATAACGACTCAGAAGCGGTAATTCTTGACGTTCGCACCGAAGAAGAGGTCGAAGAAAAGGCAATTCCTAATGCTATGCATCTTGATTTTTATCAAGGACAAGATTTCTTATCTGAACTCGAAAAATTAGACAAAAACAGAAGTTATTACGTGTATTGTAAATCAGGCGGAAGAAGCAGTCAAACCTGTATGATTATGCAACAATTGGGCTTTGAAAAAACTTACAATTTAATCGGCGGAATTACAGCTTGGGAAGGTCCTGTTAAATAAAAACTATGAATTTAATTGATTTTATTCTGCACATCGATGTGCATTTAGCAGAGCTTCTGGCGGATTATGGCATTTGGATTTACGCTATTTTGTTTCTCATCATTTTTGTGGAAACCGGTTTGGTAGTTATGCCATTTTTACCTGGTGACTCTTTACTTTTTGCAGCCGGAATGTTAGCCGCACAATATCCTGAAAGTCTAAATATTTGGTTGGTAATCGCTTTGTTGCTCATTGCAGCTATAATCGGCGACAGCCTCAATTATTCTATCGGAAAAAATATAGGCAACCGAATGTTGAATTTTAAAATACTCGGTAAAAAACCAGTTCAGCCACAACATATTGAAAAAACACACGATTTTTATAATAAATATGGTAGTAAAACTATTGTAATTGCTCGTTTCGTTCCGATTGTACGAACCTTAGCTCCTTTTGTGGCAGGCATCGGAAAAATGAATTATTCTACGTTCATTAGCTATAATATTTTGGGAGCGATTCTTTGGGTTGTCGGGATAACTTTGACCGGCTTTTTTCTAGGGAATATTCCGCTGATTAAAGATAATTTTTCAAAAGTTGTTTTGTTAATCATCTTAATTTCTGTTCTCCCGATTATATTTTCAGTCTGGAAAGAATGGAGAAAAAACAAACAAACCACATGATTACCAATTTACTTATTATTCTGTTGATTGGCGTAAATGTGCTTGTTAGTTACAAAGGTTTTAACGACCGTGCTTTTTTCTCTAAATATATGTTTCAAATCGGGAGGATACAACAAGGCGAAAATATCCGAATGATTTCTTCTGCATTTCTTCACGCAGATGTTACTCATTTGATTTTCAACATGCTAACCCTGTATATATTTGCTCCAATTGTTATCAATTATTTTAATCCGATTGTTTTTCTGATTATATATTTTCTCAGCTTATTGGCAGGAAATTTTTTCACGTTAAATCAACATAAAAACGAGCCAAATTATTCTGCCATCGGTGCTTCCGGGGCGGTTACCGGAATTGTTTACGGCAGCATTGTTATTTATCCTGAAATGTCGTTATACCTGTTTTTTATTCCCATCCCGATTCCGGCTTACATTTTTGCTATCGGATATATACTTTATTCTTTATACGGAATGAGAAAACAATTGGGAATGATTGGACATTCTGCCCACATCGGAGGAGCTGTTGGAGGGCTAATTGCTACCATACTTTTTGACTTTAATTTGATCTTGACTAACTATCTCTTTATTTTTCTGATGCTTGTTCCGCTAATTTTTTATTTTATGATTTCTAATGAAAAAGACTAAAGTTTCGTTAATTTTTATTTATAATTTCTTACATTTGGTTTTTCTTGAATATGGTAACCCAAAACAAGCAATTATAAAATGAAACTACTTTTTAAATTTTTCGTCATCATACTGTTTATTAGCAGCAGTATTTCGGCTAAAGCCCAATATTATCAAAAACATTATATCGCCCCTGCTCCATGGCAATATTGGAGCGATGCAAATGAAATTGTTATTGGAACTCTTAGCCCTACTCCAGTTCAAGTAACACTCAGAAAAAGTGATGGCACTCTGATTACAGATGAGTTATCCGTTACAATAGACAACCCCATAAGTTACCGGTTTCCCGGGAGTCCTAGTGGTTTGTCAAGAAATACCCCAGGAACAACTTTGACCGACAGAGGACTAATTGTAGAAGCAGAAGCACCTGTGTTGGTAAATCTACGAAACATTGCTTCTGACGCTCCTGCTGCAAACAGCTATTTAACTATAAAAGGAAATGCTTCTTTAGTGAGTTTTGGAGAGGAAGGCAAAGGATTAGAATTTAGAGTTGGTTACTATAGAACGAGTACAATGGGAGTATCATATCCAGGACCTGTATATTCTGTCATGGCAACAGAAGATGGTACAGAAGTAAATATTCCGACCAATCCTCCTACAACCGTAACTCTAAACGAAGGCGAGAGTAGAATGTTTCATGCTGATATCGGGGCCTTATTAACCGCAGACAAACCGGTAGTAATGAATACCGGAAGCTGGGGAGATACGCCGTACAACCATCCAACTTTCCCTACCAATGGAGAAGACGGAACATTTGATCAAATAGCTCCCTTACATGTATTAGGCAGTAAATATCTTGTCGTAAGGGGTTGGGGGTGGCCTGCTACAGCTTATCATATCCAAAATAAATACGGAGGAGAACAAACCACGATTGTCGCAACAGAAGATAATACAACCGTAGAAATAATAAATTACAACGCTGATGGAACAATATCTGCAGCAAACCCATCTGAAACGGTAACTTTACAAGCCGGAGAATATCATGATTTTTTCCACGGAGACAGAACCAATCCTCTATCATCTTCTTTAATAGAAACAGACAAACCTGTTATTGTATATTCTGGGACAGAAGTAGAATCTGAAACAGATGTTTCAACGGTACTCCCTATCGGCGGATGTGCGGGTGCACTCAATATTCAAGCCAGAAAATTTATTAATTACAATAATGGTACTTTACCTTATTCCGCTTTTTGCGTTATTGAAAGTCC
>Ga0079224_100010377_pt1 | contig 12782 bp, 7 predicted proteins | sample Stecom2015_FD_80414 | JGI IMG/M metagenome (GOLD analysis project Ga0079224, IMG submission 80414) | Agricultural soil microbial communities from Utah to study Nitrogen management - Steer compost 2015 | ecosystem: Environmental > Terrestrial > Soil > Agricultural land | place: USA: Utah...
ACCAATTCGTGCCAGGCGACTCCCTGCATCCCACCGCAGCATGGCCACGGCGGCGCCCTCTCGAGGCAGCTACGTTCGCCGGGCATGGTTCTGGCAGGATGTAAGCGAAATGACACAACACCATCATTGTCATCATCACGGGGCACAGCCGGACCCGGCCCGCAACTACGATCGCGTGCCGCCCGGCTACAGCGGGGTCGTCTACACCTGCCCGATGCACCCCGAGGTGCGCGAGACCCGCAACACTGGCTGCCCGATCTGCGGCATGGCCCTCGAGCCCGAGGGCGTCGTCGTGGGGCCGGAGGACACGAGCGAGCTCGACGACATGTCGCGCCGCTTCCGGATCAGCGCCGTGCTGTCGCTGCCGCTCCTGGTCTACGCGATGAGCGACATGCTGCCGGTGCAGCCGTTCGCCGCGATTCCGCCGCGCCTCGGGCAATGGCTGCAGCTCGCCCTGGCCACCCCGGTCGTTCTCTGGGGCGGCTGGCCGTTCTTCGTCCGCGGCGCGCGCTCGCTGCGCACGATGAACCTGAACATGTTCACGCTGATCGCGCTCGGTGTCGGCGTCGCCTACGCGTACTCGGTGATCGCGGTCGTGGCGCCCGGCGTGTTTCCGGAGGCGTTCCGGCTGCACACCGGCGAGGTCGGCGTGTACTTCGAGTCGGCGGCCGTGATCACCACGCTCGTGCTGCTCGGGCAGGTGCTGGAGCTGCGGGCGCGCAGCCGGACCTCGGGGGCGATCAGGGCGCTGCTCGAGCTCGCGCCGCCCCGCGCGCTGCGCCTCACGCCGGACGGGGAGGAGGAGGTCGCAATCGAGATGCTGGCGGTCGGCGACCGGCTGCGGGTGCGGCCCGGCGAGCGCGTACCGGTCGACGGCGTCGTGGTGGAGGGACGGAGCGCGATCGACGAATCGATGATCAGCGGCGAGCCGCTGCCCGTCGAGAAGCGCGAGGGCGATGCGGTCGTCGGCGGCACGGTCAACGGCACCGGCAGTTTCGTGATGACGGTGACGAAGACGGGTGAGGACACGCTGCTCGCACAGATCGTGCGCATGGTGGCGGAGGCGCAGCGCAGCCGCGCCCCGATCCAGCGCCTCGCGGACACCGTCTCCGCCTGGTTCGTGCCGGCGGTGGTGGTCGCCGCCGTCCTGACTTTCGTCGTCTGGTCCCTGGCAGGTCCCGAGCCCGCGATGGCCTTCGGCCTGGTGAACGCCGTCGCGGTGCTGATCATCGCCTGTCCCTGCGCGCTCGGGCTCGCGACGCCGATGTCCATCATGGTCAGCACCGGCAAGGGCGCGACTCACGGCATCCTGATCCGCGATGCCGAGGCGCTCGAGACGTTCGAGAAAGTGGACACCGTCGTGCTGGACAAGACGGGCACGCTGACGGAGGGCAAGCCGGCCCTGGTGGCGCTCGAGCCGGCGCCGGGATTCACGGAGGACGAGCTGCTGTCGCTCGCGGCCTCCGTGGAAGCGGCGAGCGAGCATCCGCTCGCGCACGCGATCGTGACCGCCGCCCGCGAGCGCGGGCTTCCCGTGGAGAGTCCCGCCGACTTCGAGTCGATCACCGGTGCGGGAGTGCGCGCGCGCGTTTCCGGCCGCGACGTCGCCGTCGGCAACGCCCGCCTGATGGAACGGGCGGGCGCTTTCGACCGGCAGTGGGAGGAGGCCGCGGCAGGGCATCGCGCCGAAGGCCGGACGGTGATGTTCGTGGCGATCGACGGCCGGCCCGCCGGCCTGCTCGGCGTCGCGGACCCGATCAAGGCGACGACGCCGGGTGCGCTGGAGGCGCTGCGTGCGGAAGGGCTCGCCGTGGTGATGCTCACCGGGGACAACGCGGTGACGGCACAGGCGGTGGCTCGCCGGCTGGGGATCGAGGACGTGCGCGCCGACGTCTCTCCGGAGGACAAGCATCGTGTCGTGCGCGAGCTCAAGGAGGGTGGCGCGGTGGTGGCGATGGCCGGCGACGGCATCAACGACGCACCGGCGCTGGCGCAGGCCGACGTCGGCATCGCGATGGGGACCGGCACCGACGTCGCCATGGAAAGCGCAGGCATCACCCTGGTACGCGGCGACCTGCTCGCGCTGGCCCAGGCACGCAAGCTGAGCCGTGCCACCATGCGCAACATCCGGCAGAACCTGTTTTTCGCGTTCATCTACAACATCGCGGGCATCCCCATTGCCGCGGGCGTGCTGTACCCGGTCTTCGGTTTGCTGTTGAGCCCGATGGTCGCCGCCGCGGCGATGAGCTTCAGCTCGGTGTCGGTGATCGCGAACGCGCTGCGACTGCGCCGCGCCTCCCTTTAGAAGCGGGTATCGCACGCGACAGCGGTTGCAGGTCGCGTGCGATGCGCACTGCTGCACGGTTTGGTCGCGAATTGGTGTGCGCGTAGAATCCATGTTCCGATCTCGCAAGGGCAAATCATGGCCGACCTGTCGCAATTCCGGATTACCCGCAAATGGCCGCCGCGGAACCCGGACGCCATCCAGCTCTATTCGCTGAACACGCCGAATGGCGTCAAGGCCTCGATCATGCTGGAGGAAACGGGCCTGCCTTACGACGCGCACCTGGTGAGCTTCGAGAAGGGTGACCAGCACAGTCCCGAGTTCCTGTCGCTCAACCCGAACAACAAGATCCCCGCGATCATCGACCCGAACGGCCCCGGCGGAAAACCGCTGCCGCTGTTCGAGTCCGGTGCGATCCTGATGTACCTCGCCGAGAAGTCCGGCCGCTTCCTGCCGCAGGATCCGGCGCGGCGCTGGCACACGATCCAGTGGGTGATCTTCCAGGTCGCCGGAATCGGGCCCATGTTCGGCCAGCTCGGCTTCTTCCATCGCTTCAGCGGGCGCGAGTGGGAGGACAAGCGGCCGCGCGACCGTTACGCGGCCGAGTCGCGGCGGCTGCTCGGCGTCGTCGACCGGCACCTCGAAGGCCGCGAGTGGATGATGGACGACGAGTACACCATCGCCGACATCGCGATCTTTCCCCTCGTGCGCAACCTGATCCACTTCTACAAGGCGGGCGACCTCGTCGGTATCCAGGATTTCCGCAACGTGCTGCGGGCGCTGGACCGGTTTCTCGCGCGCCCGGCCGTGCAGAAAGGCCTGGCGATTCCGTCGGAGTCCTGAGGCGGCCGCCGGTCAGTCGGTCGGCAGGCTGATCGAGACGACGAGGCCCTCCGAGCCGGGGTTCTCCGGCGCGAGCCCGGCATTGGAGAGGTGGTAGAGCGCGAGCCCGAGTCGCCAGCCGCTGCGCATTTCGTAGGCGAGCTCCAGTCCCGACCGGAACTCCAGCGCCTGCCCGAGCCTGAGCTCGACGCTCTCCTCGAACCGGGCCAGGCCGAAGCTGGGGGTCACGACGACGCCGGAGGCGAAGCGGAAGTCGCGCTTGACCTCCGCGTATACGAAGCTGGCACCGTTCTCGGCGCGAGCGGCGCCGATGGCCGGCACGAGCTGCCACCGGCCCACGGGACGGTGCCGGTATTCGAGCCCGTACGTGGTCGGGTCGTCGACGTCGCGGTCGATGCCGAGCCGGCCGGCCGTCACGTTGACCAGGGGCGGCTGCAGCACCGCGCCGGCCAAAGCCGCCGGGGAGGCGGCCAGCATCACCAGGAACGTGGCGACGGCCGGCCAACGCCGGTCGACGAGCAGGCGGCGCACGGTAACGGCCCTCGATTCGCGAAGCTGCAGGGGATGCGGCCCAGGCCGCGGCCGCGCGGGGAAACCGGCGCGGCTTCATGAGTGTAGTAGGCGCGCGCATCGCTCGCGACCGATTCAGGGGCTGCAGCCTCGACCCCGCCTCAATGACGCGTTCGTCGCGAGCGATCCTCGCGCCCGGCGCATGGGCCGCGCATTCTGCGCGGCCCGCCGTCGTCATGGCGCGCGCTGCGCGCTCCCGGGGTTACGGGCGCGGCTCGACGCGCGTGCCGTCCTCGATCTCCTCGCCCGGATACAGGACGACCGGCACTCCCGGCCCGATCCCGGACAGCACCTCGGCGCTTTGCCCGTTGTCGCGACCGATCTCGACGGGCGTCTTCCGCGCGCGCCCGGATTCGATCCTGAACAACGCCCATTCTCCCTGGTCGCGAAAGAGTGCCGGAACGGGCACTTGCACCACGTCGTCGGCTTTCCAGATCACGATGGCCGCTTCCACGCGGTAGCCGTGCCCGAGCATCCTCCATTCCCCGGGAGGGCCCGTGAAGTCGACGATGACGTTCACCCGTTGCTCCTCGACCCCCAGTGCGGAGATCTTGCGGAACCCGTAGGGCTCGATCAGCCGCACGCGGCCGGCGAGCGGCTCCCGCAACCGGCTCCAGTCCTCGATGATCACCTCCGCGCCGGGCTCGACGAGCACCGCGTCGGTCGTCAGCATCTCCACGACGATCTCGAGGTCGTCCGGATCGCCGACGGACAGGATTTCCTCGCCCGCGGCGATGACGCCCGCGCTCTCGCGCGTGACTCGCAGCAGGCGCCCGGACACGGGGGTCAGCACGTTGACCGGTTCCCCGTTCGCATCCTGCGGTCGCGTCAGGCGGACGCGCGCCGCTTCGAGCTCCGCCTCGCGCATGCGCACGCTTTCGGCCGCCGTCGCGCGCGCGGCTTCCGCCGTGCGGAGCTGGAGCCGCGCCTGGTCCAGCGCCTCGGCCGACGCGAGATGGCGCTCGCGCAGCCTTTCCACGCGCTCGAGCTCGGTGCGCGCAAAACGTGCGGCGGCTTCGGCGCGCTCGAGCTCGGCGGTCGCCGCGGACAGCGCCGCTTCCGCGGCGCGGACCGCGGCTTGTGCCTCCGCTCGCTGGCGCGCGTCGAGGAAGGCGGGAGCGCCCGGGTGGATGCGCGCGACGACGTCGCCGGCCGCGACTTCCGCACCGGGCTTGAGGCGCACGCGTTCGAGTTGGCCGCTCACCGGCGCGTACACGATGTACTCGTCGCGCACCCGCGTGCGGCCTTCGTCCCGCACCGTCACCTGCATGGGCCCGCGCCAGGTCTGTCCGACGTCGATCGTCACCGGCGTCGGGCGAAACGCGAGCAGGAGGAGCAGGGCGAGCAGGATCGTCGCACCGGCCCAGAATGCGTTGCGGAAGGAAAGCTTCATGGCAACGCCCGGGACCCGCCGCACCCTTGCGGCGCGGCAGGCCTGGCAACGGGCGTCACGACTGTCGTGACGACGACGGGGCAGGCGCTAGTCACGGCTCTTCAGCACTCCCACGAGGTCCATCCGATCCAGTTGCCGGCGCACCAGCAGCGCCGACGCGGCGGTAACGACGATGATGACCGACGCCGCGTAGCCGAACGTGCCGGCATCGATCACGAACGGCAGGCGAAACAGCTCCGAGCTCACGGCCTGCGCGAGCGACCACGCGAGCCCGGCCCCCAGTGCCGCACCCAGCGGGAGGGCGGTGAGGGTGAGGAAGGCGATCTCCCCCAGCAGGATGTAAGATACCTCGCCGCGAGTGAATCCGAGCACCCGCAGGGAGGCCAGCTCCCGTTCCCGTTCCGCGAACGAGATGCGCACGGTGTTGTACACGACACCGACGGCGATGAGGGCGGCGAAGGCGGTGTAGGTCCAGATGGCCAGGCCGAGATTCTGGTCCATGTGCTCCGTGAAGTTTCGCTGCGCGAGCTGTTGCAGCATCACGCCCGCGACCGCGGGGCTCTCCTTCAGCTCGACGTAAAGCGCTTCGACCGCGTCGGGATCGACGAGCAGGTTGGCACCCGAGATCACCTCGCCTTCCTTGAGCAGGCGGTTCAAATCCTCGAGCAGCATATTCGCCCCGGAACCGATGAAGGTAGTGGTCACCGAGGTGATCGGCACGTGCAGCGTCGGGCGGCGCCCCTCGGTCACGTCGATCTCGAGCACGTCACCCGCGCTCACGCGCAGCTTCTCCGCCAGGTCGCGCGACAGCACGAGCCCGCCCGGCGGCGGCACCACCGGCTTTCTCGCCGTGTCCACCATGCGCGAGAGCGTCGCGTCCAGCGGCTGCCCGGTGACGGCCGCACGCTCCACGTAATGCCCCGACCGCAGGCGCGCCTGCACGTGGCGATACGGCTCCGCGTACAGCACCCCGGGCTCGCGCAGGAGCTCGAAATACGCGGCGGTGGAGCGCGGCTCCACGAACGTGACCTGCACGTGGTAGCGGTTCGCGACGTTGAAGTAGACGCGGATCATCTCGCCTACCGCATCCACGAAGAACAGCGTGCCGACCAGGAGCGCGCCGGAAACGGCGATGCCGGCCACGGTGAACGCGGCGCGCCCGGGGAAGCGCACGATCTGCCGCAACACCATCCGCGTCTGCTGGTCGAGGAACGAGAGCCCGGTGATCGCGCTCCCGATCGCGCGCGAGTAATCGGGCGGAGCGGGCGGTGTCATGGCCGTGGCCGGCTCGAGCCGCGCGGCGCGGCGCACCGCGGCCGCGGCACCGCCGCCGACGGCCGCGGCGGTGACCAGCACGACGATCGCGAACACGCCCTTGTCCAGCCTGAACACGAACAGGGGGAAGTTGAAGTATTCCGTGTAGACGCCCGCGAGCAGTCGCCCCATCCACACGCCCAGCGCGAGCCCCAGCGCCAGACCGACGACGCCGATGACGGCGACGAGCTTGAGGTAGTGCACGACGACGTCGACGTCCCGGTAACCGAACGCCTTCATCAAGCCGATCTCGCTGCGTTCCGTCGCGATCAGGCGCGAGATCACGACGTTGACGAGAAACGCCGCGACGAGCAGGAAAATCGGCGGCAGGACGTTCGACATCGTCCGGAGCTGGTCGATTTCGCTGGAGACGAAGGCGTTGGAGATCTGGTCCTCGCGCCCGTACGCGCCGGCCGAGCCCCACGGCTCGAGCAGCCTGTCGAGGGCCGCGATCACGGCCGTGGCACTGGCGCCGCGCGTCAGCCTGACGACGGCTTCGTTGAAAGCGCCGTCCTGGTTGACCGCCTCCGAGAGTGCATCCCGTCCCATCCAGAGCACGCCGAACAGGCGCGGATCGGGCATGATCTGGCCCGGCGCGATGGCGTAAACGTGCTCCGGGGAGAGCGCGAAGCCGACCACGCGCACGTTCTCGCGCCCGCCATAGATGGTGGCGGGTATCGTGTCGCCGATCTCCAGGCCGTGGGCTTCGGCGAAGCCGCGCAGCACGAGCGCTTCGTCCCGGGCGCCTGGCCGCGGAAGGCGCCCGCGCACGACGTGCACCTGGTTGACCGAGGGTGCGCCGTAGTCCGGCAGCGACAGGACTTCGCCCGTCGCGGGCTCCGCCATCCCCGGCATGTCGAACAGCGCCGGCACGCGCACCCGCGTTTCGGCGAAGTGCACCCCGGGAATCGACCTGATCTCGTCGAGCGGCGAGTTCGGCGCGCGCACGACCGGTGCCCAGACGTCGGCGAAGCGGTAGCGGTCGTAGTAGGCACGCCGCGTTTCCTCGAGGGAGGACAGGAGCCCGGCCATGACGAGGTATACCGAGACGCCGCCGGCAATGACGAAGGCGATCGCCATCGCCTGGCCCTTCATCGCCCAGAGGTCGCGCAGGAGCTTGCGATCGAGCGCGCGCAGCGGCGGCATCCGGAAGAAGCTCACCAGGACAGCTCGCTCGGCAGCTTGCGGGTTTCGTTCATGCGCTCTTCGCGAACCTGTCCGTCCGAGAAGGTGATGACGCGGTTCGCCATGTCCGCGACCGCGGCGTTGTGCGTGATGAGGAGCGTCGTCGCGTGCAGCGTTTCGTTCACGTTCCTGATCGCCTCCAGCACGCGGACGCCGGTCGCCGAATCGAGCGCGCCGGTCGGCTCGTCGCAGAGGAGCACGGACGGCTGCTTCGCGATCGCCCGCGCAATGGCGACCCGCTGCTGCTCACCCCCGGAGAGCTGGGCCGGAAAATGATCGAGGCGCTGCTCGAGGCCCACGATCCGCAGCGCTTCCTCCGGCGCCATCGGGTTCTCGGCGATCTCGGTGACCAGCGCGACGTTCTCGCGCGCGGTCAGGCTCGCCATCAGGTTGTAGAACTGGAACACGAAGCCGACGTGCCGCCGCCGGTAGAGGGTGAGCTCGCGCTGGCTCGCCGTGGTGAGCTCCGTGTCGCGGAAGAACAGGCGGCCGCTCGTCGGCCGGTCGAGGCCGCCGAGGATGTTGAGCAGGGTGGACTTGCCGCTGCCGGACGCGCCGAGCAGCACGACGAGCTCCCGCTCCGGCAGCACGAGATCGACGCCGCGCAGGGCGTGCACGGCGCCGGGACCGCTGCCGTAGACCTTCGTCAGGCCCACGGTGCGAAAACAGGGTAAGGGTGTCGAGCTCGTCGCGGCGATCCCCATGCTGTTGCTCTCCTCGATTGGCATCCAGCATAACCGCGAAAACAGCAGGCATCCACGGCGTACCCGGTCGCGCGCACGCCCGGCAAGGCGCGACACGACCCTCGGCTATACTTGCAGGCGGATCATTCGCTGCCCGATCCGACGGGATCCACCGAGACAAGAGCCTCGAACGTGACCGGCACCGGTACGATCGTCACATTGTCCCCGCGTGACTACGATGCCGTCCTGTTCAATCTCGACGGCGTGCTCACGCGCACGGCCGACCTGCACGCTGCCGCGTGGAAACGCCTGTTCGACGAGTTTCTCGAGCAGCGCGCCACGCAACGAGGCGAAGCGTTCGTCCCGTTCGACGTGCAGGCCGACTATCTCCGTTACGTGGACGGCAAGCCGCGCGACGAGGGCCTGCGTTCGTTCCTCGAGTCGCGCGGCATCGCGCTGCCGGAGGGCGGTGCCGGCGAGGGCGCGGGTGACGTCACGGTTCGCTCGCTCGGCGACCTCAAGGATCGCTGGTTCAAAGAGGCTCTCGAGCGGCACGGCGTGGCCGCGTACGAGTCCGCGGCGGCGCTCGTCCGCGCACTGCGGGACGAGGCAGTGGCAACCGCGGTCGTTTCCACCAGCCTGAACGGCGAGCGCGTGCTGCAATCGACCGGGATCGGCGACCTTTTCGACGTGATCGTCGACGGCACCGACATCCGGCAGCTCGCCCTCGCGGGAAAGCCGGCGCCGGACGCCTACCTCGAGGCCGCACGCCGCCTGCGGGTGGAGCCTGCGAGGACCGTGGTGATCGAGGACACCCGCGCCGGGGTCGAGGCCGGACGGCGCGGCGGTTTCGGCCTGGTGATCGGTATCGACCGCCTGGGACAGTCCCAGGCGCTGCGCGAGGCCGGTGCCGACGTGGTGGTCACGGACCTCGAGCAGGTGCAGGTCGCGGCCGAGCCGCCGTCCGCCTGGTCGCTCGTGTACGAGGCATACGACGCGTCCAAAGAGCGGATGCGGGAAAGCCTGTGCGCCCTCGGCAACGGCTACTTCGCGACGCGCGGCGCGGCGCCGTGGTCGCGGGCGGACGGGTGCCATTACCCCGGTACCTATGTCGCCGGGCTGTACAACCGGCTCCAGACCGACATCGAGGGCCGGGTGGTCGAGAACGAAGACCTCGTGAACGTGCCGAACTGGCTCTGCTTCACGTTTCGGCCCGCGGGCGGAGAGTGGTTCGACGAACGCGACGTCACGCTGCTGTCGTACCGGCAGGAGCTCGACCTGCGGAGGGGCATGCTGTACCGCGGGCTGCGTTTCGAGGACGCGGCAGGCCGGCGCACCGCGCTCGAGGAGCGCCGGCTCGTCTCGATGGCCGACATGCACCTCGCCGCCCTGGAGCTCACCCTCACGCCGGAGAACTGGTCCGGGAAGCTGGAGGTGCGGACGGCGCTCGACGGCACCGTCGTGAATGCCGGTGCGGCGCTCTACGAGCCGTTCAACAATCGCCACCTGGTGCCGGTCGCGAGTGCCGTGGAAAGCGACGACGTCCTGTTCCTCGGCGTGCGCACTTCGCAATCGCGCGTGGAGGTGGCGCAGGCCGCCCGCACGCGCGTGTTCCGCGGCGGCCTCGCGGAGCGCACCTCGCGCCGCGCGCTCGAACGGCCTGGCCATGTGGCGCAGGAGCTCGCGGTGCAGGCGACAGAAGGAGAGCCGCTCGTATTCGAGAAGATGCTCGCGATGTATACGTCGCGCGATCACGCGATCTCGGAGTGCGGTCTCGCCGCGCGCAAGGCGCTGGCGAGGGCGCCGTCGTTCGAGGCACTGGCGCGGCGGCACCTGCACGCCTGGCGGCATCTCTGGAGGCGCTTCGACGTGCACCTGCGGGCGGCGGACCCGCCGCGCTTCACGCTCAACGTCCCGATGCTCCTGCGCCTCCACATGCTTCACCTGCTGCAGACGGCCTCGCTCAACTCGATCGGGCTCGACATCGGCGTGCCCGCGCGCGGCTGGACCGGCGAGGCCTACCTCGGGCGCATCTTCTGGGACGAGCTGTTCATCTTCCCCACGCTGAACTTCAGAACGCCGGAGATCACGCGCTCGCTGCTCATGTACCGTTACCGGCGGTTGCCCGAGGCGCGGGCGGCCGCGCGCGCCGCCGGGTACAGGGGAGCGATGTTTCCGTGGCAGAGCGGCAGCGACGGGCAGGAGGAGACCCAGGAGATGAACCTGAATCCCCGCTCCAGGCGCTGGATGAAGGACAACACCTGGCTGCAGCGGCACGTCGGCAGCGCCATTGCATGGAACGTGTGGCAGTACTTCCAGGTGACCCAGGACCACGAGTTCATGCAGTTCTACGGCGCGGAGCTCCTGCTGGAGATCGCGCGCTTCTGGTCGAGCCTCGCGTCCTTCGACGAGCAGAAAGGACGATACGTCATCCGCGGCGTGATGGGGCCGGACGAGTTCCACGATGCCTTGCCGGACGCGAAGGAGCCCGGCCTGGACAACAATGCGTACACCAACGTGATGGCCGTGTGGGTGCTCTGCCGGGCGCTCGAGGTTCTCGACCTGCTCCCGCCGGTCCGGAGCTCGGAGCTTACCCGCCAGCTCGGTCTCACGGAGGACGAGATCGAGCGCTGGATGGACGTCAGCCGGCGCATGTTCGTGCCGTTCCTGGACGGCGGGATCATCAGCCAGTTCGAGGGCTACGAAAAGCTGGCCGAGCTCGACTGGGAGGACTACCGGGTGCGGTACGGCAACATCCAGCGCCTGGACCTCATACTCGAAGCGGAGAACGACACGCCGAATCGCTACAAGGCCGGCAAACAGGCGGACGTGCTGATGCTGTTCTACCTGTTCTCGGCGGAGGAGCTCTCGGCGCTGTTCGCGCGCCTCGGGTACGACTACGACACGCGGGTCATTCCGGCTACGATCGACTATTACGACGCACGTTCGTCGCACGGATCGACGTTGTCCCGGGTGGTGCATGCCTGGGTCCTCGCGCGCTCCGACCGGCCGCGTGCGATGCGTTACTTCGCGGAGGCATTGCAGAGCGACGTGAACGACATCCAGGGAGGAACCACGGCGGAAGGCGTGCACCTGGGGGCCATGGCCGGTACGGTGGACCTCGTGCAACGCGTCTCGACCGGCATCGAGGCCGTCGGCGGCGTGCTGCGGCTGAATCCGAGGCTGCCGGCCGAGCTGGAGCGCCTCGACCTGCGCGTCCAGTATCGCGGCCAGACGCTCGACCTCCGGCTGACGCACGACGCCCTGACCGTGCGGAGCTGGCCGGCGCCCGCCGCCGCCATCACCCTCCAGGTCGGCAACGAGACCGCCACCGTCGAGCCGGGTGTCACCCGGCAGTTTCCGCTGGTGGCATGAACGACGGCCCGCTCGCGGCACCGGGCGCCCATGGCCTGCCGGCAGCCGACGTGCTGGCGGCGGTCGCGTCGGATCCCGATGCCGGCCTGACGACGGAGGAGGCGAGGCGGCGCCTCGCGAAGTACGGCCCCAACCGGCTGGTCACGGCGCCACCCGTCCCGGCATGGCGGCTGTTCCTGGCCCAGTTCCAGGACGTGCTCGTCGTGCTGCTGCTCGTCGCGACGGTGATCTCGGCGTCGCTGTGGCTGTACGAACGGGATTCCGCGCTGCCTTACGAGGCGATCGCGATACTCGCCATCGTGCTGTTCAACGCGATCATCGGCTTCGTGCAGCAGTCGCGCGCGGAGGCGGCGCTCTCGGCATTGAAACGGATGACGGCCGCCCGGGCGAAGGTGATCCGCGACGGTGCCCCGGCGAACGTCCCGGCGGCCGAGCTGGTGCCGGGCGACATCGTGCTGGTCGAGGCGGGCGACACGGTGCCCGCGGACGGGCGCGTCATCGAGTCCACGGCGCTGCACGCGGCGGAAGCCGCGCTGACCGGCGAAAGTATCCCGGTCTCCAAGCACACGGAGCCGTTGCCGCCCGACGTCGTGCTCGGCGATCGCCGCAACATGGTCTTCAGCTGCACCAGCACGACCTACGGCCGCGGAAAGATCGTGGTCACGGCGACGGGCATGCAGACCGAGATGGGCCGCATCGCGAGCATGCTGGAGCAGGCACCGCCGGAACGCACACCGCTGCAGCACGAGCTCGCACGGGTCGGCCGGCTGCTCGGCATCGCGGTCGTGGCGATCGCGCTGGTCATCGTCGCTACGATCCTGCTGGTGTCGGACGTCAGGGGCTTTTCGGCGTTCTTCGACGTGCTCATCTTCGGTGTGGCGCTCGCCGTGGCCGCCGTGCCCGAGGGGCTGCCCGCGATCGTCACGGCCGTCCTCGCGCTCGGGGTACAGCGGATGGCCAAACGGAATGCCATCGTGCGTCACCTTTCCGCCGTGGAGACTCTCGGTTCCGCGAACGTCATTGCCTCGGACAAGACCGGCACGCTCACGAAGAACGAGATGACCGTGCGGGTCGTGGTGACCGCGAGCGGCCGGGTCGAGCTCGGCGGCACCGGGTATGCTCCCGAAGGCGAGGT
>Ga0079224_100010378_pt1 | contig 12780 bp, 5 predicted proteins | sample Stecom2015_FD_80414 | JGI IMG/M metagenome (GOLD analysis project Ga0079224, IMG submission 80414) | Agricultural soil microbial communities from Utah to study Nitrogen management - Steer compost 2015 | ecosystem: Environmental > Terrestrial > Soil > Agricultural land | place: USA: Utah...
GATGTGCTCGCGCAGGTCGGCGGCGCCGAGCGCGCAGTTGAGTCCGATCGCCAGCGGGTGGGCGTGGCGCACGGAGTACCAGAAGGCCTCCGCGGTCTGCCCCGACAGGGTGCGCCCGGAGCGGTCGGTGATGGTGCCCGACACCATCACCGGCAGCCGTCCGCCGAGCTCCTCGAACACGTCCTCGATGGCGAACAGCGCCGCCTTGGCGTTCAGGGTGTCGAACACCGTCTCCACCATCAGCACGTCGGCGCCGCCTTCGACCAGGCCCTCCGTGGCTTCGCGGTAGGCGGCCGCCAGGGCGTCGAATTCGACGTTGCGGAAGCCCGGGTTGTTGACGTCCGGACTGATCGAGGCGGTGCGGTTGGTGGGGCCGATGGCACCGAGCACGAAGCGCGGCCGGTCCGGCGTTGCTGCGGCCCTGGCGTCGCAGGCGGCCCGGGCCAGGGCGGCGCCGGCGCGGTTGATTTCGCGTGCCAGCGCCTCGGTGCCGTAGTCGGCCTGGGCAATGGCGGTGGCGTTGAAGGTGTTGGTCTCGACCAGGTCGGCGCCGGCGTCCAGGTAGGCGGCGTGGACCGCGCGCACGATGTCGGGCTGGCTGAGGCAGAGCAGGTCGTTGTTGCCCTTGAGGTCGCGCCCGTGCGGGTGGCCGTCGCCGTGCTGCGCGTGGGCGCCACAGCCGCAGGCGAAGCGCTGGCCGCGGTAGCCGGCTTCGTCCAGGCCGTAGGACTGCAGCATCGTGCCCATGGCGCCGTCAATCACGAGGATGCGGCGCGCCAGCTGGTCCAGCAGGGCCTGGACGCGATCCGGGTGCAGCCAGGGAAGGGCGCTCACGGTTTGCGGGCCAGTAGCGACAGGACCTCGAAGTGCGGTGGGCGCTTCTCGCGGGTGACGGTGTCCGCGTGCTGGACCTCGAGCCCGGCGTTGCCCGCCATCCGCCGCAGCTCGCGCAGGGTGAAGCCCAGGTTGGCATGGCCGTAGGGCGCGACCGCGGCGCGGTGCTCGTGCCGGGCCAGGGTGGTGGCCAGCAACCGGCCTCCCGGGCGCAGCACGCGTGCGGCCTCGGCCACGGCAACCGCGGGCCGCTCGGAGTAGGTGAGGGCGTGCATCAGCAGGACCAGGTCGAAGCTGCCGTCCTCGAAGGCGAGCGCGTGCATGTCGCCCTCGCGCACCCCGACGTTGCGCAGGCCGCGCAGGCGCTCGCGCGCCACCGCCACCACCCTGGCGCTGGAATCGACGCAGACGTAGCGCTGCGAATGCGGCCCCAGCAGCTCCGCCAGCACGCCGTCGCCCGAGGCCACGTCCAGCACCGCGCCGGGCTCGAGCAGCTGCAGCGCGGAGCGCGCCATGGCCTCCCAGGTGCGGCCGGGCGAATAGTGGCGTTCCATGTCGCCGGCCACCGAGTCGGCCCAGTTCTGGTCGGCCGCGCGGGTGGCCAGCACCGCCGGCAGGCGCTCGGCGTCCTGGCGCAGCAGCGGATCGTCGAAGCCTTCCGACAGCGCGCGCCAGAGGGACTTCTGCGCCTCGTCCAGCTGCTCGGCGAAGCGGTAGTAGGCGGACACGCCGGCGCGGCGGTCGGTGACCAGCCCGGCTTCCTTGAGCCGGGCGAGGTGGGTGGACACGCGCGGCTGGGCCAGCCGGGTGATGGCCGAGAGCTCGGCCACGGTGAGCTCTTCGCGCTCCAGCAGCGCCAGCAGGCGCACGCGGGTGGGGTCGGACAGCACGCGCAGGCGCGACGACCAGGCTTCCAGGTCCACTGCGCTATATCCCTTTATCGCGATCCAAGGATATGTCGCAGCTTAGGAGCGGGTGTGGAGAGCGTCAAGCGTGCTTGGTCACGTGGCCGCTCCCCACTCGGGGTCGCCGGGGCTGCCGGCCACCCCGCGGGGCGCGTCGGAGTTGCATAGGGCGGGCCTCGGCCCGCCGAGACGAGCGGGCCCGATGCTTGCGGTGGTACGCGGCCAACCGCAACGGCGGGCCCAGGCCCGCCCTAGGGAAAGGCCCGCCCCATGGGACTTGGGTGCTTGGCTTGCTCCCGTGGGGATTCGGCGCTTGGCGGCACCGGCCGGAGCGGATTTGATCGCACGGAAACGGTAGAATCGACGGGTTTTCTGCCCAAGATCGGAGCAAAGCGTGGATTTCCAGTTCACCGAAGACCAGCTGATGATCCAGGACGTCGCGCGTCGCATCGCGCGCGAGAAGATCGCCCCCACGGCGGCCGAGTTCGACCGCAGCGGCGAGTTCCCCCTGGAGAACATCCGCCTCATGGGCGAGAACGGCCTGATGGGGATCGAGGTGCCGCATGAGTACGGCGGCGCCGGGCTGGACGCGGTGGGCTATTCGCTGGCGATGATGGAGATCGCCGCCGCCGACTGCGCCCACTCCACCATCATGTCGGTGAACAACACGCTGTATTGCAACGGCCTGCTGAAGTACGGCACCGAGGAGCAGAAGCAGAAGTTCGTGACCCCGATCGCCTCCGGCCAGGCCATCGGCGCCTACGCGCTCACCGAGCCGCAGTCGGGCTCCGATGCCGCCGGCATGCGCACCCGCGCGGTACGGTCGCCGGACGGCAGCCACTACGTGGTCAACGGCAAGAAGAGCTGGATCACCTCCGGCCCGGTTGCGAAGTACTTCCTGCTGTTCGCCATCACCGACCCGGACAAGGGCGCCAAGGGCATCACCGCCTTCCTGGTGGACGGCGACGAGCCCGGCTTCCACCGTGGCAAGACCGAGCCCAAGCTCGGCATCCGCGCCTCGGCCACCTGCGAGATCGAGTTCCAGGACTACAAGGTCCCGGTCGCGAACCGCGTCGGCGAGGAGGGCGAGGGCTTCCGCATCGCCATGGGCGTGCTGGATGCCGGCCGCATCGGCATCGCCTCGCAGGCCGTGGGCCTGGCCCGCGCCGCCTACGAGGCCAGCGTGGCCTACGTGCGCGAGCGCAAGGCCTTCGGCCAGGCCATCGGCAGCTTCCAGATGATCCAGCAGAAGATCGCCGACATGAAATGCCGCCTCGACGCCGCCACCCTGCTCACGCTGCGTGCCGCCTGGGCCAAGCAGCAGGCGGAAGGCAGCGGCGCCCGGTTCTCCACCGAGGCCTCCGTCGCCAAGCTCTATGCCTCCGAGGCCGCCATGTACATCACCCACGAGGCGGTGCAGATCCACGGCGGCATGGGCTATTCCAAGGAAATGCCGCTGGAGCGGTACTTCCGCGACGCCAAGATCACCGAGATCTACGAAGGTACCAGCGAGATCCAGCGCCTCGTGATCGCCCGCAACGAGACCGGGGTGCGCTGAGAAGCGCAGCCCGAAGCGCTACCATTCGCGTCCCTCCAACCATCCCCTGACAGCAACGCATCCGCCATGACCCGGAAAGCCGCAGCGGCCGTCGTCTCCTCCACCACTCCCGAGGCGATCCTGGAGGCCCTGAAGGCCCGACTTGCCGCGGCGCGGTTCAAGGAAGCCCGGGTCCTGGCGGAGGCGTTCTTCGCCCGCACCCCGGAGGACGACCTGCGCGCGCGCAGCGCCGAGGCCTGGGCCGGGCTGATCGCCGGCTTCTTCGAGTTCATGCGCGAGCGCCGCGCCGAGTCGCCGGTGTTGCGCATCTTCAATCCGGACCCGGCCGAGCACGGCTTCGAGTCCAGCCACACGGTGGTGCAGATCGTCAACGACGACATGCCCTTCCTGGTGGACTCGGTGAGCATGGCCATCGCCCAGGCCGAGGTGCAGATCCACGCCATGATCCACCCGGTGCTGAAAGTGCAGCGCGACCCGGGCGGGGTGATCCTGGGACTGGGGCGCGGCATCTCCGAGTCGCTGATGCACGTGGAGATCGACCGCCAGGCCGAGCCGGAGGACCTGCAGCGCCTGCAGGCCTCGATCATGGCCGCGCTCGCCGACGTCCGCGCCTGCGTGCGCGACTGGCGGCCGATGCGCGAGCGCATGCTGCAGGTCATGGCGGAGTTGCCGGAGCGCTCCATGCCGGTGTCCGACGAGGGCCGCGCCGAGGCGCAGGAGTTCCTGCGCTGGGTGGCCGACGACCACTTCACCTTCCTCGGCTACCGCGAGTACGAGGTCGCCCGGGTCAGCGGTGACGAGGTGCTGCGCGCGGTGGAAGGCACCGGGCTCGGCCTGCTCGCCGGCGGCGAGCGCGCCGCCGCGCCGCGCTCGCTCAAGACGCTTGCCGCGCACGACCTGCCGCAATCGGGCTCGGTGGACGCGCTGATCCTGACCAAGACCAATTCCCGCTCGACCGTGCACCGGCCGGGCTACATGGACTACATCGGCGTCCTCGAGTTCGACGCCAAGGGCGTGCCGGTGCGCGAGCACCGCTTCCTCGGCCTCTACACCTCCAGCGCCTACAACCGCCGTCCGTGGGACATCCCGCTGGTGCGGGAGCGGTTCCGCTACGTGAGCGAGAAGTCCGGCCTGGCGCCGGACGGCCACGGCGGCAAGGCGCTCAAGCACATCTTGGAGACGCTGCCGCGCGACGAGCTGTTCCAGTCCAGCGAGGAAGAACTCTACCGCACCGCGATCGGCATCCTCGGCCTGCAGGAGCGCAGCCGCACCAAGCTGTTCGTGCGCCGCGACCGCTACGGCCGCTTCTTTTCCTGCATCGCCTACATCCCGCGCGAGCGCTTCAATACCGAAGTGCGGCTCCGGATCGAGGCCATGCTCAAGCGCGCGCTGCATGGCGAGCGCCTTGACACCAACGTGTCGGTGTCGGACTCGCCGCTGGCGCAGCTGCACCTGATCGTGCGGCCGAAGCCGGGCGATGTGGTGGCGTTCGACGCGGAAGACCTGGAGGCCAAGCTGGCGCAGATCGTGCGCAACTGGCACGACGAGCTGCGCGACCTGCTGGTGCAGAGGCACGGCGAGGACCGCGGGCTGAAGCTGGCCCAGCGCTTCGGCAAGGCGCTGCCGCAGGGCTACGTCGAGGACGTCACTCCGGTGGTGGCCGCGGCCGACGTCGAGCACCTGGCGGCCCTGCGCGACGCCGACGATCTCCGGCTCAGCCTTTCGAAACCGCGCCGCAAGGGCGCAGCGCTGCGCTTCAAGCTGTTCCGGCAGGGCAACCCGATCGCGCTCTCCGACGCGCTGCCGATGATGGAGAACATGGGCTTGCGCGTGCTGGCCGAGCACCCGTACGAGCTGCGCCTGCCGGGCGGCAGCATCCACGTTTCCGACTTCGAGATCGAACTGGCCGGCGGCCGCGAGGTGGACGTCGAGGCCGCGCGCGAGTCCTTCGAGCAGGCCTTCGAGCGCACCTGGCGCGGCCAGGCCGAGAGCGACGGCTTCAACCGGCTGATCCTCGGCGCCGGCCTCGACTGGCGCCAGGTCGCCATGCTGCGCGGCTATTGCAAGTACCTGCTGCAGACCGGAGTGCCGTTCTCGCAGGCCTACATGGAGGAGACGCTGTCGCGCTATCCGCTGATGGCGCGACTGCTGGTGGAGCTGTTCGAGGCCCGCTTCGACCCGGCGCGCGAAGGCGGCAAGGGCGTGGAGGCGGCGCGCAGGGCGCTGCTGCGCTCGCTGCAGGCGGCGGCGCCGGAGGCGGCACTGGCCGAGCACGGCGCGGCGCTGGAGGAGATCGCCTCCGCCCGCGGCGAGCCGCGCGACATCCAGATCGAGGCCGCGGTGCGCGGGCTCTACGCCGTGCTGGACCGCGTCTCCAGCCTGGACGAGGACCGCATCCTGCGCAGCTTCATGGCGGTGATCCGCGCCACCCTGCGCACCAGCTTCTACCAGCTGCAGGACGGCAAGCCGAAGGACTACATCAGCTTCAAGTTCGACCCGGCCAAGGTGCCGGACCTGCCGAAGCCGCGCCCCTACCGCGAGATCTTCGTCTACGGCCCGCGCGTGGAAGGCACCCACTTGCGCTTCGGCCCGGTGGCGCGCGGCGGCCTGCGCTGGTCCGACCGTCGCGAGGACTTCCGCACCGAGGTCCTGGGGCTGGTCAAGGCACAGATGGTGAAGAACACCGTCATCGTGCCGGTGGGCGCCAAGGGCGGCTTCTTCGTCAAGCGCCCGCCGGCGAGCGGCGACCGCGACGCCGTGCTGGCCGAGGGCATCGCCTGCTACCGCATGTTCATCAATGGCCTGCTCGACATCACCGACAACCTGGTGGACGGGCAGGTGGTGCACCCGAAGGACGTGGTGCGCCACGACGCCGACGACCCCTACCTGGTGGTTGCGGCCGACAAGGGCACGGCCACCTTCTCCGACATCGCCAACGCGGTGAGTGCCGAGCACGGCTTCTGGATGGACGACGCCTTCGCCTCGGGCGGCTCGCAGGGCTACGACCACAAGGGCATGGGCATCACCGCCCGCGGCGCCTGGGAGTCGGTCAAGCGCCACTTCCGCGCGCTCGGTCGCGACAGCCAGTCGGAGGACTTCACCTGCGTCGGCATCGGCGACATGTCCGGCGACGTGTTTGGCAACGGCATGCTGCTGTCCCGCCACATCCGGCTGGTGGCGGCCTTCGACCACCGCCACGTGTTCATCGATCCCGACCCGGACGCGGCCAGCAGCTACGAGGAGCGCGAGCGCCTGTTCCGCCTGCCGCGTTCCAGCTGGGCCGACTACGACGTCTCGAAGATCTCCGAAGGCGGCGGCGTGTGGCCGCGCAGCGCCAAGTCCATTCCGGTCTCGCCGCAGGCGCGGCGCGCGCTCGGCATCGAGGCCGAGAGCCTGTCGCCCAACGAATTGCTGTCGGCGGTCCTGCGGGCCCCGGTGGACCTGCTCTGGAACGGCGGCATCGGCACCTACGTCAAGGGCAGCGGCGAGACGCATTCCGAGGTCGGCGATCGCGCCAACAACCTGATCCGCATCAACGGCAACGAGCTGCGCTGCAAGGTGGTGGGCGAGGGCGGCAACCTGGGCATGACCCAGAAGGGCCGCATCGAGGCGGCGCTCAACGGCGTGCTCATCAACACCGATTTCATCGACAACTCCGCCGGCGTGGACACCTCCGACCACGAGGTGAACATCAAGATCCTGCTCAACGACGCGGTGCAGCGCGGCGAGCTGGACATGGACGAGCGCAATGCCCTGCTCGCCGCCATGACCGACGAAGTGGCGCAGCTGGTGCTGCTCGACAACTACCGGCAGAACCAGGCCATCAGCGTGATGGAGCGCATGAGCCTGACCCGGCTCGGCTCCAAGCAGCACTTCGTGCGCACGCTGGAGGCGCAGGGGCTGCTCGACCGCCAGCTCGAGTTCCTGCCGTCCGACGCCGAGTTCGCCGAGCGCAAGGCCCGCGGCATCGGCCTGACCCGGCCGGAACTGTCGATCCTGCTGTCCTACGCCAAGATCGTCATCTACCAGCAGCTGCTGGCGTCCGACGTACCGGAGGACCCGTACCTGTCCAAGGAGCTGGTGCGCTACTTCCCGGAGCCCCTGCGCGAGCGCTTCGGCCCGCACATGGAACGGCACCGGCTGCGGCGCGAGATCATCGCCACCGCGGTGACCAACTCCATGGTCAACCGCATGGGCTCCACCTTCATGCTGCGCATGGAGGAGGACACCGGCTGCGGTCCGGCCCAGATCGCCAAGGCCTACACCATTGCCCGCGAGGTCCTGGACGCGCGGGCGCTGTGGGCGCAGATCGATGCGCTGGACCTGCAGGTGCCGGAGTCGGCGCAGGTGGACGCGCTGCTGTCGATCTGGGGCGTGCTGCGCAACATGACGCGCTGGCTGCTCAACCGCCCCGGCGAGAGGCTGGACATCGCCAGCGCCGTTGAACGCTACCTGCCGGCGATGGCGGTGCTGCGCGGCGAGCTCGGCGACCTGCTTGGCCCCGAGGACCGCGACGCCTTCCGCGAGGAGCGCGCCCGCTGGCTGGATTCCGGCGTGCCGCAGGCGCTGGCGGAGCAGCTGTCCTCGCTGCCGTTCCTGGCCGCTGCGCTCGACGTCATCGAGGTGGCGCAGGCGGGCGGCCGCAGCGTGCCGGACGTGGCGCGGGTGTACTTCGAGCTGGGCGAGGCGCTGCACCTGAAGTGGCTGCTGCAGCGGATCGAGGAGCTGCCCGTGGAAGGGCGCTGGCATGCCCACGCCCGCGGCGTGCTGCGCGACGAACTGCAGCAGCAGCAGAGCGCGATGGTGTCGCAGCTGCTGGCGGCGCCGGGCGCGGCGCAGGGCCGCGTGGCCGGCTGGCTGGGACGCGAGGATCCGGCCTTGCGCTACACCCTGCAGATGTTCGCCGACATGCGGGCGCAGCGGTCCATGGACTACCCGACGGTGTCGGTGGCGGTGCGGCGACTGGCACAGGTGGCGCAGGCGGGCATCGGCGGCTGAGCGGGCCGGCGGGGCACCGGAGGCGCGGCTCCTGCGGTGCTCCGGATCGGGGGTGTGCCCGCGCACACCCCGGGCGTGCGCAGGCCCGCGTGGACCGTCCCATCCGGGGGGATCGCCGGGGGCCGAAGCGGGTTAGACTCGGGGCTCGCCGGAGTGGGGACCCCGATGAGCGAGCCGCGCTACGCCTTCGTCGCCAGCAAGACCGCTGACGCCCAGGCCCTGTGCGAGGCCCTGGCCGCCCGCCATGGCCAGGTGCCGGTGGAGGAATGCGACGTCATCGTCGCCCTGGGCGGCGACGGCTTCATGCTGCAGACCCTGCACCGGCACGGCCGGCACGGCAAGCCCGTGTACGGCATGAAGGCCGGGACCGTCGGCTTCCTGATGAACCAGTACCGCGAGGACGACCTGCCGGCGCGCATCGCCGCGGCCATCCCCGCCGTGCTCCGTCCACTGGAGATGACCGCCATCTCCGAGGCCGGCAGCAGCGTCCACGCCCTGGCCTTCAATGAAGTCTCGCTGCTGCGCCAGACCAAGCAGGCGGCGAAGATCCGCATCCTGCTGAACGGCGCGGTGCGGCTGGAGGAGCTGGTCTGCGACGGCGTGCTGTTGTGCACGGCTGCCGGCAGCACCGCCTACAACCTGTCCGCCCACGGCCCGATCCTGCCGCTCGACGCAGCGGTGATGGCACTGACGCCGATCAGTCCGTTCCGCCCGCGGCGCTGGCGCGGCGCGATCGTTCGCGACGATACCGAGGTCAGGTTCGAGATCCTCGACCACTACAAGCGCCCGGTCAGCGCCACCGCCGACTCCTCCGAAGTCCGCGACGTGGTCGAGGTGCTGGTGCGGCAATCGCGCGAGACCACGGTGACGCTCCTGTTCGATCCCGAGCACGCGCTCGAGGAGCGCATCCTCAAGGAGCAGTTCGCGGTGTGATCCGGGCCGGCCGTCCAGCAGCTCGCACGCGCATCTCGCTGCTGCTGGCGGCATCGGCGCTTCTGGGGGGACTCGCCGGCAGCGCCTCCGCGGCGCAGCCGGCACCGCAGCTGCGTTTCGCCCACTACGGCCTGGACGAGGGCCTGTCCCAGCTCTCCGTCACCGCCGTGGTGGCGGACGACCAGGGATTCGTCTGGATCGGCACCCAGGAAGGCCTCAACCGCTTCGATGGCCACCGCTTTGGCGTCTACCGCGCCGGGCCCGCCGAGGGACCGCGCGGCGGTCTTGCCAGCAGCAGCGTGGACGAGCTGGCCTTCGACGGCCGTTCGCGGCTGTGGGTCGGCACCAATGATGCCGGCCTGGAAGTCGTGGACCTGCGGAGCGGCGTCCATACCCGCGTCAGCCTGGAGCACGGGCTGGCGCACCGGCGGGTAGAGCACATCCTGCTGGATCCGGAAGGCGGCGCCTGGCTGGGCGGGCCGGTGGGCGTGGACCGCATCGACGAGGGCCTGCGCAGTGTCCGCCGGGTGGCCGAGACTCCGTCGATCGTCGCGATGGCCTGGGCCGGCCGGCGTGCGCTGGCGCTGGACCAGGACTGCGGGCTGTGGGAACTCGACGTCGGGGCCTCGGTACGGCGACCGACGCCGTTGCCGGCCGGCTTGCGCTGCATTGCCATGCAGCAGGACGGCGACGCGCTCTGGATCGCCACTGCCGCGGGCGGGGTGTTCCGGCTGCACGGGGAAACGCTGCAGGCGATCCCGGCAAGCCGCTTCGACGGCATCCGCGCGGACCTCGGCGCCTTCCTGAGGCGCCAGGACGGCACGCTGCTGTTCGGCTTCGCCGACGGCACCGTGCTGCAGGCGCTCGATGTCGACGATCCGCGGCCGCAACCGGTCGGGCCGCGCCTGGACAGCGCCATCACCCTGTTCATGGAACATGCCTCGGGGGTGCTGTTCGTCGGTACCCACACCAGCGGGCTGTACGTGGCGCGGACCCTGTCGGCCGCCGTGCGCAACGACCTGGTCGAGGCCAGCGACAGGGAACGCTGGCCTTCCACCAGCGTGCGTTCGATCTGGAGCGGCGCGGGCATGCTGCTGGTCGGAACCGACAACGGGCTGGTGCTGCGGGCGCAGCCCGGCGGCCCGTGGCAGGCGGTGGATGCGATGGGCATCACCTCGATCCGGGCCATCGAAGCCGACGGCGAAGGCGGCTGGTGGGTGGGCAGCCACCGCGGCCTGTGGCGGGTGCGGCGGGACGGCAGCGCCGTGCACGTTCCCGGCTTGCCGGACCCGGCTGTGACAGCGCTGCTGCGCGAGGACCGGGTGCTCTGGGTGGCGACCCGCGGCGGGCTGGCGCGGTTCGAGGACGGCGTGGCCGATTCGGCCGGGCTGCCGCCGCAGCTGGATGGGCAGTTCCTCACCAGCCTGCTGCGCGACGCGCGCGGCCGGCTGTGGATCGGCAGCAACGAGCGCGGGCTCTACCGGCTGCATCCGGACGGCACCCTGGAGCATCTCAGCACGCGCTCCGGCACGCTGCGGCATGACTCCATCTGGGCCCTGTACGAAGGCGAGGACGCGACCTGGGTCGGCACCTTCTCCGCCGGCGTCCATCGCATCGACCACGCCGATGATGGCATCCGCGTGTTCTCCGAAGCCCAGGGCCTCTCCAACGGCGTGGTCTACCGCATCGAGCCCGACCCCGACGGGCGGCTGTGGCTCAGCACCAACAACGGCCTGAGCGTGCTCGACCCGGCCACCGGCTCGGTGCAGACCCTGCTGCAGGGCGATGGGCTGCGCAACCGCGAGTTCAATTCCGGGTCCAGCTTCCGCACCGCGGATGGGCTGATCCTGTTCGGCGGCACCGAAGGCCTGGATGCCATCGAGCCACTCAGCCTCGCCGGCAGCAGTCCCCCGGCGCTGCCGGTTCCCAGCGGCCTGCGCGTGCTCGGCCGTCGTTCCGGCGCGCAGGCATCCGGCGAGCGCGTCCTCGACATCCTGTACGCCGACCGGATCGCGCTCGACTACAGCGACACGGTGCTGTCGCTGGACCTGGTGGCGATCGACTTCAGTGCGCCGGGCGCGGCGCGGCTGCGCTATCGCATCCACGGCATCTACGAGGATTGGGTGCAGCCGCAGGGGCCGCGCGCGGAGCTGGTGTTGAGCCACCTGCCGCCCGGCGAGTACCCGCTGGAAATGCAGGCCGCCGGCCGCGATGGCCGCTTCGGCGATACCCGCCGACTGGTTTTGGAAGTGCCACCGCCGCCTTGGCGCCATCCGCTGGCCTGGGTCGGCTACGCGCTCCTGCTGCTGTCGCTGCTGGCCTGGGTGGCCTGGCAGGCGCGTGCGCGTCGGCGTGCCGAACGGGCGCAGATCGAGCTCCTGAACCGCACCGTGGCCGAACGCACGGCCGAGCTCGAGGATGCCAACCAGCGCCTGCTGCAGACCAACCGCCAGCTCGACCTCGCCACCCGCATCGACCCGCTGACCCAGGTATCCAACCGCCGCGACCTGCAGGAATGGCTGGACCGCGAGTGCCCGCAGGTGGTGGCCGAGGCCGCCGCCGGCGGAGCGATGCGACGGCTGTTCTTCTGCATGGTGGACGTGGACGATTTCAAGCGCATCAACGACCGCTACGGCCACCAGGCCGGCGACGAGGTGCTGGTGGAGTTCGCCGACCGCCTGCGCCGCCTGCGGCGCGAGCGCGACGCCGTGGTGCGCTGGGGTGGCGAGGAGTTCATGTTGCTGCTGCGCGACGTCTCGGTGGCGGAAGTGGCGGCGCAGGTGGAGCGCATCCGCCGTACGCTTGCCGACCGCCCGGTGCAGCTGCGCAACGGCGGCCGGCTGGAGTGCACCTGCTCGATCGGCTTCGCTCCCTGGCCACTGTCGCGCAGCTGGCCCTCGCTCGGCGACTGGGACCAGAGCGTCAGCCTGGCCGATCGCGCGCTCTACGCCGCCAAGGCCATGGGCAAGAACGCCTGGGTGGGCGTGGTGCCATCCGAGGACATCGACCGCGCCACCCTGATGGCCCTGCTCGCCGGCACCCCGCCCGGCGAGCTGCCGCCGGGCAGCGTCGAGGTCCACCACTCCGGCGGCTCCACCCCCAGCTTCGCCATCGACTGAGGTCCTGCGCGCAGGGGCGGGGCCTGTCTCGCCGGCTGCGAACGGCTTGGGCACAATGAGCCGCATGGGTCCGGAAGAGCACATCCACGCCAGCGACAACGCCCACGCCCCGGAGAGCGTGGACGACGCTCGCCTGGTCGTCGCCATTTCCTCGCGCACGCTGTTCGACCTGGAGGACAGCCGCGCGCTGTTCGAGCGCGGGGGCCTGGATGCCTACCAGCGCTTCCAGCGCGAACACGAGGACGCCGCGCTCGCGCCCGGCATCGCCTTCCCGCTGGTACGCAAGCTGCTCGCGCTCAACGCCCACCAGAACCCGAAGCTGCCGCGCATCGAGGTGATCCTGCTGTCGCGCAACTCCAGCGACACCGGCCTGCGCATCTTCAATTCCATCGAACACCACCGGCTGGAGATCGTCCGCGCCGCCCGCAGCCGC
>Ga0079224_100010379_pt1 | contig 12780 bp, 15 predicted proteins | sample Stecom2015_FD_80414 | JGI IMG/M metagenome (GOLD analysis project Ga0079224, IMG submission 80414) | Agricultural soil microbial communities from Utah to study Nitrogen management - Steer compost 2015 | ecosystem: Environmental > Terrestrial > Soil > Agricultural land | place: USA: Utah...
ACGAGCCCCCAGCCGCGCGTCGCTGCGACGGCCAGCCACTCGGCGACGTCGACCAGTACCTGGTCGAGGTCTGGGTCCGGATCGGTCGGATCGTTCACCGCGGTGAACGCGTGCGCCCGCGCAACGACGTCGCTCTCGACGAAGCCGATGGCCGGGAAGTCGTCGATGAAGGGCAGCGCGACGGGCGGGCCGGACCAGAAGACCTCGTTGCAGATCTTGCGCTTTCCCTCGAGCGCCAGGAAGGCGTCCTCGACCGTGTCGAACCACTCGCCGTTCATCGCCGACCAGCGCTCGTTCGAGAGGGGACGGCCGAGCTGGCGGCAGACGAGCTCGAGCGCGTAGCCGTACTTGAAGTTCACCGGGCCCGACTCCAAGCGGCCGGCGATCAGCGCGGCAACGGCGTCGCGCGCGGAGGGTAACGAGGGGTCGACGTCGTCGACCGCGTCGAGCTCCTCGGCGTGCTCGGTGACGAGGGTCGAGACGAGCGCGTCGTCGTGCGAGCCGATCACCTGCTGAAGTCGGGCGAGATCGACCGCGTACGCCTGAACGCTGTAGCTCACGAGCAAACTCTCTTCTGCCGCCCGCGCAGGATCATACTCTGCGATCGACGGCGCGCGAGAGGGGGTGCCCGTCAGGCGCGGCTCAGGATGGCGCGGCGCGCGGCGGCGAAGGCCGCTTCGAGAGACGCGTAGCAGACGACGCGCGGCCCGCCCGAGAGCTGGGCCAAGAGCGTCCACGCGTGGGCGAGCCCCTGCGCGAGCGGCGAGCGCGAGACGACCGAGACGTGACAGGCCCGCGGCAGCAAGAGCGCGCGCGGCAGCGCGAGGCTGCCCGCGCCCTGGAGCGGCTCGACCAAGACGGCGTACGGCTCCGGCGCCGCGTCGCTCTCGACCGCCCGCTCCAGCTCGGCGGCGGCACGCGCGCAGGGGCGACCGCTCAGGACCAGGTGATAGAGGTGAGGCTCGAGACGGCGGAGCTGGGCCTGCTCGAGCGCGGACAGCAGTTGGATCGACGAAGCCATTGCAGACCCCCGGGGAGAGCGACCGAAGTAGCTCCCAGCCCAGGGGTGCCAAGCGCGATCCCGCCCTGTCACCCCAGCGTGCGGAACACCCAGTCCCAGAGCGGGCTCGAGATCCCCCAGCGCGTGTCGCCCCGCTCGTGATGGCGGCGGTGATGGCGGACCAGCGCGAGGAGCAGCCGGCTCGTGGGCTGCTCCTGGTGAGCGAGGTGGTGGATGGCTTCGTAGGCGAGATAGCCGCTGAGGGTGCCCGCCATGAGGATCGGGAGGCGCTCGGGGCCGAGCGCGAGGTGCCAGAGGCCGCCCATCAGGAGCGAGAGAGAGGCGATCTGGACGGGCGTGGCCGCGAGACGGGAGCGCTCGCGCGGAGTCACGTGGTGATGGCCGTGGATGATGAATGCGATCACGCGCACGAGCGGCGAGCGCGCCGGCGGGTGGAAGAGGAAGCGATGCATCAGGTACTCGACGAGCGTCCAGCCGAGCACGCCGAGCGCGAAGAGGAGAGCCGACCCGAGCGCGCCGGCGGGCGGCTGCGCCGTGTGACGATCGAGCGCGTAGCCGACGGCGGGCGTGACGAGCACGAAGGGGAGGGCGGGGTGGCCGGCGAAGATCAGCCGCTCCGGGACGAAGTCGCGGAAGAGGCGGATGCGCGAGCCGGCGGCCGCGCCGGGGCGGGCGGTCCACGCCTCGCGCGAAGCGGCGAGGCACTCGTCGGTGATCGGGCCCATCGCGCCGGGGGAGTCTAGCGGTCTGGTTTGGGTTGGCAGGGCGCGATGGCTCCCCTACCATCGGCCTCGGCCGCGGAGCGTGCCGCAACCGAGGAAGTCGATCGAGAGATGGCAAGCAGGCTGTTCGTCGGAAACGTGGACTTCGCGTGCAAGGAGGACGACCTCCGAGCGCTCTTCCAGGCGAGGTGGCCGGTGGCAAGCGTCCGCATCGTCGTGGACCGTGAGACCGGCAGGTCCAAGGGCTTCGGCTTCGTCGAGCTCGAGGACGACACCGCGCGGCGCGAAGCGATCGAGCTGCTCGACGGAAGCGAGCTCTTCGGTCGCAAAATCTCGGTTCGCGAGGCCCACGAGCGTCCCGGCAACAAAGCCGGGAACAAGGCAGGTAACAAGCCGGGCAAGAAGGGCGGAGCGCCCAAGCGCCCGAAGGTCGAGAGCAAGCCGGAGATCGAGGTCGCGACCCTGATCCGGCGCAGCAGCTTCCGTTCGAGCGCGTCCATCACCACGGCACGCCCCACGGTCAACGACGGCCGGCGGTGGGAAGCTCCCCCGGAGCCCGACGGCGTCGCCGTCCCCGCGCCGCGGCGTGCGCCCAAGCGTTCCTGAGCGGTTCGACGATAGGCTAGTGTTCGCGTCCCGATGCGGCGTACAGTGTCGTGATGGGGATCATCCAGCTCGCGCGCGCAGTCATCGAAGTCGAAAAGCGCAACGGCTATCTCTTCCTCGTCGAGACCGGCCAGCTCGGCAGCGTCCGCGAGGTGCTCGCCTATGCGAACGCGATGCAGGAGGTCATCGCGAAGAGCGGGATCGATCGAGCGGTGATCGACGCGCGCGGCGAGGAGGGCGACCCGCCACCCGAAGTGCGCGCTGCGATGTGGGAGTGGCTGGCCGCGCCCGATCGAGGCTTCGCGAAGGTCGCGTTCGTGCTGTCGTCGGAGATGGCGGTCGCGCGGGTCAACATGACGGCGCTCTCGCGAAAAGCGCCGGTGCGCGCGTTCGACAGCGTGCACGCCGCCACCCGATGGCTGACGCGGGAGACCCGCTCGGGCTCGACGCTCGCGATGCCCGCGGTGCGAGAGGAGGGCTCGAGCTCGGCGCGGGCTCCGCGGACGGACTCGACGGAGGCGCACGCGCCGACCGAGCCGCCGCCGCCGATGACGCGCAACCCGGGATTCCGCCCGCCGACGCCCGGGCCCGAGGAGGCGATCAAGCGCGCCCGCTCGAGTGAGCTGCGCGAGATCATCCGCGACCGCTCCACCACGCCACCCAAAGGCGGCAAGGTGGCCTGACGCGGAGTAAGCTCGCGCCCCCCATGGCGAAGACGAAGCGGCGTTACTGGCTGATCAAGAGCGAGCCCGAGGTCTACTCGATCGACGACCTCCGGCGCGACGGGCGAACCGAGTGGGACGGCGTCCGCAACTACCAGGCGCGCAACTACATGCGCGACGAGATGGCCATCGGCGATCTCGTCCTCTTCTATCACTCGAACGCCAAGCCGCCGGGGGTGGCCGGGATCGCGCGGGTCTGCAGCGAGCCGCACCCGGACCGAACCCAGTTCGATCCGAAGAGCCACTACTACGATGCGAAGGCGACCGAGGACCAGCCGCGCTGGATGCTGGTCGACATGGAGTTCGTCGAGCGCTTCGACGAACCGGTCTCGCTCGACACGCTCAAGGCGAACGCGGACGCGCTCGACGGCATGATGGTGATCAAGCGCGGCGTGCGCTTCAGCGTGCAGCCGGTCGAGCGTGAGCACTTCGCGCACGTGCTCGAGCTCGCCGGCGCGAAGACCAAGCTCTAGAAGAGATACGCGGCGCCGAGCGAGACGCGGAGCAAGGGCGGCGCGGTCTCACGGAAGAGCACCTGCCCTCCTCGGGTCGGCGCGATGCCGACGCCGCCCTGGAGCTCGCCGAAGAGCATGGTGTCGCGCGAGATGAGCCCCTCGATACCCGCCTTCGCGAAGAGGGCGCCGATCATGTCGACGTAGCCGACCGCCGGGGTGTGAACGAACCCGACGTGACCTCCGGCGCCGAAGTAGACGGTCAGGCGCTCTTGGACGTGGATACCGAAGAGGCCGCCCGCCTCGAGGCGCGAGGACCAGCCGAGGTCGCCGGCGTAGACGCTGCCCGCCTCACCCACGATGCCCGCTTCGCCCACCGTGAGGGCGGGTATCACGAAGACGGCGATGTCGATGCTCTCGTCCCCGTGGAGGTGGATGCGGGTCGGGAGCGAGAGCTCGCCTCCGGCGCCGGGCTCGAGCGCCATCAGCGAAGAGCCGTAGAGGACGGCGGCGCGGATCCCGACGTTGAAGGTGGAGGTCGGCGCCAGCTCGAGCTGGACCCAGGCCCACGGCCAGCCGGCGGCGCCCGCGATCATCACCTCGCCGGTGCCCAGCGTGCGCGCGCTCAGCAGCGAGGCCTCTCCGGAGGTCGGCCGCGCCTCGGGGGGCGGCAGCTCCTGGGCCGAAGCCGCGGACGCGGCGAGCAGCGCGGCCAATCCGATCCAGGGGGCGATCCACGAAGCAGGCGCCATCGGGCGCATCATACCCGAGCACCGGCCCACCCCTGGCGCTCATGCGCGACACCGTGCCAGGTTTTGACCCGCTCGTGAAACCTCAGTAGGCTGCGATCCCTTTCTTCTGGCGTGCAGCCTGCCCTCCCCCCACGACCCATGGCCGAAAGCGATCAGCTCTTTGCGCGGTTCGGGCGGGATTGCGACCCCGGAGAGGTGCTCTTTCGCGAGGGCGACGCGGGCGAGACGATGTACGTCATCCAGTCCGGCGCCGTCCGCATCACCAAGACGGTGAAGGGCGAGGAGAAGACCCTCGCGATCCTCGGGCCCGGCGAGTTCTTCGGCGAGATGGCGATCCTCAACGCCAAGCCGCGGGGCGCGACGGCGGTGGTCGAGGAGCGCGCGCGCGTGCTGGTGCTCGGGGCGAGGACGTTCGAGCAGATGGTCGTGAGCAACGCGGAGATCGCGGTGCGCATGATCAAGAAGCTCGCCCGCAGGCTCGACTCGCCCAACGAGCGCATCGAGGTGCTGATGCACCGCGACCCCAAGGCGCGGGTGATCCTCGGGCTGAGCCGGGAGGCGGAGACGATCGGAGAGCCGCAGCCGGACGGCTCGGTGCGGGTGCCCATGGGGTCGGCCGAGCTGGCCGAGCAGGTCGGCCTCTCGGAGAAGGAGACCGCGGAGGTGCTCAAGCGCCTCGAGCGGCTGCGTATCGTGGAGCCTGCCGAGGGCGGGCTCGTCGTGACCCAGGTGGCTCGGTTGGAAGAGTTCTACGCGTTCCTCGAGATGCGCGAGAAGTTCGGAGAGGCTTGATGGAGCTCCGGATTCTCGGTTGCCACGGCGGAGAGACCCCGCAGCACAAGACATCGAGCTTCCTGCTCGACGGGCGGGTCGCGCTCGATGCCGGGGCGGTCACCAGCATGCTCACCCTGGAGGAGCAGCGGAAGATCGAGGGCGTGCTCGTGAGCCACGCGCACCTCGACCACATCAAGGATCTCGCGACGCTCGCCGACAACCGCTGCCAGCAGGGCGGCCCGACGCTGACGGTGGCCGGCGTGCCGGAGACGATCGCGATCCTGAAGCAGCACTTCTTCAACGACCTCGTCTGGCCCGACTTCTCGCGCATCGACACGCCGGTCGGTCCCACCATCCGCTTCCAGGTCCTCGAGCCCGAGGCACGCGCGGAGGTCGCCGGCACCCAGGTGCGCGCGATCATGGTGAATCACACCATCGATACCAGCGCGTTCGTGGTCGAGACGCCCTCGGGCTCCATCGCCTACAGCGGTGATACGGGGCCGACGGATCGGTTCTGGGAAGTGCTGCGCGAGCAGGAGGACCTGCGGGCGCTGTTGATGGAGGTCTCGTTTCCCGACGAGCACCACCAGCTCGCGAAAGTATCGGGGCACCACACCCCCGAGACGCTCGCGGACGACCTGGCCAAGCTCGAAGGCAAGCGGGGCTTGCCGATCCTGCTGTACCACATCAAGCCCGTGTTCGAGGCCCCGGTGGAGAAGCAGCTCACGCGCATCCGCGGGCAGAACATGGAGATCTGCCGGCTCGGCGATCAGTACATCCTCTAGTGGAGGTCGCGTCTTGACCAAGCGCTCGCTCGCCTTCGGGCTCCTCGTGCTGTTCGCGACCGCCTGCGCAAGCGCGCAGTCGGGCGGCACGCTCCTGCGGGAGGGGGCCGCAGCGCCGGACTTCCTCGCGATGGACCAGACCGGCGAGATGCGGCAGCTGCGCGCGCTCGGCCAGGACCGGGCGGTCGTCCTCTTCTTCTACCCGCGCGACGGAACGCCGGGCTGCACGCGCGAGGCGTGTGCGTTCCGCGACGCGTGGGATCGGCTGCAGGCGACGGGCGCGATCGTCGTCGGCGTCTCGACCGACGACGTTCAGTCCCACCGGGAGTTCGCCGAGGAGCACGGGCTTCCATTTCCGCTGCTCGCCGATCCGGAGGGCGACGTGCTCCGCCTCTACGGCGTGCCCACCCGCCTCGGGATGGCGGCCCGCGTCACGTACGTGATCGACCGTGAGGGACGCATCGCGCACGTCTTTCCGGACGTCGATCCGGCCGTGCACGTCGACGAAGTGCTCCAGGTTCTCGCCCGGCTGTGACAGGGCGATCCGGCTGCCGGTGTCGGCCGCGGCCGGAGCGCGCAACGTCCGGGCCTGGACCTCGGCTTGCAGCGCCGAGCGGACCATGGAGGGCGCCGACGGCAGCCGAGCGGAGCTCCTGAAGAGGCGGGCCCAGCGGCACGCCCGAAAGGGGGAGTATCGCAAGGCTGCGCTCGCGCTTCGAGAGCACGCTGCGCTGATCGGTGACGCCCCCTCGTGGGTTGCGCTCGGGGACATGCTCCGCCGGGCGCGCCGCGTCCCCGAGGCGATCGACGCGCTCCGGCACGGCATGTACCTGCACCGCCAAGCGGGCGCGTTCGGTCGAGCCCGGACGGTGGCTCGGATGATCGTCGCGCTCGATCCCTGGGACGCCAAGGCGGCGCAGTACACCGCCCTCGACGAAGCGAGCTGAGCGCGCGCTATCGCGAGCCTTGGATCACGCTCATCGCGGAGTCGTGCGTCCGGCGGATCACCGAGGCGGGCTCGGCCGGCGCCGCGGCGGGCGGTGCCGAGAGGGTCGGGAGCGCGTCGCCGAGGGCCCGCATCTCGGAGGCCTGGGCGCGCAAGTCGTCATCACCCTGGCGATCGGCGACCGACGCGGCTCGCGCGGCCGCCCGATCGAGGATCAGGCGCGCGCTCTCGACGTCGCCCGCCCGCGCTCGCTCGATCGCCTGCACGGTCGTCACGGCGGCCCTCATGCGCTCGGCGGTGCGCTCCACGCCGGCGTTGCGGCCCGCCTCGATCTCCGAAGCGACTTCGGTCGCACGCGCGCCGACGAAGACACGCCTCTCGAGTGGGCCGGCATCGGCGACCGCGTCCCGGAAGCGCAGCACCGCATCCATCAGCTCGAGCGTCGTGCCGGGGCGCCGAGGCTCGGCTCGCAGGCTGACGATGACGTCGCGCTCCTCGCCTTCGGAGAGATCGCCGAGCGCAATCTGAACGCCGCCCCCGGCGGTGGCGATCGGTTGGCCGACCACACCATCGATGGTCACGCCCGGACCGGGGCGGAGCTCGAGCACGAGGTCGCGGGCGAGCAGGCGCTCGAAGCGCAGCACCTCGTCGCGGAACACGCCGGCCACGCGCGCGCTGTCGTCGACGAAGTGGAAGCGCCCGTTGCTGAGCTGCGCGATTTGGCCGAGCAGCGTCTCGTCGTACTCGAGGCCGAGACCGAGCGCCGTGATACGTACCCCGCGCTCGCCGGCCGCTTGTGCGAGCGGGAGGATGGGCGAGGGATCGTTGGGAACGCCGTCGCTCAAAAGCACGAGGCGGTTGATGCCTTGCGGCTCGAAGTGGCGGACGAGCTCCTCGAGCCCGGTGCGCAGGCCTCCGGCGAGATCCGTCGTGCCGCGCGCTTCCATCCGGGCGATCTGGCCGCGCAGCGCGCCGAGGTCGGCGCCGCCGAGCAGGGTCGACGGGAGCAGCACCTCCGTCTCGGAGTGGAACGCGACGACCGTGAGCCGATCGTCGGGACCGAGCGCGTCGAGCAGGGCGAGGCTCGCCCGGCGCGCGTCGTCGATCGGGGCGCCGGTCATCGAGCCGGAGGTGTCCACCACGAGGGCGAGGTTGATCGACGGGCGGCTCGCCCCTTCGAGTGGGCGCGTCGTGACGCGCAGGTGGGTGACGACCTGCGAGGGCTCTCCCGCGAGGACGAATGTGTTGTCGACCTCGCCTTCGAACACCACCAGCTCCGGATCCTCCGGCTCGGTCGTCGGTGCCGCGCTCCCGCAGCCGATCAACGCGGTCAACGCCCACCACGAAAACGTTGCTCTCTTCACGTGCGCCGTCTCCTCTCGTCGGAAGCGGCAGAGACGCGCCAGTGCGGCGATGGGTCTAGCCCATAGGCGGAGAGGCAGGCATGCCGGATGCTCCGTTCCGCGGGATGCACGTTCGGTGGATCGTCCTCGGGTTGGGCTGTGCGCTCGCGCTCGCGTGCGACGACGACATCGACGCCATGCCCGCCCCCTTCTGCGCCGACGGGTTGGTCTGCCCGGAGGGGACGCGCTGCGTCGACGGCGCGATGTGCGTCGCGGTCGACGGCGCGCAGGACCGCCGAGAACCTCCGCGCTTCGACCTCTTCCGGCCACCGAGGACGCCGCCGCAACGCCCGCCGGGGCAGCGGGACGCGGGGACCCCGGACTTCGACGGTGGCGTCCGGGACGGCGGACCGCGGGACGACGGAGGCGTCTTCGATCAGTGCTTGCCGGGACAGGCGGCCTGCACCGGAGGGTGCGCCAACCTGAACATCGACCCGAACAACTGCGGCGGCTGCGGCATCGTCTGCCCGCAGGGCCAGCTCTGCAGCTTCGGCGTGTGCTGTGACGCGACTGGCGTCGTCTGCGGCGACGAGTGCGTCGACGTCTTCACCGACCGCAACAACTGCGGCGTCTGTGGCTTCGCGTGCGAGCTCGGCACGAGCTGCGTGCTCGGTCAGTGCTCTCCCGACGACGTTCCACCCGGGGTGGATGGTCCGCCGGGCTTCTGAGACGGCGAGCTCGGAGACGGAACGAAGAGGGCGGCGCGGCACCATGGCCACGCCGCCCTCGGCTCGGATCATGAGGAGGAGGGACTAGCTCGTCGCACCCTCCTGCTGAGCCCGAGCACTGTAGGTGTTATGCGTACTGCCGTTGTCGTTCACGCGTTTCTTCCCTCCTCCGGCGATCAGCCGGAACCCCTGGGCTTCTGACCGTCCAATCACGGGCCAGGCTCTCGAGGGGCTTCCATGTGGTGGAGGCTCCGAGGAGCTCCAGTCTCCGTGCGGCAAGAGTCCGTCGGACTTCACACCATTGTGGGGCCGTGTGCCCATCTGCCGCACCACGAACACGGCTGAGCGAGCTCAGCCTCGGAAATCATAACACGCGCCCAGCGCGCGGCCTCCGTCGCCCAAAACTCGGACGGGCCGGCCGCCTCGTGCCACCATCTCGGCATGCCGCGCTTCGACGCCAAGGACGGCGACGTCCGGATCTTCACCTACAAGGAGGGCCTGCTCTCGGCCGTCGCCCACGACCTCGAGCTGGTCGTGCGCTCGTTCGAGATCGAGGTGGCCGACGACCGCAGCCGCATCGAGGCGCGCTTCGATCCGCGCTCGATCGAGGTGGTCGACGCCGTGGTCGACGGCCGGCGCTCGCCCGGCACGCTCGGCGCGCGCGACAAGGAGAAGATCCAGTCGAACATCGTGACCGAGGTCATCCCGGTGAAGAAGCACCCCGAGGTGCGCTTCCGGTCGACCGAGGTCCGCGAGGACGAGGGCGGCCTGACGGTGAGGGGCCAGCTCGAGCTCGCCGGGCGCTCGAAGGAGCTGGTGGTCCAGGCCACACGCGAGGACGGCGTCGCGCTCGCGGAGGTGGTCCTGCACCAGCCCGACTTCGGCATCAAGCCCTACTCGGCGATGCTGGGCACCCTCAAGATCAAGCCCGACGTCCGCGTGCGGATTCGGGTCCCGATCTGACGCTCAAACGTTGAACCGGAAGTGCATGACGTCGCCGTCGCGGACGACGTAATCCTTGCCTTCGATGCCGAGCTTGCCGGCGGCGCGCACCGCGGCCTCCGTGCCGAGCTCGACGCGGTCCTTCCAGTAGATGACCTCGGCCTTGATGAAGCCGCGCTCGAAGTCCGTGTGGATCTTGCCGGCCGCCTGAGGCGCCTTCGTTCCGCGCTTGATGGTCCAGGCGCGCACCTCGACCTCGCCCGCGGTGAAGAAGGTGATGAGGTCGAGCATCTCGTAGCCCGTGCGGATCACCTGGTTCAGCCCCGGCTCCTCCAGGCCGACCGACGCGAGGAAGTCGGCGCGCTCCTCGGGCGGGAGCTGCATGATCTCCGCCTCGATCTTCGCGCTGATGACGACCGTCTTCATCCCGCGCTCCTCGGCGCGCGCGCGCACCTTCGAGACGAGCGGATCGCGGTCGACGTCGGCCAGCTGGTCTTCCTGCACGTTGCAGACGTAGAAGAGCGGCTTGCTCGTGAGCAGGAAGAGCTCGCGCGCGATCTTGCGCTCGTCTTCGTCGTCGCTCGGCGTATACGCGCTCGCGAGCTTGCCCTCGTTGAGCACGGCCAACAGACCCTCGCAGACGCCGATCGCTTTCTTCTCGATCGCGTTCTGCCCCTTGGACGCGCGGCGCGCCCGGTCGAGCCGCTTCTCGACCGTCTCCATGTCCTTGAGGATCAGCTCGGTCTCGATGGTCTCGATGTCGGCGATCGGGTCGACGCGGTTGTCGACGTGCAGGACGTTCTCGTCCTCGAAGCAGCGGACTACGTGCGCGATCGCGTCGCACTCGCGGATGTTGCTGAGGAAGGCGTTCCCCTTGCCTTCTCCCTTGCTGGCGCCGCGCACGAGCCCGGCGATGTCGACGAAATCGACGGTGGCGGGCTGGGTCTTCTGCGGCTTCACGAGCTCGACCAGCTTATCGAACCGGGGGTCGGGCACCGGCACGACGCCGACGTTCGGCTCGATGGTGCAGAAGGCGTAATTCGCCGCCTCGGCCTGCTTGGACGACAGGGCGTTGAACAGGGTGGACTTGCCGACGTTCGGAAGCCCGACGATACCTACCGAGAGGGCCATGGGGCCCGGGCTCTAGCGCGAGGTCGGGCCGGGGCGCAAGGAAACCCCACGCTCCTCGACTCCTTGCCGGGCCGTCACTCACACTTCACACCGGCGTTGCTCGCCGAGCCCAGGGTCCGATCGCCAGATGACCGAGCACATCCTCATCGTCGACGACGAGGCGGACATCGTCGAGCTCCTCGACTACAACCTTCGCCAGGCCGGTTACACGGTCGTGAACGCTCGCGATGGGGCATCGGCCCTCGCCGCGGTCCGACGACAGCGGCCGGACCTGATCGTCCTCGACCTCATGCTCCCGGACATCCCGGGCACCGAGGTGTGCCGGCGGCTGCGAAAAGAAGCCGACACCGAGGCCATCCCGATCCTCATCCTCACCGCGCGTACCGAGGAGATCGATCGCGTGGTCGGCTTCGAGGTCGGCGCCGACGAGTACGTCACGAAGCCCTTCAGCCCGCGCGAGATCGTGCTCCGCGTCCAAGCGCTCCTGCGCCGCGCCCGGCCGCGCTCCGAGCGCCAGGTCGAGCGCGTCCGCGTGGGGCCGATGGAGCTCGACGTCCCCCGGCATCGCGTCACGGTCTCCGGCGAGGAGGTCCCGCTCACGGCCCTCGAGTTCAAGCTCCTGCTCGACCTCGTGAGCCGGCGCGGCCGCGTGCAGAGCCGCGACGATCTGCTCGAGCGCGTCTGGGGCTACGCGCCCGGGATCGAGACCCGCACGGTCGACACCCACGTGAAGCGCCTGCGCGAGAAGCTCGGCGACGCCCGCGACTGCATCGAGACGGTGCGCGGGGTCGGCTACCGCGTGAAGGACGAGTAGCTACGGTACGGCCGTGAGCCTGCGCGCGCGCTTGCTCGGCTCGATGCTGCTCGTCACTGCGGTGGTCGTCGGCGTCGCGCTGGCCATCGACGATCCGCGGCTCGAGCTGCTCGCCGGCGCGCTCGGGTTCGTCCTCGCGTGGGTGGTGAGCGAGCACCTCGCCCGCTCGATCGGGCGGCCCATCCGGGAGATGACCGACGCGACCGACGCGCTGCGCGGGGGCGACCTGTCCACCCGCGTCCGCGCGCGCGGCCGGGACGAGCTCGGCGTGCTCGGGCAGGCCATCGACGAGATGGCCGACCAGTTCGTCGAGCGCGTCGACGCCGCCCGGCGCGAGGAGGGGCGCCTGCGCACCATCCTCGACTCGATGATCGAGGGCGTCTTCGTCACGGACGCCGAGGGACGCGTGGTCTTGACCAACGCCGCCCTCACGCGCCTCTCCGGAGCGGGCGCCGAGGGGCGCACCCCCATCGAAGCGATCCGAAGCCCCGAGCTCCACGCCGCCGTGCGCCGGGCGATCACCAAGGGCCAGGGTGCCGAGGTCGAGCTCGATGTCCCGGTCCAGGGCGCGATCCGATCCATCCAGGCGCACGTCGCTCCTCTGCCGAAGCGCCAGGGCGTCGTCGCGGTGCTGCACGACGTGACCGAGCTGAAGCACGCGGACGCGATCCGGCGTGACTTCGTGGCCAACGCGAGCCACGAGCTGCGCACGCCGCTCACCTCGATCCGCGGCTTCGCCGAGACGCTGCTCGATGGAGCCCTCTCCGACGAGCGCACCGCGGCGCGTTTCGTCGGTCACATCGGCGAGAACGCGCGACGGCTCGAGCGCCTGGTCGAAGACCTGCTCGAGCTGAGCCGCGCGGAGTCGCCCGACAGCGGGCTCGATCTCGGTCCGGTGAACGTGAGCGAGCTGGCCGCGCAGACGGTCGGGGAGGTCGAGCAGCGCGCCAAAGAAAAGCGGCAGACGCTGGCCTTCGACGCCGAGCCCGCCGTCGCCATGGCCGATCCTCGCGGGCTCGATCAGGTGCTGCTCAACCTCGTC
>Ga0079224_100010380_pt1 | contig 12780 bp, 13 predicted proteins | sample Stecom2015_FD_80414 | JGI IMG/M metagenome (GOLD analysis project Ga0079224, IMG submission 80414) | Agricultural soil microbial communities from Utah to study Nitrogen management - Steer compost 2015 | ecosystem: Environmental > Terrestrial > Soil > Agricultural land | place: USA: Utah...
GCGCTGGGCGAAGAGGACCGGATCGTCGGGATCAGCAACTTCACGGTCCGCCCGGAGAGGGCCCGCAAGGAAAAGCCCCGCGTCTCGGCGTTCACGTCGGCTCACATCGACCGGATCCTCGCCTTGGAGCCCGACCTCGTCGTCGGCTTCTCCGACATCCAGGCCGACATCGCCCGGGACCTGATCCGGGCAGGCGTCGAGGTGTGGATCTCCAACCATCGCACGGTCGACGGCATACTCGGCTACGTGCGCCGCCTCGGCGCGATGGTCGGGGCAGCCGCCGCGGCCGACGAGTTCGCCCGGGAGCTCGAACGCCACGTCGCCGACGTCCGGCGTGCCGCCGACGCGCTTCCGTACCGTCCCCGGGTGTACTTCGAGGAGTGGCACGACCCGCTCATCACCGGCATCGGCTGGGTGGCCGAGCTGATCCGGATCGCCGGCGGCGAAGACGTCTTCCCCGAGTTGTCCGCCCACTCGCTGGCGAAGGACCGGATCATCGCCGGTCCCGCCGAGGTCGTGGCCCGGTCACCGGAAGTCATCCTCGCGTCGTGGTGCGGCAAGAAGGTCCAGTTCGGCCACATATATCGACGTGCCGGCTGGGAGCAGGTTCCGGCGATCGCTCAGGAGCTCGTGTTCGAGATCGACTCTTCGATCGTCCTGCAGCCCGGGCCGGCAGCACTGACCGACGGGCTCGACGAGCTCCATCGATTGGTCGCCCACTCTGTCGAAGTGCTCGGACGCGGCGGCTGAAGCGTCGGGACCGGCGAGCCACGCCTGACCCGTCAACCGTCTCCCGAGACATAGTCGATGAAGTCGCCGGGTTCGACGGTCCGCAGGCTGTACGCCACCTCGAGGACGTCGGCCTCGTCGACGTGATATCCGGCCACTTCGCTCGACACCGTCACGCCTTCGAAGACGGTGACGCTGAAGTCGTAGAGGGTGGTGCCCGACGCTCTGACGATGTAGGCGGGGAGACCCCGGAGCTCGGTGCGTTCGAACCCTCTCGTGCCGGGAAGGGCCGACAGTCGCTGCTCGGCCGCCTCGATGCACGATTCGGGGTCGATCCGTCCCCCGGCCGTCCCGGCTTCGTGTTCGCACGTGGCCATCTCAGGGTTCGCCAACTGGTCCCGGACGAAGACCAAGAGGTGAGGATCACCTGCGCCCAGCGATCCGATAGGCCGGTACTCGAGCACGATCCCGGCGGCCTCGTTCGGGTCGCCTGTCTGCTGGCGGTCGGCGTCGGCCATCGCGCCGAAGGTCAACTCGAATCCTTCGGGGACGAACTCGGGGACCATGAAGACGCTGACCGCAGCCGGTTCGTCCCCGCCAGGACCGTCGCCGAACCAAGACCACAAGAGCAACACCGCCAGCGCCCCTCCCGCGGCCGCCACCAACACCCACCGCGTGCGCTGGGAGCGTGTGGAGGAGGATTCGGTCTGTTGGTCGCCCACTGACATGCCTGCAGGGGATCTTGCGGGACTGGGTGTTCCCCTCTCCCGGCATGGTCGTCGTCGGCGTGCGCTATGCAGGCGGAAGTCGACGATTCGACTCACCCTGGGGGAGGGACGCACCGCTTCCCAGCGGGGACGACGCCGGGTGACGAACCGTCGAGCGACCTTGTGCCGAGTGGGCGGATTATGGCGTCTGTCGCCCATCGATATGATCGAGACCGTGTCTCGGCGCTTTGCCACTGGTGAGTCGCCGCTACCTCTCGGAACCGCACTGAAGGCCCTGCGCGCCCGCGGATATTCGATCGAGGATCTGCGGGTCGACGCAACTGCGGGGGTGATTCTCGGCGTCGTCGCCTTGCCACTTTCGATGGCTCTGGCGATCGCGGCGGGAGCACCTCCAGCGAACGGGCTGTTCACGGCGATCGTGGCCGGCATCGTCGTGGCACTCACCGGCGGGTCGATGCACAGCGTCTCCGGCCCGACAGCAGCTTTCGTCGTCTTGCTGGCACCGGTGACTGCCCGCCACGGGCTACCAGGTCTCCTCGCGGCCACGGCGATGGCCGGGCTCATCCTCTTGGGGATGGGGATGTTGCGGCTGGGCAAGCTCATCCAGTTCGTGCCTCACCCGGTCACCACCGGGTTCACGGCCGGGATCGGCGTTGTCATCGCCGTGCTCCAGCTCGGCGACTTCTTCGGACTCGGCCGGCTGGAGGGCGAGCGGATATGGACGCAGATCTCCGATCTGGCCTCGAAGTCGTCGCAGGTGAGCTGGCCAGACGCCACCATCGGCCTGGTCACCTTGGCGGTGCTGATCGCCTTTCCGCGGATCACGAAGCGAGTACCGGTGCCCCTGGTCGGGCTGCTCGTTGCCGGCGTGCTCGGGGTGCTACTGGGGGCGAACGGCGCCGAGGTGGCCACGATCCAGACCCAGTTCGGGAACATTCCTGCTCAGCCGCCGCTCCCCCTGCTGCCGTGGGATGGGCTCGCTTGGGCCGACATCGTCGATTTGATCCCGACTTCATTGGCCATCGCCATGCTGGGGGCGATCGAAAGCCTCCTGTGCGCCACCGTCGCCGATGGGATGACCGGCGGACGCCACGACCCCGACGCCGAGCTGGTGGGATTGGGCCTCGGCAACTTCATTGCCCCGTTCTTCGGTGGTTTCGCCGCCACTGGCGCCATCGCCCGGACCGCCACCGGCATCCGGGCAGGGAGCCGGACCCCCGTCGCGGTCGTCGTCCATTCCCTGTTCCTGCTCCTGGCGATGCTGGCCTTGGCACCGATCCTCGGGCACATCCCGATGGCCGGCATGGCGGCCCTGCTCCTGGTGGTCGCCTGGAACATGAGCGATGCCGCCCACTTCATCAGGATCACCCGGATAGCACCCCGTAGCGACGTCGCTGTCTTGTTCGTCTGCTTCGGCCTGACCGTCGCCTATGACATGGTGATCGCGGTCGGCGTCGGTGTCGTCCTCGCCGCCTTGCTCTTCATGCGCCGAATGGTGGAGATCTCGGGGGCGGAGATGTCGGGCGGCCCCGATGGCCACATGGCCGCCGGCCTGCCTCCCGGGGTCGTCTTCTACGACGTCGCCGGGCCGCTCTTCTTCGGGGCAGCCGAGAAAGCCCTGGATGCGCTCACGGTCATCGGCGAGGGGGTGCACACCGTCATCGTCAACATGGACGACGTCCCTGCCATCGACGCCACTGGCCTGGTCGCGCTCGAGTCAGCGATCCGGAGCCTCAACGCCTCCGGCATCAAGGTGGTGCTCATAGGTGTGCGCCCCCAGCCGCGGCGAGCCCTGACCAAAGCCGGATTCGTCGACCGACCCGGCCAGCTCGAGATCACGGACGAAACCGTCGACACCGTGACTCGTTTCATCGGGTGATGTGACCCCGAAGCGTGACAGGTGCATGGCCGGGTCGCCCCTCCCGGGATGTTCAGGCCGTACTCGGGCCTTGGATACGAAGATCACTCCCCATGCTTCGAGAATGCTCGAGACTCGAGTCACACGAGCCTTGAATCCCTGAGTTCTCTCGCCGTGGCGTCGACTGCGGCGAGGCGGCGGAGGACTTCCTCGAACTGCGGCGCCTCGTCCAACACTGCGGCCATCGTCTGGGCAGCGGCTTCGGCCTTACCGAGTTCGAACAGGGCCAGCGCACGCCAGAAGTCCAATTCCACGCCGTGCGGCAGGCGTTCCGCCAACGAGAGGTGATGCAGCGCCAACGCCTCTTTTCCTTCCGACAAGGCGGTCTGGGCTCGCCGGAGAGCCCGGTACGACCGGTCGACGGTGACGAGCCGGCGCAACTCGGCTATCGGGTCGGGGTGGTCGGGCACGCTGAAATCGATCCCCGCCTCGAACCCTTCCTCCAGCTCCTCCTGACCCGGCGCCACTCGGATGGCGGCCGATTGGACGCCCCGGAGGTCTCCGCCGTTCTCCTGGGCCACCTCCAGGGTGGAGACCATTCTCTCGGCCAGCGTCCCCTTCGAACGTGGAAAGACCTCCGCCATCGCCTCCACCACCCGTTCGGAGGCGAGCAGGTTTCCGAGCACCGCCCATCCCTCCCCTACGACATGGCCGGCATGGGCGATGCACCGCGAGCCGGTGTGGACCGCGACCCGGCCGTCGGAGTCGACGAAGGCGACCTGACGCCGGTCCCTCTCCGAGTCGTCGGCGAGCAACCGCTCCAGGGCATCTCCGGCCGGAACGCCATCGCTCATCGCGTCCAGGCCACGCCATCCGTACGAGGGGTCGGTCAACGCCTGGGTGACCACCGCACCGACGCCGAAACGCACCCACGGCGCGGTACGCCCTACGTTGAACCAATGGGACTGGACCGCGACGCCGTAGGCGCCGGACTCCGGGTCGTAGGCGATGACCGAATACGTCACCGATCACCCTCTCACGCGGACACCGGCTTGGTCGTAGAGATGGCATGCGACGAAATGACCTTGGGCTCCTTTCAGCACCGGCTCTTCGACGGGACAGCGCTCGAAAGCGTAAGGGCAGCGGGTCCGGAAGTTGCATCCCGAGGGAGGGTCGATGGGCGACGGAACGTCCCCTTCGAGGAGGATCCTGCGTCGGCTGCGCTCCACTTCCGGGTCGGGGATCGGCACCGCCGACAACAGAGCCTGGGTGTAGGGATGCTTCGGGGCGGTATACAGCTCCTCACGCGAGGCGGTCTCGACGATCCGCCCGAGGTACATGACAGCGATCCGGTCGGAGAAGTGCTGGACCGCGGCCAGGTCGTGGGCAATGAAGAGGTAGGTGAGCCCGAGCTCGTCCTGCAGGTCCTGGAGCAGGTTCATCACCTGGGCCTGGATCGAGACGTCGAGGGCGGCGATCGGCTCGTCGCAGACGATGAACTCCGGCTCGGTGGCGAGAGCCCGGGCGATTCCCACCCGCTGCCTCTGCCCGCCGGAGAACTCGTGCGGGTACCGGTTGCGGTGGTCGGGGTTGAGGCCCACGAGCTCCAACAACTCGCCCACCCGGCGACGTCGCCCGGCGCGGTCGCCTCCGAGGCCGTGGACGACCAGCGGTTCGGCGACGATGTCGCCGATGGACATCCTCGGATCGAGCGACGCCATCGGGTCCTGGAAGATCATCGCCATCCGCCGGCGTATCCGCCGGAGATCGCGTTTGGGAAGCGACCGGACGTCGATCCCGTCGAAGTCGACCCGCCCGGCCGTGGCCTCGATCAATCGCAAGATGGCGAGTCCGGTGGTGGACTTACCGCAGCCGGACTCACCCACGAGGCCCAGCGTTTCGCCTCGCCGGACTGTCAGATCGACGCCATCGACCGCCTTCACGTCGGCGACGTGGCGTCGCAGCACTCCCCGGCTCCTCACCGGGAAGTGCACCTTCAGCCCTTCGACGACTACGAGAGGATCACTCATACAGATCCTCGGGGTCGAAATGGCATTTGGATCGATGCCCGGGGACGGGCTCGCGCAATGCCGGCTCCTGTCGAACGCACAGGTCGACGGCGTGGGGGCAGCGAGGCGAGAAGGGACATCCCCGCGGCGGGCGGAGCGGGTCGGGCGGCAGACCGGGGATGGCATCGAGGCGACGGCCGGTCCGACCAGGGACCGGAAGGCTGGCCAGGAGCCCTCGGGTGTACGGGTTGCGCCGGTCCCGGAACAGCTCGTCGACCCCCGCTTCCTCCATGATCTGGCCCGAGTAGAGGACCACCACCCTATCTGCGATCCCGGCCACGACCCCGAGGTCGTGGGTGATCCAGATGAGGGACATCCCCAGCCGCTCCTGCAGATCTTTGATCTCGTCGATGATCTTCGCCTGCGTCGTCACGTCGAGGGCCGTTGTCGCCTCGTCGGCGATGAGGACGTCCGGCTCGCACGAGATGCCCATGGCGATGACCACACGCTGGCGCATCCCACCGGAGAACTGATGGGGGTAGTCGTCGATCCGGTCTGCTGCCGAGGGGATCCCGACGAGGTCCAGCAACTCGATGGCGCGTTTGCGGGCCGCTCTTCCTTTCAGACCCAGGTGGAGTTCGATCGGTTCGATCAGCTGGTGGCCGATCGTCCGGACCGGGTTCAGCGAGGTCATCGGGTCCTGGAAGATCATGGCGATCTTGTTGCCCCGGACCTTGCGGATCTCGGGGTCATCGAGTGCCAGCAGGTTGCGACCCTCGAATATCGCCTCTCCTTCGACGACCGCGGGCGGGGTCGGAAGCAGCTGCATCAGAGCGAGCGACGACACCGACTTCCCAGAGCCCGACTCACCGACGATCGCCAGAGTCTCACCGGGACCGAGGTCGTAGGACATCCGGTCCACGACCTTCGCCGGGCCTTCCCTGGTTCGGAAGGTGATCGTCAGGTCCCGCACCGAGAGCACCGGCTGGGTCACGCCTTGCCTCTCGACTCGATCACCGACCGCTGCTGAGGGTCGAGCGCATCGCGGAGGCCGTCGCCGAATGCGTTGAAGGCGAAGACGGTCACGAAGATCGCCAGCCCGGGGAAGATCGCCATCCACGGCGCCTGTTGGAAGAATCCGCGGCCCTCGGACAGCATCCTGCCCCACGCCGGGTTGGGAGGCTGCACACCGAGGCCCAGGAACGACAAGGCTGCCTCGGCGAGGATGGCGAAGGCGAGACTGAGGGACGTCTGGACGATGATCGGCGCGATGACGTTGGGGAGGATGTGGTTGCCGATGATCCGTCCGTCGCTGGCTCCGATCGACCTGGCGGCTCGGACGAACACGGCGTCGCGCAGCGTCAACACCGAGCCACGGGTGATCCGGGCGAAGATCGGCGTGTAGACGACGCCGATGGCGATCATGGCGTTCACGATGTCGGGGCCCAGGGCGGCGAGGATGGCGATGGCCAAGACGATCGCCGGGATCGAAAAGAGGATGTCCATCAGCCGCATGAGGACAGAATCGATCCTCCCTCCGTAGTACCCGGCAAACAGCCCGATGGGGACGCCCACACCCAGGGCTATCCCGACGGAGATGAATCCCACCTGCAACGACACCCGGGAAGCGATGATCACCCGGCTGAACACGTCCCGTCCCAGTTCGTCGGTACCGAACCAGTGTTGCGCCGACGGCCCCTGGAGCCGATTGGCGACGTCCACCTCGTTGATGGTGTACGGGGCGATCGCGGGCGCCGCCAGCGCTACGACGACCAACAGGGCCAGGATCGCCAGCCCGGCGACGGCGAGCCGGTTGCGCAGAACGGTCTCCGCCGTGGTCCTGAAACGGGACCGGTGGGCGACTGGAGCGATGGGTTCGGATTCCTGGACGAGATCAGTCATAGCGCACCCGGGGGTCGAGCCAGGCGTAGAGGACGTCGACGACGAGGTTGATCACGAGGAACATGAAGGCGATGTAGAGCACCGCGCCCTGGAGGACGGTGAAGTCGCGGTCTCCCACGGCCAGGTAGGCGAGGCGGCCGATGCCCGGCCACGCGAAGATGATCTCGACCACCACCACTCCCCCCAGCAGGAACCCGAGTTGGAGACCCACGACAGTCACGATGGGGATCCAGGCGTTGGGGAGCACGTGGTCGAACAGGACCGCCCGTCGGCTGAGCCCTTTCGCACGCGCCATCCTCACGTAGTCCTGGTTGAGCGCCTCGAGCACCGCCGAGCGGACGAACCGGAAGATGATCGACGCCGACACCAACCCGACGGCCAACGCCGGGAGTATCAGGTGCTTCAGCCAGCCGACGAAGTCGGTGAACGGTGAAACGTAGCCCGACGGCGGCAACCATCCGAGAGTGAGCGAGAAGAGCAGGATGTACATGATCCCCGCCCAGAAGTCCGGGACCGACACCCCCACCTGGGAAATCGCGGTGGCGGCGTAGTCCAGCTTCGAGCCGGATCGGATAGCCGACACGACACCCAACGGCACCCCCACCACCAGGGCCACCGCGAGTGCCGCTCCGGCGAGCGTCATCGTGGCCGGAAGCCGTTCGAGTACCAGGCCGGTGACCGGCTGCCCGCTGCGAAAGCTCACGCCGAGGTCGCCTCGGGCGGCGGAGCCGAGCCACGAGAAGTATTGGATCGCCAGCGGCTGGTCCAAGCCGTGGCGCCGGACGAGAGCGTCGTAGATCTCCTGGTCGAACCTCGTGCCCAAGGCGGTGCGGACCGGATCGCCGGGGACGAAATGGATCAGGGCGAAGACGATGACACTGACCCCCAGGAGGGCCAGTGCCATCTGTCCGATTCGGCGAACCACGAACCCGGTCAACGAAGCGCACCTCCGTCGGCCGGGTCAGCGGACTCTGTCAAGGGTTGAGACTCGCTTCCACGAAACGAACGGCGTTGTCGCCTCGCACGCTGTACCCCTCCAAGGCGGGCGTCCACGCTCCGATGTTCTCGGGGTTGTACAGGTAGATGTATGAGGCGTCATCGACGATCATCTCGGCGGCCTGGTCGTAGAGCGCCTTGCGGGCGTCCTGGTCGGTTTCGACCCGTGCTTCGTCGAGGAGGGCGTCCATGTCGGGGTTCGAGTACCCCTGGAAGTTGAACCCCCCTTCGCTGTGGTGCTGGGCGTAGTAGAAGTCGTCGGGGTCGATGTTGCCGATCCAACTCAGCATGAAGGCATCGAAGTCGCCTTGACCCTGTCGGTCCAGCCAGGTGCTGAAGTCGACGTCGTCGATCTCCACGGTGATGCCCAACGGCTCGAGCTGGCTGGCGATCACTTGGGCCTGTGTCACGGTCTCGGGGAACTCCGAGCTGACCATGAACGCAAACGACAGGTCGGTGACCCCTGCCTCTTCGAGCAACGCCTGGGCGCCCTCGACGTCACCGGGAGTGAAGGGGGCATACTCGTGGTACCAGAAGTTGCCCTCGGGGATTGCGGTCTGGTTGGGAGTCGCCGCTCCGAACTGGGCCGCTTCGGCGATCACCTCCCGGTCGATGGCCATGGCGATGGCCCGCCGGACGTCGGGATTGTCGAAAGGCTCCCGGGCGTGGTTGAAGGCGAAGTAGTGGTAGTCGCCGCCGGGCACCCGCTCCAGCACGATCGAGTCGTCGGCTTCGAGAGACTCGAGCTCCTGGGGCGGGACGCTGTCGACCCAGTGGACTTCGCCGGTCCGTAGGTTGGTGAGCTTGACGGTCGGGTCTGGGATCTGGACAAAACGGATCTGGTCGAGGCGAGGCAGCCCCTCCTGCCAGTAGTCGGGGTTCCGCTCGAGCAGGATCCCTTCGTCGGGGCTGGACGACACGAACCGGAAGGGTCCGGTGCCGACCGGGTGGGTGTCGATGCTCCCGTCCTCGACGATCTCCTGGGGAACGATCGCCATCCCCTTGAACCCGCCGAGGTTCACGAGGAGGTTGGGGGTGGGGCGGGTGAGCTCGATCTCCACAGTGTTCTCGTCGACGGCCGTGACGGATTCGATCGACTCGAATCGGAAAGCGTTCGCCGCTCCGGTTTCGGGGTCCATGATCCGCTCGTAGGAGTAGACGACGTCGTCGGCCACGAGCTCTCGCCCGTTGTGGAACGTCACTCCCTCCCGCAGGTGGAACGTCCACGTGAGCTGATCGTCGGAGATGTCCCAGCTCTCGGCGAGAGCCGGCTCCATCGACAGGTCGTCTCCCGGCTGGACCAGAGTGTCGTACACGTTCTCGAGGATCTGGAAGCTGGCGTAGGCGGAGGTCAGATGCGGATCGAGCCGGTCGGGTTCGGCACCCTGGGCGGCGATCAGCGTGCCTCCGTCGGCAGTGGCTTCTTCTCCATCGTCGTCCTCGGTGTCGGTCGGCGTCGTTTCGGTGGTTCCTTCGTCGGCCGGCGCAGTCGTCGTCCCGGCGTCACCCACATCGACGCTCTCCCCTTGCTGGCAGGCGACGAGGACCATCGCCACGATCACCATGACTGCCAGGGCCCGCAACGATTCCCTTGGTTTCATTTCTCAGTTCCCTTTCTCGGCTCAGAAGCTGGGCGGAGTCACTGCTCCCACCACTGTCGCTTCCCGATCTGTCTCGTTCGCCCACCAGTGGGGCAGGGCGGGGTCGTAGGTGATGGCGTCACCGGTGTGCAGCTCGTGCTCCGTGTCGCCGACGCATACCCGCAGGTCTCCTTCCAACACGAGAACGCACTCCTCTCCCTCGTGTCGGAACGGGTTGGTCTGGTTCGAAAAGCCCGGCGGGATTCGGGTCTCGAGCATCTCCAGGGCACCGCGCAAGTCGGGGGTCAGCAGCTCGTAGATGAGTCCGTCGAAGCCGACCTGGAGTCGGGCCCGCTCGTGGTGACGGACGACCATGGGCCCCCGGATCGACTCGGTGGAGGCTTCGACGAGGTCTCCGATGCGCAGCCCCAAGGCGTCGGCGATCTTCTGGAGGGTACGAAACGACGGGTTGCCCTTGCCGCGTTCGATCTGAGAAAGGGAGCCGGCCGCGATGCCCGCCCGGCGGGCGAGCTCCTGGACGGTGAACCGCCCACTGCGCGCCCGGCGAATCATCTCACCCAGCCGCCGCGCAGCCGCGTCTTCGGCCTCGAACCCCTCGTTCATCAGATCAGCGATGCTGTTCAATATAGTGAACAAGGTACCGGCGTGCCATCCGGGCTCCACCGAGTGGCGGATCGAAGATCAGCGCCGTCTGCCGCTCCGATCGGCACGAGGGCCCCCTTCCCGGCGACTGGCCAGGTCAGCGTCCAGTTCGGCGCGGCCCCGGAACAAGTAGAGGGCAGCACCGATCACCGGAACGCACAGCACCGCGGTCCATTTCCACACGAGGACCCGGCGTGTTCCTTGGCGGTTCTGTAGGTCGTGGAGGCACAGGAAGGTCGGGATCCACCAGGCCCCGGCGAGGACCGCCAGTAGGATGAGCTCGCCGGGGCCTTCCACGGTGGATCCTCGGTCCTTCGCTCTTCAGTCGGCGACCGACGGGGTCATGTCCGCCGCCTCGGAGACGCTGGTGCGCCCAGGAGTCGGCAAGTCGAGGGCACGGATCATGACGCGGAACAAGACGAAGTACACGACCGCGTAGACCAATCCGACCGGGATCAGCATCCAGCCGTTGGTAGCCAGGTGCATGTTCACCAGGAAGTCGATGAGGCCGGCGGAGAAGCCGAACCCGTGTTTGATGTTCAGCAGGTCGGCGACCACGAGGGCGGAGCCCGACAGGACCGCATGCGCCCCGTAGAGCGCCGGGGCCAGGAACATGAAGCTGAACTCGATCGGTTCGGTGATGCCCGTCAGGAACGAGGCGAAGCCGGCCGACCCCATCACGGAACCGGTCGCCGCCCGCTCCTCGCGGTCAGCCGCTCGGTACATGGCATAGGAGGCAGCGGGCAAGCCGAACATCATCACGATGAACCAGCCGGCCATGAACAGCCCCGCCTCCGGGTCACCGGCGAAGTACCGGTTGAGGTCGCCGGTCACCGTCTCGCCGGCGTCGTTGACGAAGGTCCCGAACTGGAACCACACCAGGGTGTTGATGATGTGGTGCAGACCGAACGGGATCAATGCCCGATTGGCGACGCCATAGAGGAACGCTCCCAGCGCGCCGGCACCGACGACCCAGTTCCCGAACGCCTCGATCGCGCCACCGATCGGCGGCCACACGAAGTAGGCGATGACGCCCACGGCGATCGCCGCGAACGCGGTGATGATCGGCACAAAGCGCCGACCGCCGAAGAAGGCCAGGTAATCGGGCAGACGGATCGTGTGGTAGCGGTTGTAGAGCCATGCGGCGAGCAGGCCGATGATGATGCCGCCCAGCACGCCCATGTCGACAGTCACTGCCGCCTCGACCACCTCACCGTTCTCCACCACCTCGGGACGAATGACGCTGATGTCGTTGATCGCCTTGAGCACCAGGTAGCCGACGGCGGCGGACAGGCCCGCCACTCCTTGGCCGCCGCTGAAGCCGATGGCGACACCGATGGCAAAGATCAGCGGAAGATTGCCGAGGATCGCCTCTCCCCCCGCCTGCATGATCTGCCAGATGGTCTCGCCCCACTCCAGCCACGTCACGCTCTGGAAGTAGACGCCGAGCCCGAGCAGCAGTGCTGCCGCGGGGAGCACGGCGATGGGCATCATCAGTGAACGCCCGACTTTCTGGAGTTGCGCCATCATTTCGTAGACCTCCTCCTCTCTACGGTTCTTCAGCGCTGTGCCGGGACCGACTCCGGTCCCGGCTCTTCGTCGTCTGGCCGCGCCCGGCCCGCCTCGAACAGCGGGTCGCCCGCCGTGACCGTGCCATCGGCCAGCGGCGAGACCGATTCGCCCGACAGGACAACCACTGGGGAGTCCATGTCGATGCCGCGCTCTCTCATGAACGCCAGGTCCACACTGACCATCCGCTGACCCTTGGTGACGTCGTCCCCCTCGGCGACGTGGGTGGCAAACCCCTCGCCTTTGAGGCGCACCGTCTCGAGGCCGACGTGAACCAGCACTTGCAGCCCGTCAGCGGTCTGCAAGGCGATGCCGTGGCCGCCCGGGAACAGCTTCTCGATGCGGCCGTCGACGGGTGCGACGACGTCGGGTTCGGTGGGGTGCACCGCCAGCCCGTCGCCGAGCATCTTCTCCGCGAAGACGTCGTCGGCTACTCGTTCGAGAGGCACGACGCGGCCGGTGAAGGGACTCGCGACGATCGTCACGAACCCCCCATGATCTTTCTGATCTCGCTTTCGATGTTGTCGGCCTGAGGACCCAATACGACCTGGATGGCGCTGCCCATGCGCATCACTCCGTGCGCTCCGGCCTTGCGCAAGGCGGCGTCATCGACCTTGCTGTTGTCCGCTACCTGCACCCGGATGCGGGTGACGCACGGCTCCATCTCGGTGATGTTGTCCTTGCCCCCGAGACCGGCCAGGACCTTCTCCGCTTGCTCACGAAAACTCATCTACGTCGTCGCCTCC
>Ga0079224_100010381_pt1 | contig 12780 bp, 10 predicted proteins | sample Stecom2015_FD_80414 | JGI IMG/M metagenome (GOLD analysis project Ga0079224, IMG submission 80414) | Agricultural soil microbial communities from Utah to study Nitrogen management - Steer compost 2015 | ecosystem: Environmental > Terrestrial > Soil > Agricultural land | place: USA: Utah...
ACCTCATCGCCGCTCAATCCAAGATCGACGAAGATCTCCTCGACCTTGGGCGGCTTGATCTCGTTGGGCGTGAGCAGGTGAATCGGCTTGGACTCCAGCGCCATCGCGCCCGGCAGCCGCTGGCCGTCCTCGGTGTGGACGAAGCAGCGCTGGGCCGGAAGGACGCGCGCGTCGAAGCCGCCGACGGGCTGGAGGCGGATGAAGCCCTTGTCGTCGATGTGCTTGACCATGAAGCCGATCTCGTCCATGTGAGCGGCGAACATGACCGCCGGCCCGCCCTGGCCGCGTCGGCGACCGATCAGGTTGCCCAGCGCATCGACCTCGATCTCGTCGACCAGGCCCTCCATCGCCTCGCGCACGATGGCGCGCACGGCTTCCTCGCGCCCGGGGATGCCCGGCGCCTCACAGAGCCGCTTCAGCAGATCGAAGTTGATGTCGTTCGCCATGTCCCTAGCCTCTCAGCACACGCCACTAGTCATATCGGACCGGTACGAATCCGTACCGGATTATCGCCCGTCCTGCCCCTTTTCGCCCCGCGAGGACGTGACGAATTTCCTCTGCCCGCGCACAAGCACAAGCGCGAGACTTTACACAGGCTGGAATTCAGGTGTCAAAGTGGTGCGAATATACCATTCCTCTCGGGGAAGGAGCGCGGAAATTACTGACCGTGGGCTTCTCTACCCGATTCTCGGCGTCGCGACCGTCTCGGCGGTGATACTGTCCACGCTGTTCGTCAGCGGGAATCTCCCGAGCCCGATCACGATCGCCAATCTCTACCTGATGGGCCTGGGCATCGGCCTGGTGGTCGCGCGCATCGGCCGCCTGGGCCCCTTTGAGGGCATCCTCGGCAGCCCGTGGTTCGAATCGCGGGTTCAGGAGACGCTGGCGCGCGAAACGGCTCGCGCCCTGCGCTATGACCGCGACCTGACCGTCGTCGCGATACGCCCGGCCCCCGGCCAGCGCCTGGAGCTGCAGCGCAGCATTCGCGCCACCGACCAGCTGGTGCGCTGCCGCGGCGGCTGGAACCTGCTCATCCTGCCGGAGACCGACCAGGCCAGCGCGCTCTTCCTGCTGCGCCAGATCTGTGCCGGGGCCGTCGTCTTCGCGGCCCTGGCCTCTCCCGACCCCGAGCGGCCGCGGCACCGCATCGAGTCGGACCTCCTCGCATTGATGCGCGCCGCGAACGCCAACCCCGGCAACATCACCGTGCAAGGCAGTGAGGAGCCGGAGTATCTCCCGCTGATGCCGCTGGCCAACTAGCCCACACGTCGCTTCGGCTTATACTCCCGTGTCGGATGACTGACCGAAGGGGAGTATGCCTGTATGCCAATCGATATTGAGCGCGCCCGGCGGGACACGCCGGGAGTCGAGCACGTGCTGCACTTCAACAACGCCGGCTCCGCCCTGCCACCGAAGCAGGTGGTCGACGCCAGCATCGAGCATCTGCAGCTCGAGGCGCGGATCGGCGGGTACGAAGCCGCAGCCGAGGCCCATGACAAGATCGAGCGCACGTACGACGCCGCCGCCGAGCTCATCGGCGCGCATCGTGACGAGATCGCGCTGGTCGAGAATGCCACCGTCGCCTGGGACATGGCCTTCTACTCGATCCCCTTCGAGCCCGGCGACCGCATCCTGACCGCCATGGCCGAGTACGGCAGCAACTACATCCCCTACCTGCAAGTTGCCCGCAAGCACGGCGTCTCGGTCGAGGTCGTCCCAAACGACGAGCACGGGCAACTCTCGGTCGAGGCCTTGCAGGCGATGATGGACGACCGCGTGAAGCTGATCTCGATCACCCATATCCCGACCAACGGCGGGCTGGTCAATCCGGCCGCGGAGATCGGCCGGGTTGCGAAGGACGCCGGGGTGCTGTACCTGCTCGACGCCTGCCAGTCAGTCGGCCAAATGCCGGTGAACGTGGACGAGATCGGTTGCGACCTGCTCTCGACGACCGGCCGCAAGTTCCAGCGTGGCCCGCGCGGCACCGGCTTCCTCTACGTACGGCGCGAGGTGCTGGACCAGCTCGAGCCGCCCTTCCTCGACATGCGCGGGGCCACCTGGGTCGCGCCCGACCGCTACGAACTGCGCGACGATGCCCGCCGCTTCGAGAACTGGGAGAATAACTACGCCGCCCAGATCGGCCTGGGTGTCGCCCTCGACTACGCCCTCAGCTGGGGCATCGACGCCATCTGGGAGCGCATCCAGGTGCTGGCGGGCGACCTGCGCGCCAAGCTCGACGCCATCCCGGGCGTGACCGTGCGGGATCTCGGGGAGGTGAAGTGCGGCATCGTCACCTTCACGATCGACGGCGCGGACCTGGAGGAGGTCAAGCAGCAACTGGCCGCCTGCAAGATGAACGTCACGGTCTCCCGGCCGCCCTCGACGCGCCTGGACATGGAAGCCCGTGGGCTGGACGGGGTCGTGCGCGCCTCGGTCCACTACTACAACACCGAGGGGGAGGTCGAGCGCTTCGCACAGGCGATCGAGGACCTCGCCTGAGGGTTAGCTGGGGCCGGTCCGTGGTGAGAACGATCCTCCATATCCGCCGTCTCCAGCCGTGGTAGGCTGGCATAATACCGACTTGGATAATCGGGATTAGCGAAGTGGGGGAACCGCATGGTCGTGAGCGCTGAAGTGAAGATGGTGACGAGCATCGAGCGGCTGCGGGAGATCCTCCCGGAGCCGGGACCGGACAGCAGGGTACGCCGCAAGGAACTGCGGTTCATCGACCCGCACGCTCGCAACTTCATCTCGCGCTCACCCTTCGTGGTGCTCAGCACGTCGAGCGCGGACGGACGCTGCGACGCCACCCCGCGCGGGGACGCCCCAGGCTTCGTCAAGGTGCTCGACGACACGACACTGATCATCCCCGACCGCCCCGGCAACCGGCGGCTGGACTCGATGGAGAACATCCTCTCCAATCCGCGCGCCGGGCTGCTCTTCATGATCCCCGGCATGGACGAGACGCTGCGGGTCAACGGCCGCGCCGCAATCACCGCGGATCCGGCGCTGCTGGAGCCGCTGGCGATGCAGGGCAAGGTACCTCTGCTGGGGATCATCGTCGAGGTCGAAGAACTGTACTTCCACTGCGCCCGCGCCTTCCGACGCTCCAGACTCTGGGAGCCCGAGACCTGGATGGACCGCTCCGAGATGCCCACGCTGGGCCAGATCATTGCCGACCAACTCAAGCTCGGCGACGAGGCTGTGCCCGAGATCGACGAGGGGCTTGCGAAGGCCAACAAGCACCTGTACTAGCTCGAGGCCTCCAGGCCGAGCAGGATCACGAGGATCTCTTCGATCGACGCGAGCGTGGCCGGCTTGACACGGCCCCAGCGCTTGCTGAGCCGCTCGACCGAGATCGAGCGGATGTCTTCGACCTTGACGAAGCTTCGCCGGGTGACGCCACCCTCAGGTGGATCGATCCGCACGTGCGTGGGGATGCGCCGGTCACGGGTGGTCAGCGGCAGGATGATAACCAGCCCGGCCGGCCCCTCGTTGAACAGGTCCGCCGAGATCACAAGGGCCGGGCGTTGACGCCCCTGCTCGTGTCCGCGAACCGGGTCAAGATCAACGAACCACACCTCGCCGCGAGCGGGTGCGGGCGGCATCTAGGAGCGTTCCTCGCTGTCGGTGAGCATGCCGTTCCAGGCAGCGCGCTCCTCGAGCTCGGCCTGCCACTCGCTCGGATCGTTCCGCAGCCGGGCAAAGGCATCGTTCGTCGATCTGAGGAAATGCTCGCGACGGAGCATCTCAGTGCCGCGCGCGACCAGGGAGCTAATGGGCTCCCCCAGCTGATGCGAGAGTTCGCGCAGCTTCTCGTGAGTCGCGTCCGAAACGCGGATCGTCGAGCCGGCCATACGCATCCCTATCCGAGATCTGGAATCAACCGCACAAACGCCAGGGTATCGAGCAGATAGTCTACAAATTTGTAGACATGCTGGCGACTCGCGGTCGAATCAGATCGCCGGCTGCGCGGCCGTGCGCTCCCGGCTCGGCAGCACCAGCGGGGTGCCGCACAGCGGGTCCGGGACGACGCGGCAGCGCAGGTTGAAGATGCCGTGGACCATGGCCTCGCTGATAACCTCGCGCGGCGCCCCGGAGGCGACAACCCGGCCGTCCTTCATCGCAATCAGGTGATCGGCCCAGCGGCAGGCCTGGCACAGGTCGTGCAGCACAAGGACGATGGTGCGGCCCTCCTTACGGTTCAGGTCGTGGACCAGATCGAGGACTTCGACCTGGTGGGCGATGTCGAGGAAGGTGGTCGGCTCGTCGAGCAGCAGGACGCCGGTCTGCTGGGCCAGCGCGGCGGCCAGCCAGACCCGCTGGCGCTGCCCGCCGGAGAGCGTGTCGACCGGCCGCCAGCGCAGCGCCTCAGTGCCGGTCGCGGCCAAGGCGCGGTCGACCGCTTCCTGGTCCTCATCGCTCCACTGCCGCCACCAGCGCTGGTAGGGGTAGCGCCCAATGGCGACCAGATCCTCGACCAGCACGCCCTCGGGGGCGACCGCGCCCTGGGTGAGCATCGCCAGGCGGCGAGCGAACTCGCGGTGCTTGCCCGCGCCGACCTCGCGGTCTCCGAGGTAGGCGACGCCGCCCATCGGCTCCAGCAGGCGAGCGAAGGCACGCAGCAGGGTCGACTTGCCACAGCCGTTGGGGCCGACGATTGCCGTCACCTTGCCCTCGGGGATCGAGGCGTCAACCTCCTGGACGATCTTCTTGCCGTTGTAGCCGACCGAGAGCCCATCGGCGCGCAGCGCGGGAGCGCGCCGCGTTACGCCATTCACCCGATTGAACGAGGCCATGCCGCGCGGCACGGTGACCGGGATGCGCGAGTCCGGGTGCACGACGATGTCACAGGCCACGCCGAAGACCGACCGCAGCAGTTCCGGGGTCAAGACCTCGGCCGGCGAGCCCTCCTCAACGATCCGGCCGTCGCGCATCGCCACGACGTGGTCGCTGACCTGCGCGGCGTTGTTGATGTCGTGGAGCACCATGACGACCGTGCGGCCTTCCTCGCGGTTGAGCCGCGCGACCAGGTCGAGCACTTCCTGCTGGTGGGCGATGTCGAGGTAGGTCGTGGGTTCATCGAGCAGCAGCAGAGGCGTGTCCTGGGCCAGCGCCATGGCGATCCAGGCGCGCTGGCGCTGGCCGCCGGAGAGCTCGTCAATGGGGCGCTCGCGCAGCTCGACCATCCCGGCCAGCTCCAGGGCGCGCTCGACAGCCAGCTGGTCACTTCGGCTGGGTGGCTGGAGCAACGACTGGTGCGGGTAGCGGCCGCGGCGCACCAGGTCCTCGACGGTGATGGACTCCGGAGCTGAGGGGTGCTGCGGCATCAGGCACAGGCGGCGAGCGACTTCTCTAGTCGGCAGCCGGTGAATCGCCTCGCCGTCGAGAATGACCGTCCCGGCCCTGGGAGCGAGCAGGCGCGAGAGGGCGCGCAGCAGGGTGCTCTTGCCACAGCCGTTCGGCCCGATGATCGAAGTCACGGCGCCCTCAGGCACCCGCAGGCTGAGCGCGTCGATGACGGTCATCGAATCGCCGTACGAAAGCGTCACATTGTCTGCCAGAAGCTGCGCCATTCGCTCTCCCCTCAGAGCTGCGCGTTCATGCGATAGAGCAAGAACAGGAAATATGGGGCGCCCAGCGCCGCGGTAATCACCCCGACCGGCAGGCCGACCGGCAAAGCGTGCTGGCCGATCATGTCAGAGCCGAGCACTAGCAGCCCACCGAGGACGCCAGCGAAGACGAACACGCCGCCGCCGATCGGCCCGGCCAGCATGCGCGCGAAGTGCGGCACCATCAGCGCCACAAAACCGACCGGCCCGGCGATCGCCACGGCCACGGCGCTCAGGCCGCAGGCGATCAGGATGAGCGCCAGCCGGGTACGCTCCAGTGGCAGGCCGACGCTGCGGGCCGTCAGGTCACCCACCTGCATCACGCGCAGCGGCCACATCAGCGCCACCGCCTGCGGAGCCAGGATCGCCAGCGCGAGCGCCAGGACGCGCACGTCGCCCCAGGTGCTAGCGTAGACGCTGCCGGTCATCCAGAGCACGGCCCGGCTGGCTTCGTTGATCTCGGCGCGGATGATCAGGTACGAGGTTCCGGCCGTGAGCATCGCGTTGATCCCGATGCCGACCAGCACCAGCCGCGCGCCGCTGACGTTGCCCTGCCAGCTCAACAGGTAGACGGCGGCGGCCGCAAGCGCGGCGCCAGCGAAGGCGACGAATGGCAGCACTTCGAGCGGGCGGCCGGTGACGATCCAGAGCACGGCCGCGAAGGCCGCGCCAGCATTGATCCCGATGATGTCAGGCGAGACCAGCGGGTTGCGCACCAGGCCCTGGAAGATCGCCCCGGACATGGCCAGCATCGGCCCGACCAGCAGCGCGGCGAGCACACGCGGCAGGCGCAGTTCGCGAACGATGAAGCGCGCGTCGTCGCTGCCGCCGCCGGTCAATGCCCCGACGACATCCGAGATCGGAAGGCGGAAGCTGCCGAGCGTCAGCGCCCAGGCCGCCAAGACCAGCGCTAGCAGCAGCGAGACGGCGATCATCGCCAGGGTGCGCACGTTGACCCGAAACGCCAGGCCACCAAAGCGCACCAGCCGCACCGGCGGGCGCCGGCCGGCATCCTCGCGGCGGGCAGCCGCCTCAATCATAGCTGGGCCACGTTCCGCTGGCGGGCGAGGGCAATCAGGAAGGGCGCGCCGAGCACGGCCGTGACGATCCCGACCTGGATCTCCGAGGGCCTGGCGATGACCCGCCCGGCGATGTCGGCGCTGAGCAGGAGCAGCGGCCCGACGATCAGCGAGTAGGCCAGCACCCAGCGGTAGTCCGGACCGGAGAGCGAGCGCACCATGTGGGGCACGGCCAGACCAACGAAGCCAATTGGCCCGGCCACAGCCACCGACGCCCCGGCTAGCAGTACGACCAGCGCGGCCACCAGCAGGCGCATCAGGCCGGTGCGCATCCCCAGCGAGCGGGCGGTGTCCTCGCCGAGGCTCAGGATGTTGAGTTGGTGGCCGATCAGCAACGTCCCGACGATCCCGATCGCCAGGAAGGGCAGCACGGTGTAGAAGATCGAGATGTCGCGCCCGGCCAGCGAGCCGGCCAGCCAGAAGCGGACCACGTCGAGCGTCTGCTGGTCGAGCAGCAGCAGCGCGGTCAGCCAGGAACTGAGCAGCGCCGAGACGATCACCCCGGCCAGCGCCAGCTTGACCGGCGAGGCGCCGCCCGGCCCGACCGAGCCGATGGCGTAGACGATGACCGCCGCCGCGAAGCCACCAGCGAAGGCGAACCAGACGAACTGGATCGGCTCGGTGAGATGGCCGAAGAACACGGCCGTCACGACGCCGAATGCCGCGCCGTTGTTGATGCCCAGGATCGACGGGTCGGCCAGCGGGTTACGGGTGGCGGCCTGCATCGCCGCCCCGGCCAGCGCCAGCGCCGCCCCAACGCCCAATCCGATCACCGTGCGCGGCAGCCGCAGGGTGCGGACGACGGTCTGCTCGTAGGACTCCGACGAGTAATCGAAGAGGGCATCCAGGGCGTCGGCGTTCGTGATGCCGATCGAGCCGACGCGCAGGCTCAGCAGGCAGACGAAGACCAGAGCCAGCGACAGCAAGGCCAGCACGCCGCTCCGCATCAGCCGCGAGCTGATGACCGTCAGCGCGTCTCTTCGCGCGATTACCGCCACTGGAGCCTCATCCCCCTTCGGCCGGGTGCAGCCATCGCCGGATCACCCATCGAGCAGGGCTCGCAATCTGGGCGGGCGACTCTCATCGGTGCGCAGCGGGCATGTCTCGCAGTAGCCCTCGCCGTCGCGGTCGGGGTTCTCGACGGTGCGGTAGTAGAGGCAGCAGGTGCCACGCACTTCGAACAGGTGAATCACCGGGCCAACTGAAACTGGGAACGCGCGCGGGCGGGCGCGCAGGCGCGGCTGGAGCGCGGCCAGCCGGTCGATGATGGCCTCGACATCACGCCAGGCGGCCTCCTGGTCGCGGCCAGTGAGACGCGCGATCTCCAGCGCCTGGTTGGCGACCGAGTCGGCCACGATGCCCCAGAGCGCATTGAGCCCGACCGGGCAGGCTTCGCGCAGCGCGAGAATGACCGGCTCCAGCCCGGAGAGCCGCTCCACCAGGGCGTCGAGCAGGGCCGCACGGCCGGTGAAGGCGACTGTGTCCGGGCAGGCCAGCGCCGGATCGCCGGGCAGCGCGCCGGCCGCCTCGCGCCCCAACGCCGCGCCGTCGAACCAGCCGCCCGGGTTGCGACGGACGGCGACATCATCCAATCCGGAGAGCGGCAGCCGCTCCGCGGCGAGGACCGGCACGGCCCAGAGCCCGGCCAGGACGCGCAGGAGCCAGTTGGACATGTACGACCCCGCCACGCGCCGCTCGCCGAAGTGCGCCTCAACCTCGTCGAGCCAGCCAGCCAGCAGCCCCGCATCGGCCAGGTCCGCCACGCGCCACCAGGCGTCTTCGTCCGGCAGGCCGATCCGGAACTCCAGGTAGCTGTAGAGCGCCGAGACGCGGTCGACGGCCTCGGTCAGCGGACCAGCCGGCGGCGCGTCAATGGCGATGTCGCTCATGTGCTCCAACGTCTCCCCCGTTTCCGTGCTAGCTGGGCGGCTCAGTGGCCGGGTCCCCATCGATGGCCGCCGCCAGCGCTGGCGCCAGGTGCTCGAGCGCGAAGGGTAGGCTCAGCACCGTGCCGAAGTTCATCGCGTCGCAGACCGGGTCGCCGTCGCCGTAGTACAGCGCGCGGCCTTCGCGGACCAGCGGCAGGGCTTCGTACAGCTCGACGCCTTCGAATGGCCCGGAATCGGACACCCAGATCACGGCGTCGAGGTCGCCGATCAGATCCAGCTGCTCGATGCTGACCGTCGCGCCGAAGTTGTCGCCGGCCATCTCGTCGAAGACCTCGGGCACCTCGAATCCCAGCGACGTCAGGATCCGGCCGCGCACGTCCTGCGAGGCGTAGACCCAGTAGTTCTCGGGCAGCCCGAAGGGCGAGGCGACGACGGCCCGGGCGCCCTCGAACTCCGGATGGGCGGCGCGCGCCTCGGCGAAGGCCTCCTCGACGCTCGCGACCAACTCCTCGGCCTCGGCTTCCTTGCCGACTAGCTGGCCGATCTTCAGCGTCAATTCCTGCCAGGGGATGCCCCAGTCGACGTACTCGGCCGGCTGGGCGATGGTCGGCGCGATCTGCGAGAGCGTCTGGTACTCTTCCGCGGTCAGGCCCGCATAGAGCCCGACGATGACGTCCGGCTTGAGCGCCGCGATCTGCTCGAAATCCAGCTCGGCAGCGTCCAGCACGACCGGCGGTTCGGCGCCGCCCAGAGCCTCCTCGGCCCAGAGGAAGATCGCACCCGGCTTCTCGCCATACCACTCGCGCGTCGCGACCGGCAGGACACCCAGCGCCAGCAGCGCGTCCTGCTCGACCAGTCCCACCAGCACGATCCTCTCCGGCGCGGCCTCGATCGTCGTGCTGCCATGCTTGTGCTCGAACGTGACTGGGAACGCTGCGCTGGAGTCCGCCTCCGCTTCGCCGGCCGCCCCGCCTTGCGGGTCGGTGGCGGGATCGCCGTCGACAGCAGCAGCGAGCATCGGAACGATCTGCTCCAGCAGGTACCCCAGGCTCAGCGGGCTGTTGAACCCGATCGCCGCCGCCAGGTCGTGCGTCCAGTCATCCAGGTAGATCACCCGCCCCTCGGACACGATGTCCAGAGCGCCATACAGCGGGTCGCTCTCAAACTGCTCCCGCGAGATCACCGCGATGACCGCGTCATGCTCCAGGCCATCGGCCCGCTCGTGGCTCAGAGCCCCCGTCTCCTCCGGTAGCTCGAAGCCCAGTGAGGTCAGGAACTGCGTGCGCACGTCGGTCGGCTCGAAGATCCAGTAGCCCTCGGCATCGAACGACACGAAGGCCGCCGTCATGCCCTCGAACTCCGGATGCGCCGCGCGCGCTTCCTCGTAGAGTGCCTCGATCCCGGCCACAATCTCCTCGGCGCGCGCCTCTTGACCCAGCACGCGCCCGGCCAGCAACATCTGCTCCTGCCAGGAGATCTCGGCCTCGCCGGCCGGATGCGCGATCGTCGGCGCGATCTGGGAGAGCGTGGCGTAGACCTCTTCGGTCAGGTGCGCGTAGGAGCCCAGAATGACATCCGGCTGTAGCGCGGCGATGCGCTCGATGTCGAGCTCCAGGCCGCCGACCGTCTCCAGTTCCTGGCCGTCCTGCTGCTCCTGAGCCCACGGGCGCGTCTGGAAGGGGTAGTCGCCGAGCCACTCACGCACGCCGACGGGGGTGACACCGAGCGCCAGCACGAAGTCGGCGCCGTTCCAGTCGACCGTGACGACCCGCTCGGGGACCGCCTCGATCGTCGTGCTGCCGAAGGCGTGCTCGATGGTCAGTGGGAATGCATCGTCGCTGGCGACCGCATTCTCCGTCGCGGTTGGCTCGTCCGCTTCAGTCGCGGTGGGCGCGTCCGCCCCTGTATCAGACGTAGCGGTGGAGTCCTCATCGTCGTCATCACCGCCACACGCGGCGAGCAACGCCGCCAAGGGGATCGCCGCGCCGGCCCCGGCCAGCCCGCGAAGGAAACGCCGGCGGGAGATCTTCGCCCCCGCCAGCGAGCTATTCGACTCCAGGTCATCCAGTATCGTCCGCCGTCGTCCCACCTACACTACACTTTCCGCGTGAGCGCATTGCCTCTGCCAGCCACTGGCGTGGCCCGGCGAGCCGACCCGGTCGTGCCAGCGACCGCGCCGGTCAAGGCAGTGCGCGAACCATCCCCGAGAGCCGCTCCCCGCGAGCGGCTCTCACTCCGCAAACGCCGCGGAGTGACTCATCACCCTCCACCTCCGCACCCCCACCCTGCGGGAGAGATCCCGGGGGAAGGATCTCTCCGCAGAGGTGTGAGGAGGTGAAAAGGGAGTGTCAACCGTCAGCCGCCGCGGCCGCGTAAACCGCGCCCGGCGGCTCCGGAGCGGCGAACGCCGTCCGGTACGCATCGTGCGCCCGTAACCTGTCTTCGCCATCAACGGCCTGCAGTGGTCTGCGGGCGCGCCAGGCATCCAGCGGAAGCTGTCCTGTTGCTCCGGCAACGTCAATCGGGTCGCACAATGAAAATTCGGAGTGAATGGCCGGGCTGAAGGGGTATTTAGCAAGCCGCATGGCTGCATCTCTTCGTCCCCAGCGCTTGGAAGCCACCTTGCCAGGTGCTGGCCATGCGCCGCGATCCCAGACCATGTACGCTCCCCCCGCTCGCCAGCCGTGGATTTCAATCCCGACATATACAGTCGGAATTGTCATCGACGCTATTCCGAGTTGTCAAGTCGGATATGAGTCAACGGTCGGAGAAGCCGGCGTATTGAACCTCATGAGCAACGTATGCGACAGTAGCCCGGTCCGCGAGCAGCGGATTATCCAGACCGAGCATCCGAACAGGGAAATGAGGGGGCGACATGGATCCGAAGCTGTTGCAGTCGCTGGAGTGGCGCTGCGTCGGGCCGTTCAAGGGCGGGCGCGTTGTGGCAGTCGCCGGGCACCCGACCGAGCGCGACACCTTCTACTTCGGCGCGGTCGCCGGTGGGGTCTGGAAGTCGACCGACGGCGGCCAGTACTGGGAGAACATCTCGGACGGTTACTTCAACACCTCAGCCATCGGCGCGTTGGCCGTCTCGAAGGCCGACCCCAACGTCATCTACGTCGGTACCGGCGAGACGACGATCCGCGGCAACGTCAGCCACGGCGATGGCGTCTACAAGTCCACCGACGGCGGACGGACATGGCGCAACGTCGGGCTGCGGGACACGCGCCACATCGGCGACATCGAGATCCACCCCGACAACCCGGACATCGTCTACGTGGCGGCGTTCGGGCACGCCTGGGGCCCCAACGAGGAGCGCGGCGTCTTCCGCTCGACCGACGGCGGCGAGACCTGGGAGAAGGTGCTCTACAAGTCCGACCGCGCCGGGTCGCATGACATCTCGATGGATCCCAATAACCCGAGGATCATCTACGCGGCGATCTGGCAGGCCCAGCGGTATCCCTACAAGCTCGTCTCCGGCGGGCCGGACTGCGGACTGTGGAAGACTACCGACGGCGGCGACACCTGGGAGGAGATCACCGACCGTCTGGGCTTCGAGGGCACGCTCGGTAAGATCGGCGTGGCCGTCTCCGGGGCTGACTCCAACCGCGTCTATGCCCTGGTCGAGCACGAGGAAGGCTGCCTGGTGCGCTCCGACGACGGCGGCCGGACCTGGCAGAAGCTGAGCGACGATCCCGACCTGCGGCGGCGCGCCTGGTACTACATGCACATCTACGCCGACCCGAACGACGCCGACACCGTCTGGGTACTCAACATGCCCCAGAAGAAGTCGATCGACGGCGGCAAGACATTCTTCGAGGTCCCGACGCCGCACGGCGACAACCACGACCTGTGGATCGACCCGAATGACTCCAACCGCCTGATCAACGGCAACGACGGCGGCGCCTGCGTCAGCTACAACGGCGGCATCACCTGGTCATCGATCCTCAATCAACCGACCGCGCAGTTCTATCATGTGACCGCCGATAACCGGACGCCCTACTGGATCTACGGCTCGCAGCAGGACAACACCGCCATCGCCATCCCCCGCCTCTCCTTCGACGGCGCAATCACCCGCGAGGACTGGGTCGAGCCAGGCGGCGGAGAATCTGGCTACATCGCCGTCCAGCCGGTCGAACCGCGGCTGGTGTTCGCCGGCGGCATCGGCTCGGGCGTCGGCGACGGCCGGCTGCTCACCTG
>Ga0079224_100010382_pt1 | contig 12779 bp, 11 predicted proteins | sample Stecom2015_FD_80414 | JGI IMG/M metagenome (GOLD analysis project Ga0079224, IMG submission 80414) | Agricultural soil microbial communities from Utah to study Nitrogen management - Steer compost 2015 | ecosystem: Environmental > Terrestrial > Soil > Agricultural land | place: USA: Utah...
AAGCAAAATACCAGAAACTAAACTCACAATAACTTGCAAAAGCAACAAGATGATCCATTTATTTTTCATCATAACGTGTCTAATTTAAAATGTAATGTAAAGATGCTAAATATTCTCGTATCTTTGTAAAAAATTTTTTTGAAATGAATACGCGAGGCGGAAATAAAGGAAATAATAATAGAAAACCATCTTTTTCTAAAGGAGGAACTTTCAATAAAAATAAATCGGAAGGTAATAAATACAGCAAGCCTTTCAAAAAAGATAACAAATCTTTTTCTACAAATGAAAAACCTGCTAAAAACACCCAATCTTCCGCAGTAAAAAACGATGAGATACGATTGAACAAATATATCGCCAATTCGGGAGTTTGTTCTCGAAGAGATGCGGATTTGTATATTCAGTCGGGCAATGTTACAGTCAATGGAGAAGTGATTACCGAAATGGGGTATAAAGTGAAGGCTAACGACAAAGTAGTATTTGATGGAAGAGTCCTCAATCCTGAAAAGAAAGTGTATGTGCTTCTCAACAAACCCAAAGGTTTTTCTACTTCCGATGATGAAAATGTATCGAGTGCTTATGACTTAGTTCGCAACGCTTCTACTTCGGTGCTCAAACCCGTAGGTCGTATGGATAAGACTACTGTAGGATTGATTTTGTACACCAATGACAACGATATGATACAGAAGTTTACCAACACAGCTCAACATTCTTCGAAATTGTATCAGGTGACTTTATCTAAAAACTTGAAATACGAAGATTTGGAAAAAATCCGATCTGGAGTGTATATAAACGATCATAAAGTATGGGTAGAAGAAATCTCTTATGTAGAAAATCAGCCCAAAAGTGAAGTGGGAATAAAAGTGAAAACTTCCAATATCAAAGTAGTACGTGCAGTATTCGAAAAGTTAGGTTATGATGTAATCAAATTGGATCGTGTTATGTTTGCTGGATTGACCAAATGGGGATTGGCACGAGGACAATGGCGTTTTCTTACTGAACAAGAAATTATCAATTTGAAAAATATTAAATAAAAAAAATCGTTTCTCTTTAGAAACGATTTTTTTTTACTGTTGCATTTTGATAGATATGTTATTTCAATCCACGTTTTATCAATAGCGCGTCTATTTTTGGATCGGCTCCACGGAATTTTCTATACAATTCGGCAGGATCCTCCGTACCACCTTTTTCCAAAACGTTTTCTCGGAACAATTTTGCTTTTTCTGGATTGTACAAAGAAGTCTCTTTGAAAGCTTGAAACGCATCCGAATCCAAAACTTCGCTCCAAATATAGCTGTAATAACCAGCAGAATATCCTCCTGAGAAAATATGACCAAAATAAGTAGAACGATATCTTGGAATTATTGAAGAGATGAGTCCAATCTTATTCATAGATTTCGCTTCAAACGAAGTTATATCAGATTGTATGGGTTCGGTAATGGTGTGGAAATCCAAGTCTAGCAACGAAGCGGCAAGATATTCAGTAGTAGCAAACCCTTGATCAAAGGTTCCTGCTGCTTTCATTTTAGCAATCAATTCATCAGGAATTACTTCACCTGTTTGGTAATGTTTTGCATATTGCTTTATAACTTCGGGATCTGCAGCCCAATTTTCCATAATTTGTGAAGGCAATTCTACAAAGTCTCTAGGTACATTGGTTCCTGCTAAACTTCTATAATTTACATTAGATAACAATCCGTGTAAAGCATGTCCAAACTCGTGAAAGAATGTAGAAGCTTCGTCAAAAGTAAGCAATGCAGGCGCAGATGCTGTAGGTTTTGTAAAGTTGCACACGATAGAGATAATAGGAAGCACACGTTCTCCTTTTTCGTTGATGTACTGATCGCTGTAAGAAGTCATCCATGCACCTCCCGATTTAGATGCTCTTGGATGCATATCCATGTATAGGATACCTACAGTTTTTCCATCGGCTTCTTTTACTTCCCATACGGTAACTTCGTCATGATAGATAGGCATATCTTTCATCTGTGTGAAGGTCAAACCGTATAATTTTTTTGTTACATCAAATATTCCTTGACGAACGTTTTCTAAACTGAAATATTGTTTGATTTGTTGTTCGTCCAAATCATAACGTTCTTTGCGAATCTTTTCTGCATAAAATCTCCAATCGTATGGCATCACTTCTCCAGTAATTCCATCTTTGAGCATCATCGCTTTGATTTCTGCGGCTTCAGTTTTTGCCTTTTCCAGAGCAGGTGTCCATAATTGGTTTAGTAATTTATTTACATTTTCTGGATTTTTTGCCATGCTTTCTTCTAAAACATAAGCCGCGTGATTCGAGTAACCCAACAGTTTGGCTTTTTCCAAACGCAAGTTGGCTAATTGCAATGCATTTTGCTTGTTGTCATGTGCATTGTCTTGATTTCCTCTGTTTTGGTAAGCTTCCCAGATTTTTTTTCTCAATTCTCTGTTTTCAGCATATTGCAAAAAAGGCATGACAGAGGCATTGTTGAGCGTAAATACCCATTTGCCATTTTTATTGTGAGCTTTGGCTTCTTCAGCAGCTGCTTCTATGAGGTCGTCAGGCAATCCAGCAAGATCTTCTTTCTTGTCTATTACCAATTCGTAAGATTTCGTTTCGGTAAGTAAGTTGTCTCCAAATTTTAGTGAAAATACCGAAAGTTCTTTGTTGATGTCTTTGAGTTTGGCTTTGTCTTCTGTAGATAATTTTGCACCATTTCTCAAGAACTTTTTATAAGTTTCTTCCAACAAGCGATTTTGTTCGGGAGTTAGTTGTATTTGTTCTGGAGTCAGCACCATGTATTGGTTGTACACCGCTTCTACGCGCTCAAACAATTTTTCATTCATATTGATATTGTCTGAGTGTTCTGAAAGCAAAGGAGCAATATCTTGCGATAGTTTTTGCATTTCTTCAGAAGTGTTTGCGCTCGTCAGATTGAAAAACACATTGGAAACACGAGTGAGTAAAGAACCCGCTTTTTCCATAGCTAAGATGGTATTTTCAAAAGTAGGTGGTTCTGTATTAGAAGTAATGGCCTCAATCTCTTGATTGTGCAACTCCATTGCATGCTTAAAAGCTGGCTCGTAATGTTCTAACTTTATTTTTTCAAATGGGGGAACTTCATAAGGTGTATCCCATGCTTCAACCAAAGGATTTCCTGTAATATCTACTGAAGCATCTGCTGTTTTATTGCATGATTGTAGTGTCATACCTATGATGGTTGTAAGAATTAAAAGTGTTTTGCGCTTCATAAAACTATTTTTTTGCAAATTACGATTTTTTTCAATAAAAAGAGAGTGTTTTTTAAGCAAAAAACACTCTCTTTTCACGGGGAATTAATAATTAACGGGGTTAATTTTTGCTAAAAAAAGCAGTCATGGTATTCAATAAAAATAAATGCAGCTAAAGTCTATTTTGTGCTGTATAATTATTCTGTAAGCATAGGTATTTCTATTATCAAAAATTCAGTATCCGTTAGGGTTTCTACTGAAATTTCCTCCGTTTCCCATATGCCTATCGCGTCTCTGGTTTCCAAAACATTTTCATTTACAGATATTTTTCCTTCTATAACAAAAAGATACAATCCGTTGGTTTCGGGCATTTCTACAGGGATTTTTATTGCTTGCTTAGCATCAAATTTAGCTAATTTGAACCAAGCGTCTTGGTGCAACCAGAGTGTATCCTCTGATGGTGTAGGTTGAATTAAAGTTTTCAATTCATTTTGTTTCAATTGATAATTCATTTGTCCGTATCGCGGCGTTACATTGGTGCGATTGGGTATTACCCATATTTGAAGAAGAGTTACTGCTTCATGTTCACTTGCATTCACTTCGCTGTGAAATACACCAGTACCTGCACTCATGATCTGAATTTCTCCTTTTTGTATGGTACCTTTGGATTCCATACTATCTTGATGACTCAAGGTGCCCTTTAGAGGGATAGATACGATTTCCATATTGTTGTGGGGATGCATACCAAAACCCATGCTACCAGCTATATAATCATCATTGAGTACACGTAATGCTCCAAAATGTACTCTTTCTGGGTTGAAATAATTTGCAAAGGAAAAAGAGTGATAAGTCTTGAGCCAACCGTGGTCTGCATGACCACGAGAATCGGCAGTATGTATAATGTGTTTTGCCATAATGAATACTATTTTGTATTCGTAAAATTACCTTATAATTTTCAGAACGAGATTAATCTATATTAATAAACACAAAATCCTAATCTACTTCAGATTAGGATTTTGTGTTTATTTTTTTCGCAATAATCGGCTTTTCATTTTACTGAAAAATTCAGGAGTAACTCCGATATAAGATGCGATGTATTTTTGGGGCAAACACTGGTTTACTTTTGGAAATTTTTCTAAAAAACGTTCGTATCGTTCTTCCGCAGTCAACGTCATTTTATCTAGGACTCGTTGCTGATTGGCAATCAGGTTATTTTGGGTGAGTATCCTAAAAAATCGTTCCAATTTCGGAATTTGTATGTACAGTTCTTCTACATCTTTTTTATATAAAATAAGTACGTCACAATCTTCTACTACATCTATGGTCATGATAGCAGGATTGTCTCCGAGATAAGCGTACATATCAGCCATCCACCAACCGGGAGTTGCAAAACTTAGTATATGATCCGCTCCGTTGGCATCCGTGGTGTAGCTTTTCAGAATACCATCTAATACAAAGTATGAAAAATCTGCTGTGTCTCCCGGTTTGATGAGCACAGTTTTGGCTTTGTATTGTGCATGATGCAGTCTGTTTAAGATCTCTTGTTCTTCCTCTAGAGACAAGTCGATATACTTACGGAAACTATCTAATATAAGTTGTGACATGATGTTTATATAATTGAAATTTCTTTTGCCAGTTCTTGCGCTCTTGCAACCAATATTTCTATTGGTGTGTTTTCATTTTCGTATGTGAGAACTACACCCATTCTTCGGTATGGTCTTGCAGTAGGTTTGCCAAATATTCTCATATCCGTGTTTGCTTTTCCTGCTACTTTTTCTATTCCTGCTATCTGAGGTTTATCGGAATGGTGAGTTGCTAAAATTACGGCACTAGCTCCGGATCTCACAGCCTTTATTTCTTCGATTGGCCAACCCAAAATAGCGCGTAAATGTAATTCGAATTCGTTGAAATTTTGAGTATTTGCCAATGTTACCATACCGGTATCGTGTGGACGTGGAGAAAGTTCTGAAAAATATACACCGTCTGATGCTAAGAAAAACTCTACTCCAAATATTCCTGCTCCGCCCAAAGCTTCCGTGATTTTCTTAGCCATTTGCTTAGCTTCTTCGAGTTGAGACGGTGTTATATGAGCGGGTTGCCAGCTTTCTTGATAATCACCTCGTTCTTGTCTATGACCGATTGGCGGACAGAATAATGTAGGTCCTTGGTGCTGTGTTACAGTAAGCAAGGTAATTTCCGAATCGAATTTTACAAAAGCTTCTACAATTACTTCAATCAAATCGCCACGTGAGCCTTCTACAGCATAATCCCAAGCTTTCTGTATATCTGCGAGAGTTTTTATAGTAGATTGTCCTTTACCAGAAGAAGACATCAAGGGTTTTACAATACAAGGCATTCCAATTTCGGCTACAGCTTGTTCGAGTTGTTGTACATTGGTAGCATAGCGATAGTGGGCAGTTTTTAGCCCCAATTCTTTCGATGCCAAATCTCGAATGGCTTTGCGATTCATCGTGAAATTAGCTGCTTTTGCAGACGGTACTACAGTATATCCTTGCGTTTCGTATTCGTAAAAGCGTTCGGTGCGAATAGCTTCGATTTCAGGAACTATAAAATCAGGTTTGTGTTTGGCAACCAGAGCATCCAAAGCGTCGCCGTCTAACATATTGATCACTTCATATTCGTGTGCTACTTGCATGGCGGGAGCACTTGGATAATTATCTACTGCTATCACATACTGTCCCATGCGCTGCGCTGCTATGACAAATTCTTTGCCCAATTCGCCAGATCCTAATAATAAAATTTTTTTCATTGTTGTGTTGTAATCTTTAAGCAATAAAGTTACACTAATATTCTATAGTCTCAAAAAGGTAGTATGTATTTGAAAATTAATTTTTTTAAAATGAAAATTTATTTCTAAGTTGTCGATAAATTATATTTACTTTGTTGAAAATTTAGAAAAAAATATCCGTATGTTAAAAACCGGTTTGATGTTGTTTTTGTTGTTGGGTATTTCGTGTACAAGTGAAAGCACACTTTTGAGCAATAAAGAAAAAGTTTCCATAGATTTTTTATCAGAGCATTTGTGGAATAAGTCTTATTTAGCCACTTTGTATTATGAAAAATATGGTACCAAAACCATTTGGCAAGATCCCGATGACAGACAAGAATTAATTGATTTTCTCCTCAATCGTGTAGAGAATGAAGGGCTTACTCTCACCGATTATAATATAGAAGATTTGGCATATGCACATAGTCATTACCAAGAGCTGAATTATAGTCAGCATTTACAAAGTGATTTTGACTTTACGCATCATTTCTTATTGGCATGTTTTCAGTTGGAATTTGGTAAAATCGATCCCACAAAGATCTATTCAGATTGGGAGATAAGCAAGCCACGGAAAGTAGATGTAGATTTGCTACACGAAGCCATAGATTTGCATCAAGTGTACGCTTCTTTAGAAAAAAAGATTCCCAACAATCCTTTTTATAAAGATTTACAAAAAGAATGGATTAAAGTATCCGATAAACATTTACCCAAAGCTAAAAAAATATTGGTCAATTTAGAGCGTTCGAGATGGTTGCCCACTGATATGGGTGAGTATTACGTATGGATAAATCTACCCGAAGAGCGTTTACGTGTGTACGAAAATGGTACGCCAACTCAAGAGCATCGAGTGATAATAGGAAAGCCAGATCGCAAAACTCCTGTATTGTCTTCTGTATTGAATCAAGTAGTTATCAATCCTACTTGGACTGTGCCGCCAACCATACTGAAAAATGATGTGGTACCGAAAGCAACTGCCAGTAGAGGTTACTTCTATTCACAGAGACTCAAAATTATAGATAAAAATACAGGAAATACTGTTTCTCCCGAAGATTGGGATCCATCGAGATACAATTCATACCGCTATGTACAAGCTACGGGTAATCTGAATGCGTTGGGATTGATTAAATTCAATTTTCCAAACAAACATATGGTGTATTTGCACGATACCAACAATCGTTCGATGTTTAATCAGAAAAATCGAGCTTTGAGTTCGGGTTGCGTACGAGTGGAAGATCCGTTTCGCTTGGCAGAAAAAGTTCTCGCATTGGAAGAAAACAAACTCACTCGAAGCGATTTGGATAGTTTGGTAAAGAAAGAAAAGACCAAATATATAGAGCTAAAAAAAATCGTACACATCCATCAAACCTATCTAACTGCTTACGTAGAAAACGGACAATTAAAACAGTTTCATGACGTATACGATCTCGACGAGGGATTGTTTCATCGTCTTACTCGTTAGAGCCATTTGCTTTTTTTGAAATAATCTTGCTGACCTTCATGATATATGAATAGGCAAGATTCGTCTTTTATAGTGTTGATAATCTTTTCACTTAATTCTCTTGGCAAAGCGGGACAACCCAGACTTCTACCGAGATAACCTTGTCTTTTAGCTATGTTTTCATCGCAGTAGTCCGCGCCGTGTATTACGATAGCTCTACTTCGGGCGTTGTCGTTGATTCCTGGCTCTAATCCGTCTAACCTCAATGATAATCCGTTTTCGCCATAATAAGTCTCACCAGTAAGGTAAAAACCTAAACTACTTTGAAAAGATTCGGGACGATTGGAAAAAGAAGTAGCATATTCTTTTCCGCTATTTTTACCATGAGATACTACATTGTGAAAAAGAATTTCTTTCGTTCTCATATCTATAACCCACATTCTTCTCTGTGTAGAATGTTGACTAAAATCGATGATGGTAAGAATCTGTTTGTTGATTTTTCCTTCTTTCAACAATTTATAATAACCTTTGAAGGCCGCTTTGAAAGTATTGAGACGAGGTTTTTCAAAGTTTTTCTCATCCAAATCCAAATATTCAGACATCACCAGCTTATCAAATGTGGTGAGATTATCGTTTGAAGCTACTGTATTATTTTTATTGGCTACATAAGAAGCTGCAACCTCTCTTGTAAGTACTTTTCCATCTCTAGTGTAATAAACTGTGTTGTTGTCAGTAGATGGTTTTGTTTCTCCTGCATTTGAAGATCTCTCAGTCGTCGTTTTTTTCCCTTTCTTCGGATCTCCGTCTTCTCCATTATCGTTAGATTTAAATGACAAAAGACACACCATAATAATTGGCAATAATTTAATGTTCATGCTTTATAATGTGTAAGTTTTCAATTAATCGAATTCAAATATATAATTTTTTCAATAAATAAAAAGATGTTTTAAGAATGTTTGTTTTATTTTTAACGAAATTTTTTAATTTTTAAGTTGTTCATTTTCAAATGCACTATGCATTTTCCTACCTTTGCATGACAAACAATACAACGATGAATAAAAAAGTAATTCTGATGATTTTGGACGGTTGGGGTAACTCTCCCGATCCCAAAGTTTCTGCTATTGATCATGCACAAACTCCATTTATAGATAGTTTGTACACAAAATATGCACATTCTCAATTGCGTACCGATGGACTCAATGTAGGACTACCTGAAGGACAAATGGGAAATTCGGAAGTAGGACATATGAATTTGGGTGCTGGGCGAATAGTCTATCAAGATCTTGCCAAAATAAATATCGCAGTAGAAAACCGAACTCTAGGTAGCGAACCTGTGTTGAAACAAGCTTTCGAATATGCGAAAGTACAACAAAAAAAAGTCCATTTATTAGGGTTAGTCTCTGATGGCGGTGTACATTCTCATATCAATCACTTATTCGGATTACTCGACGAAGCTAAAAATTTTGGACTCAGTCAAGTATTTGTTCATGCATTTACAGACGGAAGAGACGTGGATCCTCAATCGGGTATGCAGCATATCGATTCTTTAGTAAAATATATGGAAAATTCTACAGGTCAATTGGCTTCTGTGATTGGTAGATATTTTGCGATGGATAGAGATAAGCGCTGGGAACGTGTAAAGAAATCTTACGACTTATTGGTAAATGGTATTGGAATGCCTTCTCGAAATGCAGCTTTAAGTATAGCGGATAGTTATGCCAATCAGATTACAGACGAATTTATCGAACCGATTGTTATGGTAGGAGAAGACAATCAACCCGTAGCAACTATAGAACCAGATGACGTAGTCATATTCTTCAACTTTCGTACGGATAGAGGTCGCCAATTGACGGAAGTGTTATCCCAAAAAGATATGCCCGAATACGGAATGCAGACACTACCACTTTATTATGTAACTATGACTAATTACGATGATAATTACGAAAATGTTCATGTGATTTATGGTAAAGACAACATTTCTGAAACTTTAGGTGAAGTATTGGCAAAATCAGGTAAAAAACAATTACGTATAGCAGAGACTGAAAAATATCCTCACGTTACTTTTTTCTTTTCTGGAGGAAGAGAAGAAGTCTTTGAAGGTGAAAGTAGAATTTTATGCCCGTCGCCAAAGGTAGCTACCTATGATTTGAAACCAGAAATGAGTGCGTATGATCTCAAAGATGCTTTACTACCAGTATTGAAAAAACAAGAGGTTGATTTTGTATGCCTCAATTTTGCCAATGGCGATATGGTAGGTCATACAGGAAGCATGGAAGCTGCTATCGTTGCTTGTGAGACCGTAGATAAATGCGCCCAACAGGTAATCGAAACAGCCCTCAAAAATGGATATACTACTTTGGTTTTGGCTGATCATGGCAACTGTGAAACCATGATGAATGAAGACGGATCACCCAATACTGCTCACACGACCAATCCCGTTCCTCTAATCGTTGTGGACGAGGAAATTAAATCTGTAAAAGATGGTATCTTAGGTGATGTAGCTCCTACTATCCTAAAATTGATGGGTATAGAGCAACCTGCTGTAATGACAAGAGAATCTTTAATATAATGTATATGAAAAAAATTGCAATTGTATGTTCGCTTTTGCTTTTAGCGAGCTGTAACAAAGAAAAAGGATCTGCCGATACAGAGTCTATTCGAAAAGAGTTTACTCAATCTTGTATAGAAGGAGCAAGACAGCAAGCTACTGCTCAAGGAGTAGAATTGGAAGAAATAGATATCGAGATTTTTTGTAATTGTAGCGCCGATAAGGTATTAGCCGAAATGAGTCAAGATGAATTGTTCAAATTAGGTATGCAGGATGCTGAAATCATGCAAAAAGCCCAAGAACTCACGCTACCTTGTATTCAAGATTTTATAGATAAAATGCAAAACAAACTTTCAGAACAGTTAATGAATATTTCTGAATAACACAAAAACTCGGCTCTACGCCGAGTTTTTGTGTTATTCAGTTCATAATAATCTCTTTCTATTTGCTCTCTATACATCGGATGTGCTATCTCTATAAGTGATTGTACACGTTGCTTGATAGTTTTTCCATATAGGTTGGCTATTCCATATTCTGTAACGATATATTGTATATTGGCACGCGTGCTTACTACACCAGCTCCAGGCTTGAGAGTTGGCACAATTTTATTTACACCTTTTTTAGTAACTGAAGGCATGGCTATAATAGCTTTTCCACCTTTGCTTTGTCCTGCTCCTCGGATATAATCTATCTGTCCACCAACACCTGAATACATTTTAGGTCCAAACGAATCGGCGCAAACCTGACCTGTAACGTCTATTTCTATTGCAGAATTGATTGACACCATGCGATCATTTTGTCTGATGAGATGCGTGTCATTGGTAAAATTCGATTCTTTCATCACCAACAGTTTATTTTCATTTACAAAATCGAATAAGCGCTGCGAACCTTGTAAGAAAGTAGAAGTCATTTTTCCAGGATGTATTTTATTGTGCTTACAAGTGATCACGCCACTTTCGACCAAATCTATCACACCATCAGAAAACATTTCTGTAAAAACACCCAAATCTTTATGATGGGTAAGATTGGAAAGCACTGCATTGGGAATAGATCCTATTCCTATCTGCAGACAATTATTGTCTTCGATCAAGGATGCCACGTGTCTACCGATAGAATGTTCGATTGCTCCCATAGGTTCGATCAGTGATTCTAGAAGCGGTACATGATGTTCTACCACCCAATCTATTTCATCTATATGAACCAAAGCATCGCCATATGTATGCGGCATAAATTTATTGATTTGAGCCACGACCATTTTTGCAGTGCGAATAGCGGCACGAGTAGCTTCTACCGAAACACCGAGCGAACAAAATCCATTGGCATCAGGAGGTGATACTTGTATAAATACAGCATCTAATGCCAATTGGTTTCTATCAAATAAAAGAGGTAATTCGCTGAGAAAAATGGGCGTATAGGAGCCATTTCCCTGAGGTAAAGTATTTCTTACATTTCCACCTATATAAAAAGAATTGACAAAAAACGAATCCTTGTATTTTACGTCTGCATACGGCGCATCGCCAAACGTCTGCAAATGACAAATTTCTACATTTTGCAATTCTGCAGCACGTTCTGTAAGTGCATGAGTGAGTAGCGTAGGAGTAGCAGCAGCACACTGTATATAGATTCTACTATGAGAAGTAATGCTTTTTACAGCGTCTTGGGCAGTTGTAAATTTCATAATCGAAGGATTTATGTAAAAATACAATCTTTTTGTTGAATGCATTTACGATTGCTTTCGGAAGAATATTTTTATTAATCCGTTGAAAAGCTGTAATTTTGTATGTTTTTAAAAATTGAATTATGATTATTCCAAAAACAAGAGAAGAAATCGAAATTATGCGTTCCGCTGCACTTTTGGTTTCTAAAACTTTGGGAATGTTAGCTACAGAAATACAACCTGGAGTTACTACTTTACATTTAGATAAATTAGCAGAAGAGTATATAAGAGATCATGGAGGAATTCCTGGATTTTTAGGATTGTATGGGTGTCCCGCTACATTGCTTACTTCTGTAAATGATCAGATTGTACACGGATTGCCTACCAATCGTCCACTTGAAGATGGAGATATTGTATCCTGTGATTTGGGTGCTATAGTGGAAGGATTTTACGGAGACCATTGTTATACTTTTGAAGTCGGAGATGTAGCAGAAGAGACCCAAAAATTGCTCCGTGTAACTAAAGAATCTTTATATGTGGGTATTCGAGAGTTTAAGTTGGGCAACAGAGTAGAAGATGTGGGATCTGCTATTCAAAAATATGCAGAAAGTCATGGGTATTCTGTGGTACGCGAATTAGTCGGACACGGATTGGGTAGAAAAATGCACGAAGATCCTGAAATGCCTAATTATGGTAAAAAAGGTCGTGGTAAATTGTTTATCGAAGGACAAGTGGTAGCAATTGAGCCCATGATCAATATGGGTACTAAGAATATCAAACAGCTCAAAGATGGCTGGACAATAGCTACCCGTGACGGCAAACCTTCTGCACATTTTGAACATGATGTAGCTTTGGTAGATGGTAAGCCAGAGTTATTATCAACTTTTGCTTATATTTATAAAGCATTGGGTATTGAATCCAATGAAGAAGATGGTTTGAGACAAAAACCGTTGGTATTATAGATGATAAAACATATTTTTAAAACGGTGCTCAATACATTACCTCGTCCTTTTCTCATTAGGGCGAGTTATTTTATACGCCCTATATTGGCTTTTGTGCTCAAAGGCAATACTTATACAGATCCCATAGACGGCAAATCGTTCCGAACTTTTTTGCCATATGGATATGGCATGCAGCG
>Ga0079224_100010383_pt1 | contig 12779 bp, 11 predicted proteins | sample Stecom2015_FD_80414 | JGI IMG/M metagenome (GOLD analysis project Ga0079224, IMG submission 80414) | Agricultural soil microbial communities from Utah to study Nitrogen management - Steer compost 2015 | ecosystem: Environmental > Terrestrial > Soil > Agricultural land | place: USA: Utah...
ACCGGAAAACCAAACACCAGCCCCAGCAGGGCAAAGGTAAAATCAAAAATACGTAACACGTTATTTGTCCTTACTCATAAAATCAGCCACGGTCGCTTCAATACCCTGGGTGACCGTAAACAAAGGTGCCCACTCCAAAAGAGCGCGCGCCTTTGTGGAGTCTACCTGCAAATCACCCACTAAACGGTCTACCACACCCCGCTTACCCGTTAACGCACCAGCCAGCTTAAACAACCCTACCGGCACGGGTAGCAAACGCGGCGAACGACCAAAGCACAAGCGAATATAAGTAACCAGGTTACGCAGTGAAACATCTTCACCGTCCGACACCAAAAAGGTTTGGTTGGCCGCAGCAGGGTGATTGATACAGCGAACTATCAAATCTACTAAATTACCCACATACACCATGCTGCGGTGGTTATTCACTGCTCCAAAAGGCAAAGGCAACTTAGTAGCCGACAACTTAATCAAACTTAGAAAGTTGGCTTTAACACCCGGCCCATACACCAGCGGCGGGCGAATAATAACTACCTCTAAACCGGTTTCCTGCGCCAGCAAGCGTAAACCCTCTTCGGCTTCGTGCTTGGAAACGCCATACGGGTCTTCCGGCTTCGCGGAATCGGTTTCAGTAAAGGCAGCCATGCTGGTTGTGCTTTCGCCATTAACTTTAATAGAACTGATATAAACAAACCGCTTAACACCCGCAGCAACAGCCTGCTTGGCAAGGTTCAGCGTACCCTCTACGTTTACCTTACGGTATTCCGCCAGTGGGTCAGAAACTTCATCACGCATAATGTGCGCACGCGCAGCAGAGTGAACCACTACATCAACACCGTTAAGTGCCGAGGAATAATCCGTAGTACCGTCAATATTGCCAACCACCACAACATCATCAGACGGAGGCGAAACAGCAGAACGAACCGCAGAAACTACATGAAACTCAGGTAACTTTTTAAGTTCAGCCAGCAAAGCTGAGCCGACAAAGCCAGTAGAGCCTGTCAGCAAAACAGTATTCATAATTGGTTAACTCCCGTAACCACTGGGATTATTCTTCTGCCAACGCCAGGCATCAGCCAAAACCAGCAGCAAACCTGACTGCTATGTGCGCTGTTATCGTAATATCACAGCGGGTATATCACGCTTAAACCCATCACAATGCGATCATCACAATTAACACTATGTCGATTAAGTAAAATTTAATTCTTACTGCAACAAATTGGTATCACACCGATTGCATGCCTAAAATTCAAAAGACTTACGGATAGTGGACTACATATACTGCAAAAAACGGACGAAGGAGTACAGATCACTCAACAAAGTAATCAAAACCTGTTAAGACAAATTCAATCAAGATGTGCGAATGAATATAATTAACTCCACCGCTGACAAAAATAACAACGTTAGTTAAGAACCCTGATCAAACGGGCTAAACGCGAGAACTTCGTACGTAATACACCACGAATAGCATAATGCGAAAAATAATAAACCGATTTCAATAACCCCAGCTTTTCAACATCCCGATAAAGCCGCCAGTTTTCTTTGGCCATTTTTGCCTTTTTAGAAGACGTTTGGCTGTCATAGACTCTATATTGAGCAAGCACTTCATTCATACCATAGGCATAATCAATTTTTTTTAATATTGCCAACCAGGTCGCATAATCTTCTCTCTTGGTATTTATAGGCATATATACCTTACCAATTTTTTTGGTATCGTAAATGGCTGTCAAGCAGCCAATGCAATTGGTTTTTAGCAAGTCGACATAAGAAACTATCTGGGGCACACCCATAACACTAAAAGCATTACCGTTCTCGTCAATTTTTTCATAAGCTGTGTAAGAAAAATCCACATCATTAATAAGCATATATTGAATCTGACGTTCTAACTTATTAAATTCCCATAAATCATCACTATCCAAAAAAGCAATAAAGCGCCCCGTAGCGACTTCAATTGCAGAATTACGAGCTACTGCAGCACCAGAGTTTTTCGCGAGTTGAAGCACTTTAATTCGTGCATCTCGCACCGCATAGCGCTGAGCAATTCCTAATGAATTATCTCGTGAGCAATCATCCACCATAATCATTTCCCAATCTTGATAAGTCTGAGAAAGGACCGATTTAATGGTTTGCTCAAGAAAGTCGGAGCAGTTGTAAAGAGGTGTAATTATGGAGACTAAGGACATTGCTAACCCTCACCTAAATTCTTTCATTAATGCAAAATAATGACTTTGAGCATTTCAAATATTCTTAAAATCACACAAAGAGAAAAATCAGAACTAACAACGAGTTAAAATCAATTATTCAAATATTCATAAAACTGCGAAATACCTACTTCGCACTCCCTAATATTAGTATCAGGAAATAGTTTCAAATATCGAGAGATATCAAGAACAATACTGGATGCCATTTTTGTTGCGGGTTTAACATCCACATCGAAATCATCAATATTGCAGACCTCCTGAATATAAGAAATAACTTCTAAAGTACTAACTCCAATGGAGGAACCAATATTATAAGTATTAAATGGAAGTCCTTTATGCTCAAATATATTCATAAACATTGCAATAAAATCATCTATATAAATATAATCTCTGACATCAAGGCCGCCATTCCATACTTCAACAGCTTCACCTCGCAGAAATTTACCAAGAGCAATAGCAATAAAACCTTGACTTCCGTATATATTCTGGCCGGGGCCGTATGGATTAGAAGGTCGTATTATCAAATAGTCTTTATTAAATATTTCAGCTAACTCAGTTACCACGTTTTCTAAAGCAAGCTTCAATTGACCGTACAGGCAAACTGGATTTAGTTCACTCAGTTCACTAAAGATCTGTTCAGAATAACCATAAACACGACCACCAGACGAGAAAAAAGACACGCGTTCAACATTAGCAAATAGAACTTCAAGAACCGCTTTATTGATGCTTACTTCCACATCAAGATTTACAGCATCACCACCATGAGGAGGAATTGTGTTAATTAAATAGACTGCCTCATCAATTTTATTACCTACAAAAAAAAGATCAAAAAACTCTAAGTTTGTTGCATCAGCCACATAACATAAAAGATTTTCATGATCCAATTCCGGTTTACTTGTGCTGACTATGACAACCTTATAGCCTTTAACTAAAAATGACTTAGTTAGATGCAACCCGATAAAACCAGAACCACCAACAAGTAAAACTGTTCTCATGTTTCTCATATGCCGATCACGGACTTAAATATTGACTCTGATGTCTTTACAACCTGAGGCCAAGCATGAACGCTCTCAACATAATGGCGCGCATTGATTCGCTTTTTCTCAAGATCGTCATTATTGGAATTAATTATAGCCAAGATTTTTCTCGATATTTCATAGGAATCAAATTCAACAACCCAACCAAAATCCAATTCAGAAACCGATTCACCAATATTTGTGCCGGGAGTAACCAAACAAGGAACTCCCTGACATAAGGCTTCAAGAATAGCCATCGGCACACCTTCATATCTAGAAGTGAGGACAAAGACATCGGAACGAGATAAGGCAATTTCTTTATCTGGTGAGTATATAGGGCCATAAAAATTTACAGTCGGAGCTTCCAATGCAGCAAGCCGTTTCTTAAAAAACTGCTCGTCCGCATGACCCCCCTTACCGTAAAAGTCAAAATCAAATTTATTCAGATGACCTTCACTTTTTAAAATTAACAAAGACTCAAGCAGTACATCCAACCCTTTATGATTAACGTCAAGTCGACCAAGATAGATAAATCTCAACCTTTCCGAGTCACGATCAGTATTTAGCAAATGTGGTATATCCAAACCATTTGGCTCAATAAAAATCTTATTTGACCTATAATAGGATCGGACACACTCGCCATCACTTGTATAGACAACACCACAAGATCCATTTAGAAATGAATTGAAAAATAATAGATTGGCAACCTTCTTCTTCATAAATGATTTACGCTGAGCTTGAATCATCAGACTAGAATGAGGTTTGACTAGATATGGAACGCCAATTGATCTGAGCTTCTTAGAAATCGAGCAATAACCAAAGAAATAAATACCATGAAAAACCACAAGATCATAATTTCTTAAAAGATCAGCGGGGAAATCGCTATAAAAATAGAACTTAAAATCCACAAGATCCATCTCCTGCCGATACAAAAGAAGCAACTCCGAATCAATAACAGATGAGAACGAATTCTGATTAGATACTAATTGAGATAATAATCTACCAATACCATTAGAAAGATTAAATTCATTTCCAGAAACATGTAAAACTCTAATCATTTCAGCAACCTACTTTTTAAATATCTTAAAACCCTGTAAGGCCGAACAGCAATTAGTAACTTACTAATAAGATTAAATAAAAATGTTCTTTTATTACCAAACACAACAATTCCAATTCTCATATTGAAATAGAGAACAACATCATCAAAAGCAATTAATAAATCAAAAAAAGAGAGATCAGGCCATATGCATTCGCGTTTAAATCTGAACCAATCATCAAGATACCTAACATTGGCAACACGCTGCTTGGATTGAGACAAGGTTTCTCCCGAACGATAATAAACGCTAAGAAAATCTGCATGATGAATTTTCACACCATGCTTAGTGAAGCGATACCAAAGAGGATAGTCTTCAATCATCGAATAACGAGTGTCTGCATATCCAATTTCATCAAATAATGATTTCTGAATAAATGACGTTGGAGCAAGCAAGTTACAATGCGATCTCAACGCTTTGTTCTGCATCAAAGAATTAAGTTTAAAAAAATCTAGATCTTCGTCAATATATTGTCCATCATTTATATCAACAAAGAATCGTTTACACTTTGAAAATAGAATTCGAATCTCAGGATTTTTAACAACGAAGTCGTAATTCAAAGCTAGACAATTATTTGCCAAAACATCATCTGCTGCAATTGTCTTAATCCAAGCACCTGTAGCTTCACCCCACCCGTTATTGCAATTGTGAGACACACCCATATTGGATTTCGATTGCACCAAAAATGATCGTCCAAAAACGGAACCATGCTTTTCAATCCACCCCAAAGCCAAATCAAAAGTTGAATCTGTTGATACATCATCAGAAATAATTAATTCAACTTTTTTTAAATCGAAAACCTGATTTCTGATACTGTCCAGAGTTTCAAGAATAGTCTTTGATGAGTTGTATGATACAACAACAACACTAATATCCACCCCACCCTCCTCAATAAAAATATTCCATGAAATTCAAAAACAAAAAACTCCCATCATTAACAAGATACTCAAAAGAATCACTGGAACCTATTGATCGAACAAAACGAATTGGCGCCAACACAGACAAAGCCAGCAAAGCAAAAAACAGTGGCGTCCACAAACGAATTAAAGAAAAACTGACAACCAAAACCAAAGGAATGGAAAACATAACTCTAATCAAAAAGACGTCCGAATTCCTAAACATAAAAAGCAAAGAAATATAATACGCAAAAATAACAGACGCCATAAAAATATTGCGCCCCCCCTTAAGAAACAATACCGATAAAATCGTTACAACAAAAATTAATCTCTCATAATAAAATCGCCAATTATATTCACTAGGGATTGAATATTGATACTCATAAGCCCTACTCAAAAGGCCACCACCGCCCATGAAGCTTAAATAGTAATCAACCGGATAAAATCCTACAGCGCTAGCAATCAAAATCATCAACAAAACAATAAGCCTAAAATTCAACTTATCTCTAAAGAAATAAATCAAATATATAACAATAAAAATAACAACAAAAAAGTGAATCGTCAGCGCCATAAGAAACAGGGAAACAGCTATCCTATATTTCCCCAAAATCAACAAAGAAAATGAAAGAGAAACAATCGACAACGCGACCAAATTACGAACGAGGTGATTAACAACAGAAAGATCAAGGCCTATAAAGAACAGATACATCAGCGACAGAGAAAAAACCAATCGATTACCACTAAATGCACTAAAGAATATAGCGAGTGAAGACCCAAAAAACATGTACACTAAAAAGGTCCAAAAAAATGTAAAGAAATCACCGCTAGGACTAACATAATTAGAGAGCAGCCAATTTATCGCATAAAAAATAAAATCACTATTCAAGCTTTCCAAAGCAATGCTAAATGATACATCTTTAAACCCATAATAATAATTATGATATGTTAAAAGATCAGATACTGGATGCTTAGTTGAAGAAAATAATGCAAAAAACAAAGATCCAAAAAAAACCGGAACGATTGCATATTTGAAATCAAGCCTAGACAAGCACCAAAACACCACAGCAAATAAAAAACCAATAGCTGGGGACATTAAAAAAAATAAAAATGAAGATAATATCAATAGAACTGATAAGCTATGTTTTTTAATCACAATTCACTTCGTCAGAAATCTCTTAACAAGAGGATCGCGCAATAAAATCAACAGCATAAAGTATGACAAAAATCCAACAATAGACTTGTATGTCATTAATATGAATACTGACTCATGCGAAACAAATGAAACAACATAATACATAATGGCTGCCGAAAACGCATAACGCCATAGCAATTTAATCTGGCTTAATGCACCAAAACCAAATAGTTTTCCAGGGAAATAGGCGTTAATGAAAAAAGCTATTGCACTGGTTACAACCATCGACCAAGCGACGGCTTCTATACCGTAAGGTACGGCTAAAATAAGTGCTCCCAGCGTTATTGGAAGTTTCGACAAATCCACTTTTAAAAATAAATCCGAGCGGCCTATAGCATTGAGTATATTCATGTTAACAGCACTAATTGGGGTTATTGCGCGAGCAAAACACAGAGCGGTTAACACTGGCACAGCAGGCAGCCATTTTTCACCCAAAAAAATTAGAACAAACTCATGCGATACCGCTGCTAGTCCAACTAACATTGGCAGAGAGATCAGCATAGTTATAGAAATAAGCTGTTTGTAAATGTTCACCAAACGCTCGTGCTCTTCTTGTACTGAAGTAAGAATGGGGTAAGTAACGCCCTGCAAAGTAGATGAAATAAGCTGATATAAGTAATTGCTTAAATTGGTCGCTTGTGTGAAATACCCTACTTGCGTGGCATTAAAGTAGCGCCCGATTAAAGCAATGTAGAGATTATTCACAAAAGTAGCAACAAAACCAGCGAGCATTAAATTAGAGCCAAATTTAAACAACTTCTTAAATGACTCAATACTAAAAACAAGCTGTGGCCACCATCGACAAAAAAACCAAATAAAAATTGTGTTCAGGCCAGCCTTTAACACCAGCATCCACACAAATGCCCAATAATCATAACCAAGCTGCGCGAGATAAATGCCAACACTGGCTGAAAGCAAAGTTGCTATGGTGCTCGCAATCGCCTGACTTTTAAAGTCAATTTTAATAATCAGTTTAGCTCGAACGACTACCGTCAAAGAGTTGACAATTACCACTAAAAAAAGAAGCCGCGATATATCGATCAACTTAGGTTCTTTATAAAACTGTGCAATTATCGGTGCACTAAAATATAAAACCGCATAGATTCCAAAACCCCACATCAAATTAATATAAAAAACAGTATTTTCATCTTCCGTTGTAACTTGATTACTACGCTGCACTAAGGCAGAAGAGAACCCTCCACTGATAACGCTTTCCGCCAACAATATGAAGATGGTAAGCATACCTATTAAACCAAAGCTTTCTGGTCCAATTAACCGGGCCAAATACACAGTAACTGCCAAGAAACCTAATTGATTAACAAGCTTATCTGTTAAACTCCAAGCAAATCCATGCAGGGCTTTTCGTTTTAGACTCATAACTTATTAAAAAACCATAAAGGTTTCAGGTTAATATCGTAAAGCATAAGGTTTACATCACGTAGTTAAAATAAATAATAAAATAAATGAAGCAATCAGGTGAATTTCAACAATGCACTAACATTCTTAACAAAGCTGACATTCTCGCTCTGGCACCATTCTTGCCAATCTTTTACCTCTGACCAAAAGTATAGAAAGACAAAATCTAAACCTGCTTTTCTCGAAGCTTGATAATCATACTTACTATCACCGATAAAGAGTGCACTACCCGTGATACTGCCATTAACTAGTTCACGTGCAAGAATTTCGTCTTTAGTGTCAGGGCTGCCGAAAATACCACCATCAAACCAATCGGCAATGCCACGGCTTGCGAACACCGTGCGCAACTCTGCCTGATCGCCCCCCGAGACAATCAACCAGCGCGCATTGGGAGTAGCCGCACGTAACTCGGCCAACCCCGGGGCGATCTGGCATTGCAACAAGCCTTCCTGCACCGCAGTGGCATACGCGGCTAACAAAGCATTCAGGTCTGGCCCGTTAGACATGTTTGAATGCTCAGGTACCAAAACATCCAGGAAATGGGCAAACTTTTTGTAGCGTGATACACCGCCATGCGCCACATGGTATTGCACCAATGCCTGTGCAGCAGGTTCACCATAAGGCAAAGCGGCTTGATAAAAAGCCTGGGTTTTAACTTTATTGGAATCGAGCACAACGCCGTCGCAGTCGAAAACAAGTGTCTGATAAGAATCCAATATAGAAATCACAACTGCACCAAACCTTTTTCAGCTAATGCTTCAGCAATAACAAAATCTTCGGGCCAATCTATATCATGACTAATGATCTTATCCATTCCATATAGATATGGTGCATTACCTATACGATCATCCAAAGACCTATATATTTCAGAATGCGCAATAAACGCACCGCTGTTTACTTCATGCACAGGTTTTAATGTTTGTGTTCTTGGCCATTTCTCAACACCACGATCATAATTCATGGCTTTTCCGTCTTGCCACAAGAATGCATGTAGAAGTGTTGTAGTCATTAATGAATCAGAGCCATCATTAATCGCGCCGAAATACCGGGAAATAATATCTTTGTAGACAGATCCAGTAATAAACGGTGAGGTCACATGAGTCCATAGAATATGTGCATCAGGAATCAAGCTCAAAGCGTGCGCGACCAATTCATCCGTGCTGGTCTTGCTGGAAGCCAAGTGATCAGCACGTTTATGCAAAATGAGTCTATCTTCTGCTAATGATGATGCATATTCTAAAATTTCATCATCGTTAGTCGAAAGTACAACTTTATCGATGAGTTCACATTCGAATAGCTGCCTTAACTTTAACTCTATTAAACCATTAGAAAAACCCGCAAAAGGTTTTATATTTTTTTTAGGAACACGCTCGCTACCTTTACGGCACGGAAGAAAGCAAATCACCTTGTCAGTCATTTCACAACCCATAAATACTTACAGAAGGTACGTCATAGCGTGTAGGAGTCAATGCGATTAACGACAATGAATCAGAATTTTCCAGATAACATTTTATGATGTCATTCATTTCTGTATTTCTTGCATCCTCACCTAAGTAACCATCAAAACCAGCTAAGTAAATCTTTCGTGCCAATCCACTTGTTACTACAGCAAATGCATAAGCCATAACTAAAGAGCTGGGAACAGAGCAAAAATGTTTTTGAAACGAGAATTGCTTATCTTGTACGTTCAATCCAAAATCCAAGACCTCTTTCCCGGACAGAGAACGCTTAATATCTTCAGGCAACATAGAAAATGGAGTAATTAACGGTTGTGGCAGCTGAGTATGTGCTTCACAGTCAGCCAACAATCGTACTGGATGACAAGCGACACGATAATGAATTAGATCAGAGTCAATTGATGTTTGTGTGTTCAAGGCAACCACAACAGGACGATGCTTTTCAATGTATGTTTCTATAGCTAAACGATGATTTGCTACGCCAGGTCCAGTACCGAGTAGTAATACTTCGCGATCTTTGAACACATCAACAGGACACCAGCTACCTTGAGGTTCGCCTTGATAGAAATGGCGGGCTGAATCCAGCGTTGTGGCATTGTATTTTTTGCCACCTTCCACTTTCAGGTGTTCGATCACGGCTAATACATCTTCTTCGCTGTAGCGGCTGTCATTCAGCATTTCCTGAATGTACGTGGGGTGAATACCGTATTTACCCGCCAAATAATAATATGGGTTAGTGCCCCAACCATATTGTTGCTGCATAGGGCGAAAATGACTGCGGATTAATGTCATTAACGGCACCATGTTTAGCGCACTGCCCCGCAACTCGGCCATTTCGACTGCCAACTCTTCGGTGCGGGCATTACCGGGGCCTCGGCCCATACCCGTTACCGTAGCATCCACCCAGGTTACGCCTTCTTCTATAGCACGCAAGGTGTTGGACAAGGCCAGGCCAAGGTTATCGTGGGTATGAATACCCAAAGCGCCCTGCCATTCGCTGCGGAGCCAACTAATGATCTGCGCTGCTTGTGCGGGTTTCATGCTGCCCATACTGTCAGCAAAATACAGTGCATCCAGAGGGTAGACCGTTGCCGCTTTGGCCAAGGCCTTAATCTCTGATTCACTGCGGTCGGCCACCTGCATCAGGTTAAAACCCACCATAAATCCCCGCTCTTTCAGCCAATGCGCAGCGGGCAACGCCTGCTCAAATTCATGCACATGACAAGCAATGCGCACTAATTGTACTGGTGATTGTGCGGCATCATTAGGCATTAGCTTTGCTAAAGCGTCAGCCAAAGGCAAATCGGCCAGCAGTTCACTGGCGTTGATCATAATGCCCACTTTTAACGCTGCAGGCACATTTAGCGAACGAATATAGTCATCGGTAGTAAAGGCACAGGCGCCTTTAAAACCAGAATTTTTCAAACTGCGTAACCCCAGCTCAACAATATCCACACCAGCCGCAACCATGGACTCAAGATATTGCTGAATAAGCTCTGTGGAGAAGTCCCAGTTGTTGTAGTAACCTCCATCACGGAGAGTGCAGTCTAAAATTGAAATTTTATTTATCATAAATTAATGGCATCTCTTTAATTCAGAAAGAATCATGTCTGATGGCTTGCTCGCTTTATAAAACGGATAAATTTGGTTCTCTAAAAAATTCTTACAATCTAAATTTTTAGTATACTCACCATCGATTATTCCATTAACAAAAGCCTCTATTCCTGTGAGACTTTCTAACACTTGATGATAAGATATCAACTCCAAACCAAACTCATTAATTGCTGCTACCTGATCCTTACCGTTAAAATACAAATAAGCTGATGGCTTTCCAGACAATAGGCTTTCAAGGATAAAACTACCACAATCATGCATTACTGCATCAGTCGATTTAAATAAACCTATGTAGTCACCACTATTCACATGAGAGACATCACTATTCTCCCAAAAAGAATAATACAAATCTGTTCTTTCACGGCCCCATTCTGGGTGTTTATATAGCTTACTCTTTAAAATTGGGTGTGGTTTAAAAGACCATTCAACTTTATCTTTATACTTCCTAGCAAGATAAACCATGAAATCTGCAACTTGTAAAAATGTAGATAAGTGCAGATTATTTTCCTTTACAATTGACTGGTGCGGAGCATATACAATTCTCTTCTTATCTTTACTCTTCCAACCAGTGTAACTAACATCACTATAGAAAAAGCTTTCAAGAAAAACACTGCCAAAACACCTGCAATTAACACCTTTTGTCATACTGTATTTCTTAGCATTATCAATGGATATTTTATCACCATAAAATATCCTCCAAACCGCATTATGAAAAAACTGATTATACGAACTCTGAGGATCGTGTGCAGACGCAATATCTGAATAATATGGCACATAACAACTCAGATAATTAAGATACGCATCCTCATAATATTCTTTGCGCGTCAAATTATGAGGATTAGTGAAGAATACGATATCTGGCTGAATTTCTTTTAACGTTATCCAGCGATTTTCTTCTTCATGATAGGAATACAATACCGGATAACCTTTATCCTGGAAGTATTCATAACACTCTTGCATATCCTGCCGCATACGTTCTTCGCCATAAGGTGTATATGGACAAACAAGTATTAGCGGCTCAAAAAATGGGTCGTCAAGCATCTTTTTAAATACTGAATCCACTTTCCACACACTTTTATGAATAGCCAAGAAAACTACTTTAATTTTTTCTTTACCTTTAATCTGCTGCAAAAGCGCTTGGTGCTGTTTCTGCATATGCAGAAAAAGTTTTCTTTTGCGTGGATTATCAATCCATTTGTTTTTTAAAGGACGCAGCCATTCTTTTATCGGCTGGGGTAGTAGCCTCTTAATTCTGCTTAACATTCTATGCCTGTGCTTTAAAGCTATTCACTGCTACAACAACTGCTTGAACCTGCTGATCTGTCATAACCGAGCTTATTGGCAGGCTAAGCACCTGCTGGTGTATGGCTTCTGTCAATGGGTAAGATTGATCACTCCATTGCTTATAAGCCTGTTGTTGGTGTGGCGGAATTGGATAGTGAATAAGTGTTTGGATACCCTGCTCACTCAGGTATTGCTGCAATGCAGATCTGTATTGTGTTCTTATTACAAACAAATGCCAGACATGAGAATATGATTGCTCTACGGTTACTGCTTCATATTGAATATCTGGCAGCCTTATTTTTGGATTTTTTATACCAGTTGTATACGCTGCTGCAATTTCGCGACGGCGCAGTGTTTCTTCATCCAGCCTTTTCAGTTTTACGCACAGCATGGCAGCTTGGATTTCATCAAGCCGGCTGTTTACACCCTGATATAAGTTCTCGTATTTTTTATGGCTGCCATAGTTGCCCAGCGCTCGAATGGTTTGTGCCAGCTCATCATCATTTGTTGTTACAGCGCCTGCGTCACCTAATGCACCCAGGTTTTTACCTGGATAAAAGCTAAAACCAGAGGCATGCCCCCAATTGCCTGCTTTTTTTCCATTGATTTCTG
>Ga0079224_100010384_pt1 | contig 12778 bp, 10 predicted proteins | sample Stecom2015_FD_80414 | JGI IMG/M metagenome (GOLD analysis project Ga0079224, IMG submission 80414) | Agricultural soil microbial communities from Utah to study Nitrogen management - Steer compost 2015 | ecosystem: Environmental > Terrestrial > Soil > Agricultural land | place: USA: Utah...
CCGGCGCTCCGCGTAGTCGCACAGGCGGCCCCGCTCGTGGAGCTTGACGGTCTTGAGCAGCTCGATGTCGATGCCCTTCTCGTCGACGACGAAGCCCGTCGAGTCGGAGCAGGCGACCACCTTCGCGCCCAGCTCGACCAGCTTCTCGACGGCGTGGACGGCGACGTTGCCCGCGCCGGACACGACGCAGACCTTGCCGTCCAGGGTCTCGCCCCGCGCGGCCAGCATCTCGCGGACGAAGTAGACCGTCCCGTAGCCGGTCGCCTCGGTGCGCACCAGGGCGCCGCTCCAGTCGACGCCCTTGCCGGTGAGCACGCCGGACTCGTAGCGGTTGGTGATCCGCTTGTACTGGCCGAAGAGGTAGCCGATCTCGCGGGTGCCGACGCCGATGTCGCCGGCAGGGACGTCGGTGTACTCCCCCAGGTGCCGGTAGAGCTCGGTCATCAGGCTCTGGCAGAACCGCATGACCTCGCTCTCGCTGCGGCCCTTGGGGTCGAAGTCCGCGCCCCCCTTGGCCCCGCCGAGGGGCATGCCGGTCAGGGCGTTCTTGAACGTCTGCTCGAACCCGAGGAACTTGATCGTCCCCAGGTTGACCGAGGGGTGGAAGCGCAACCCGCCCTTGAACGGGCCGAGCGCGCTGTTGAACTCGACCCGGAAGGCGCGGTTGATGTGGATCTCCCCCGAGTCGTCCTGCCACGGGACCCGGAAGATGATCTGCCGCTCGGGCTCGCAGAGGCGTTCGATGACCTTGTACTCGGCGAGCTCGGGGTTCTTGGCCAGGACCGGCCCGAGGGACTCGAGGACCTCGCGCACGGCCTGGTGGAACTCCGGCTCCCCGGGGTTTCGCCGTACGACCTCGGCGAAGACTCCGGTCAGCTTCTCGTCAATCAAGGGGGCTGACTCCTCGTTCAGATTGCTGTCAGCAATGGAGAGTAGAGACGCCCCCCGCCGCGCTCCGCATCGGGCGGTGCACCGGACGGGCGGCGCGTCCTCCCGGTCCCTACCCGTTCCGGGGCCGGTGCGGCCGACCGGCCGTCACGACACGTGGTTTCCGGCCCCGAACCGTGCTCGACGCGGGGCCCGGTGCCGGGAACGCAGTCGAGCCGGCCCCGGAGGACCGGCTCTGACCTGCGGTGTGATGGTCGGGCTGACAGGACTTGAACCTGCGACCCCTTGACCCCCAGTCAAGTGCGCTACCAAACTGCGCCACAGCCCGACGGGGACCGCCATCGTAGCAACCTCGTCCCGCTCCCCCGCCACTCCGCCCGCCCCCCGGGACGCCGATCGGTCACCCGCCGGCCGGGCCGGCGGGGCGTGGTCAGAACAGCACCCAGCCGAGCATCTGCACCAGCCGCCAGCCCAGGTAGAGCACCACGGCGACCAGAAGCAGCTTGAAGTGCCAGGGTGCCTTCTCCAGCTCCTCGGCCTGCTCGGCGGGCACCGCGACGGTCCGGCCGCACGACGGGCACGAGCCGTCGGGCCGGAGCGTGTTCGGGTTCAGGAACCGGCTGCAGGTCTCGCACCAGGGCATGGGGGGCAGCGACCTCGTCGGGGGCCGTAGCAGACGCTACCGGCCCCCCCGGCCCCGAGGCACACCCGGCCCGAGGCCCGCGAGCCCCGGCGCGCCGGCCTCAGACGGGCGGGACGCCGTGGCGGCGGTCGGTGAAGCGTCGGTCCTTGCCCTCGGCCAGCGCGAGGCGGCGGACCAGCTCGTCCCGAAGGTCGCCGAAGTCGACCACCGCGTCGACCACCAGCTCGGACGCCAGCCGGTAGAGGTCGACGTCGGCCTCGTAGCGCTCGCGCTCGGCCGTGACGAACGCCTCGCGCTCGTCGGGGTCCTCGATCGCCGCGATGCGGTTGGCGTAGACGGCGTTGACTGCGGCCTCCGGGCCCATGACCGCGATGCGGGCGGTGGGCAGCGCCAGGGTGGCCTCGGGCTCGAAGGCCGGGCCGGCCATGGCGTAGAGCCCGGCGCCGTAGGCCTTGCGCAGGATCACCGAGATCTTCGGCACGGTCGCCTCGCTGACCGCCGTGACCATCTTGGCCCCGTGGCGGATGATGCCCGCCCGCTCGACCTCGGTGCCGACCATGAACCCGGGGACGTCGGCCAGGAAGACCAGAGGGATGTTGAAGGCGTCGCACAGCCAGATGAACCGCGCCGCCTTGTCGGCCGAGTCGACGAACAGCACCCCGCCCTTGACCTGGGGGTTGTTGGCCACGATCCCCACCGGCCGTCCGTCGAGCAGGGCCAGGCCGGTGACGATCTCCGGTGCGAACAGCGGCATCCGCTCGAAGAAGGTCTCGGCGTCGACGACGGCGTCGATGACGTCGTGGACGTCGTAGGCCACCCGCTCCTCGGCCGGGATCATGTCGGCGGTCAGCGTGCGGGCCGGCGGGCGGGGCTCGTAGCGGGGCGGGGCCTCCCGCCAGGTCTGCGGGAAGTAGCTGAACCAGGCCCGGGCCTGGTCGAGGGCGTCCTGGTCGTCGACCGCCAGGTTGTCGCCGCACCCCGACACCGTCGCGTGCATGCGGGCGCCGCCCATCTCCTCGAGCGACGTGACCTCGCCGATGACCATCTCGGCCATCCTCGGCGAGCCGAGGTACATCGACGCGTTGCCCTCGACCATGAACACGACGTCGCAGAAGCTGGGGATGTAGGCGCCGCCGGCCGCCGAGGGGCCGAACAGGCAGCAGATCTGCGGCACCCGCCCCGACAGGCGCACCTGGTTGTAGAAGATGCGCCCGGCGCCGCGCCGGCCGGGGAACAGCTCGACCTGGTCGGTGATGCGGGCGCCGGCCGAGTCGACGAGCCAGAACACCGGCAGCTCGTGGCGGAGGGCGTACTCGGTCATCCGGACGATCTTCTCGACGGTGCGGGCGCCCCACGACCCGGCCTTCACCGTCGGGTCGTTGGCGACCACGCACACCGGCCGGCCCTCGATGCGCCCGACACCGGTGACGACGCCGTCGGCCGGCAGGTCCTCGGCCCGGTTGTTGGCCAGGAGCCCGTCCTCGACGAACGAGCCCGCGTCCAGCAGCAGCGAGAGGCGGTCGCGGACGAACAGCTTGTTCTGGGCCCGCAGCTTCTCGCCCGCCTTGGCCAGGTTGCCGGCCAGCGCCCGCCGGGTCAGCCGGGCCAGCTCCTCGCTGGTGTGGGGGCTCGGGGTGGGGTGGCCGGCCGCAGGCCGGTCCGGCCCGCCGGCGGTCTCGTCGGCGCCCACGTCAGGTGCGGCGGATGGCCAGGATGGCCACGTCGTCGGCGATGGTCTCGGACGAGAAGTCCCGCGCCGTCTCCAGGAGGTTCTTGCAGAGCACGTCCGGGGACTGCTGCGGGTCGCGGCGAAGCGTGTTGGCGATGCGCTCCTCGCCGAACATCTGCTCGCCGTTGCGGACCTCGGCCAGGCCGTCGGTGTACATGAGCAGCAGGTCGCCAGGGTCGAGGTCGATCTCGCGGCTGTGGTAGGAGCCGTGGGGATCGAGCATCAGCAGCGGTCCGGTGGCCCGCAGCGGTCGCACCTCCTTGTCGTGCCACAACCACGCGGCCGGGTGCCCCGCCGACGCGAAGCGCAGCGTGCCCGCCTCGGTGTCGAAGACGACGACGACGAGCGAGATGAACTCCTCGCTGCGCTCGGGCGTCGACATCTGGGTGTTGAGCTCCTCCAGCGCCTGGGCCGGGTCGCGGTACTGCCGCAGGAACACCCGCAGCAGGTACTTGGCCTGGAACGCCGTGATGGACGCGTCGATGCCCTGGCCGGTGACGTCGCCGATCACCGCGGCGATGCGGGACGGCGCCACCCGGAAGACGTCGTAGAAGTCGCCGGCCATCATCCCGGTGCCGGCCTGGTAGACCCGGCCCAGCTCGAAGCCCGGGAAGTCGGGCAGGTCCTCGGGTGCCAACCGGGCGGCCCACTTCTTCGGGGCCAGCTCCTCCTGGCTGAGGACCTCCTCGGCCCGACGCTCGATGGTCGTGCGGTGCTCGGCCAGGCGGGTCTCGCGCGCGAAGTCGCGCCCGTAGGCGACCGACAGCCCGACCGGCACGAGGATGAGCAGGAACAGCAGGCTGGGGATGCGCTCGCCGGCGACGACGACGCCCCCGGCCGCCAGCGCCAGCACCCCGTAGAGGCAGGTGGTGTGCAGGTCCTTGCGGAAGGCCGACCGGGCGAGCACCGTCACGTCCGCCTCCGGGCCGCGCTCCGCCTCGACCCGCTTCCAGACCACGTGCAGCCGGCGCGCGGTGCGGGACCAGACGACGGCGGCGACGAGGGAGGCGATCCCCACGAGTGCCAGGATCGGCTTCATGTGAACGGCGATGGTAGTGGTGCGGTCACGGGTGCGGTACCGACTGTCACCGAGCTGTCACCCACCGCGCCGGCGGACGCGCAGCTTGACCGGCGTCGGCCCCAGGTCGAAGGCCTCACGCAGCTTGCGCTCGAGGTAGCGCAAGTAGGTCCGGGGCAGCTCGCGGTTGGCGAACAGGGTGAACGTGGGCGGCTCGGTGGCGCCCTGGGTGGCGTAGAGGACCCGGGCACCGCCGGGCGCGGGCTGGGCGGCCTGCGCGGCGCGCAGCACCTCGTTGACCCGGCTCGTCGGGATGCGGCGCTGGTAGGCCTCGACGCTGGTGGCCAGCGCCGCGAACAGCTTGTGGACCCCCTTGCCGGTCCGGGCGCTCACCGGCAGGACCGGTGCCTCGCCGACGAACCGCAGCCGGTCGGCGACCTGCCAGCGGACCTCGGCCCGCTGCTCGGCGTCGAGCATCTCCCACTTGTTGAGCACGACGACGATCGGGCAGCCGGCGGCGTCGACCCGCTCGGCCAGGCGCTGGTCCTGGCCGGTGACGCCCTCGGTGGCGTCGACGACCAGGAGGGCGACGTCGGCCTCGTCGACCGCCTGCAGCGCCCGCACCAGCGAGTAGTACTCGGTGCCCTCGTCGATGCGCGACCTCCGCCGCATGCCCGCGGTGTCGACCAGCCGCACCCGGCCGAGCTCGGTCTCGACGACCGTGTCGACGGTGTCGCGGGTCGTTCCGGGCATGTCGTGGACGATCGCCCGCTCCTCGCCGATCAGGCGGTTGAACAGCGTCGACTTGCCCACGTTCGGACGCCCGACGATGGCCACCGCGACCTCGTCGTCGGCCGCGTCGCCGGGCGCGTCCCCGTCCTCACCCGACGCCGCCTCCTCGGGCAGCAGGGCGACGATCGTGTCGAGCAGGTCGCCGGTGCCCCGCCCGTGGAGCGCGCTGACCGGGTGGGGCTCGCCCAGCCCCAGCGACAGCAGCTCCCACATGTCGGCCTCGCGGCCCGTGTCGTCCACCTTGTTGGCCACGACGAGCGCCTGCCGCCCGGTGCGGCGCAGCAGCTCGGCCACCCGGGCGTCGTCCTCGGTGGCGCCGGTCGTGACGTCGACGACCAGCAGGACGACGTCGGCCTCGGCCATCGCCCGCTCGGCCTGGGCGCTGACCTTGTCGTCGAGGTCGGTTCCCCCGGCCATCCACCCGCCGGTGTCGACGAGCCGGAAGCGGCGGCCCTGCCACTCGGCCTCGACCTCCTTGCGGTCGCGCGTGACGCCCGGGCGCTCCTCGACGATGGCCTCGCGGCGCCCGATGAACCGGTTGAGGAGGGTGGACTTGCCCACGTTGGGCCGCCCGACGATGGCGACGACGGGAGCTCCCACGGTCAGCTCCCGGCGGTCACGGGGCCCGGCGCCACGGCGGCGTCCCCCACCTGGAGGGCCGCCCGCAACGCCCGGCCGTCGGTGGGCACGACCTCGACGGGGCGGGGCAGGTCGGCCGGCGTCGAGCCGTCGAGGAACCGCCCCTGGGTGAGGCAGACGTCCGGCAGCAGGTAGCGATGGCCGGCGGGCTGCTCGGCGAGCACCCGGGCCAGGTCCTCCCCCACCATGAGCCCGGCGACGCCGACGTTGCCGCCGAAGTAGCGGTTCTCCACGGGCACGACCCGCACGTCCGAGCGGCCGAGGCGGGCGACGAGCGGGGCGAGCACCCGGGCGCCGTAGGTGCCGGTGAGGACGGCGACCGGGGCCCGGGGGTGCGGGCCGATCGCCACGGGCTGGCCGCCGCGTGGTCCACGGTAGGGCTCGTAGTCGGCGTCGACCGAGCGCGAGCCGTCACCGCCCGCGAGCGCCACGGCGCCGCACCCGGCACCCAGGGCGTGGGCGCCGGGCGGCCGCGCCACGGCCTGCAGCTCGCCGTCGGCGTTGCGGAAGAATCCGCCGCGGTCGGGATCCTCCGGGCGCCGGGCGTCGGCGCCGCCGAGGAGCTCGACCTCGAACGCCCTGGCCATGCCGATGCCGTCCTCGTACATCGGGAAGTCGCCGTAGTGCTCGGCCGGTGGGAAGGGGCGGTCGGCCAGCAGGTAGTACTCGTCGGCGGCGAAGGCCAGGCGCCGCCCCAGCGTGGCCATGTACACCTCCTGCCAGTCGTGCACGGCATCGACGACGGCCGCGGCCTCCGCCCGCGTGTGCGGGCGCATGCGGGGCTCGGTGTTGAACCGCGACACGCCGAGCGGCACGACGCACAGGGACGCCAGCTCCGGGTAGCGGTCGAGCACCCCGGCGAAGGTGTCGTCGAGGACCGGGCCGTCGTTGACGCCCGGGCACACGACGACCTGGCCGTGGACCTCGACGCCGTGGTCGAGCAGCGCCCGCAGCCACCGGAGGCTGGTCGCGCCCCGGCGGTTGCGCAGCATCGCCGCCCGCACCTCGGGATCGGTGGCGTGGATGCTCACGTACAGCGGGCTGAGGCCCTCGGTGACGACCCGCTCCAGGTCGGCCTCGGTGAACCGCGTGAGCGTGGTGAAGTTCCCGTACAGGAAGGACAGCCGGTAGTCGTCGTCCTTCAGGTAGAGGCTGCGGCGGAGGCCCTTGGGCAGCTGGTAGATGAAGCAGAACTCGCAGTGGTTGTCGCATGTCCGCACCCGGTCGAACAGGGCCGAGTGCACCTCCACCCCGAGCGGCTCGCCCGCCCGCTTGGCCACGGTGACCTGGCGCTCGAGGCCGCCTCGGCGCAGCTCGACGACCACGTCCGCGTCGTCGACCAGGGTCCGCCACTCGAGCAGGTCGCGGGGCACCTCGCCGTTGACGGCCAGCACCTCGTCGCCGACCGCCAGCCCGGCGCGCGCGGCCGGCGACCCGGGCGCGACGGCGACGACACGGGGGGCGGACATAGGGGGGACAGTCTACGGCGCGCCGGGGGCCGTTCCCTGTGCGTTCCCGGCGGCCCCGGGGGGATCGGCCCGGCGGCGTCTGTACGCTGGCGACGATGCCCGTCGACAAGGTGCTGCTCGCCGCGCCCCGCGGCTTCTGCGCGGGGGTCGAGATGGCGATCAAGGCGCTCGCCTGGATGGTGCGCGCCTTCGAGCCGCCCGTGTACTGCTACCACGAGATCGTCCACAACCAGGTCGTCGTCGAGCGCTTCCGCGACCTGGGCGTGGTCTTCGTCGACGACATCGCCGAGGTGCCGGAGGGGAAGCCGATCATGCTGTCGGCCCATGGCTCGGCGCCCGAGGTGGTGGCGGCCGCCCGCGAGCGCGGCAGCTACGTCGTCAACGCGGTGTGCCCGCTGGTCACGAAGGTCCACCACGAGGTGAAGACCCGGGCCGGCAAGGGCTACCGCATCGTCTACGTCGGCCACGAGGGCCACGAGGAGGCCGTCGGCACCATGGCGGTGGCGCCGGACGCCATCGACCGCGTCGAGTCGGTCGAAGAGGTCGACGCGCTGCCCGAGACCGACCAGCCCGTCGCCCTGCTGGCCCAGACGACGCTGTCCCACCGGGACTGGGCGGCCATCGCCGAGCGGGCCGAGCAGCGCTTCCCGGGCCTGTGGAAGCCGGGCCGCAGCGACCTGTGCTTCGCCACGACCAACCGCCAGTCCGCGCTCACCGAGATCGCCCCTCGCTGCGACGCCGTCGTCGTCATCGGCTCCGCCAACTCGTCCAACACCCGGGCCCTGGCGAAGGTGGCGCGCGAGGCCGGCTGCCCGCGGGTCTACCGGGTCAACGGCCCCGCCGAGGTGCCGGACGACCTCACCGGCACCGTCGGCGTGACCGCCGGAGCGTCCGCACCCGACGAGCTCGTCGAGGCGGTGATCGCCCGGCTCGCCCCCGCCGGCGGGGTCGAGGAGGTCCGCATCACCGAGGAGGAGGAGTACTTCCCACCCCCACGGGAGCTGCGCGACCTGCTCACCGGCCTCGACGTCCTGGCGACCTTCGGGTTCGGCGGGTCGGTGCCCGACCGGCCGGCCCTCAACGACCGCCAGCTCGCGGCCAGCGACGTGCTGGCCATGCTGGCCTGACCGGACCGCCCCGCGCCGCGCCCCGACCGACGTCCCGCGACCCGCGCCGTGCTGCCGCTCACCGCCGACACCGTCCGCCTCAGCCTGCACGTCCTCGCCGCCACCGTCTAGGTGGGCGGCCAGCTCACCCTGGCCGGGCTCGTCCCTGGCCTGCGCGCGCTGGGCGACGACGTGCCCCGCACCGTGGCCCGCCGGTTCGACCGCATCGCCTGGCCGGCCTTCGCCGTCCTCGTCGCCACCGGCATCTGGAACCTGCTCGAGCTGCCGGTCGGCGACCTCGACACCGACTGGCAGGTGACGCTGTTCGTCAAGGTCACCGTTGTGGCGGTCTCCGGCGTCGCCGCCGCGGTGCACGCGGGTGCCCGGTCCCGGGCGGTCCTCGCCGCCGGCGGGGCGCTGAGCGGGCTGGCCGCGGTCGCCGCCGTCGTGCTCGGGGTCATGCTCCACGGCTGACCTCGGGGCCGGACCCGCCGGCGCCGGCGGGGCGACCCTCGGGTCAGCCCGCGAGCCGGCGGGCCTCGTCGTAGAGCGCCTGGATCTCGTCTTGCAGGCGCTCGGTGAGCTGGCGCACGACCCGTCGCGGCACCCGCCCGCTCCCCTCGCCGGCGGGCGGGTGGATGGGGTCGCCGACGACGAGGACGATCTTGCGGGGGCGGATGAGCTTGGCGCCGATGGGCATGGCGGCGTCCGACCCGCCGATGCCGACCGGCACCAGCGGCACGCCGGCCCGGGCGGCGACGTAGGCCGGCCCGTCGTAGAGGTCGGTGACCTCGTCGCCGGTCCGCCGGGTGCCCTCGGGGAACATGACCAGCGGCTCGCCGTTCTCGATGATCCGCATGCAGGTCCGCAGCGACTCGCGGTCGGCGGTGCCGCGGTGCACGGGGAAGGCGCCGAGCATGGCGACGAACCGCCCGAGCAACCGGGACTTCCAGATCGACGCCTTGCCCATGTAGCGCATCCGGCCGCGGTGGACGGTCGAGGCGAGGATGAAGTCGAGGTTCGACCGGTGCACCGGGGCCAGGACGAACGGGCCGTCGGTGGGCACCTTCTCGGCACCGTGCACCTCGAGCCGGAAGTACGGCTTCGCCAGCAGGATGAACAGGCCCCGGAGCAGCATGTAGGACGTGCGCTCCAGCCGCGTGGGCGGGTGGACGTCCACGCCCTGGGCCCGGATGGCGTCCACCCGGGCCTGGCGGCGGCGGGCCCGGGCGCTCTGGCGGGCGGGCGCCGACGTCCCGTCCCCCGCGGTGCCCGCCTCGCCCGCGGCGCTGCCCGTGCCCGCCGGCGCGGGTGCGGCACCCGAGGTCGTCCCCTCCTGCGGCGGCGTCGCCTCGCCGTCAGCCATCCCCCAGCCTCCGCACGATCTCGTCGACGATCTCCTCGACCGTCATGTCGCTCGTGTCCAGCTCGAACGCCCCCTCCGGGACCCGCAGCGGGGCCGTCTCCCGCCCCTGGTCGAGGGCGTCGCGGCGGGCCATGTCGGCGGCGACGGTCTCGTAGTCGAGCCCGGTCACCTCGGCGGCGCGCCGCTCGGCCCGCACCTCGGGCCGGGCGGTCAGGTAGACCTTCAACGCTGCGTCCGGGAACACGACCGAGCCGATGTCCCGGCCCTCGACCACGCCCCCGCCCCGACCGGCCGCCCACTCGCGCTGGCGGCGCACGAGCTCGGTCCGCACCTCGGGGTTGGCGGCCACCAGCGACACCGCCCGCGACACCTCGGGGCCCCGGATCTCGATGGTGGCGTCGACGCCGTCGACGCGCACCTCGGTGGGGGTCACCTCCAGGTCGACCGCCCGGGCCAGCCGGGCCACCGGCTCGGCGTCCGCCGGGTCGATCCCCCGCCGCAGCGCGGCGAACGTGACCGCCCGGTACATGGCCCCGGTGTCGAGGTAGTCCATGCCCAGCCGCTCGGCCAGGCGGCGCGCCACGGTGGACTTGCCCGACCCCGCCGGGCCGTCGATCGCGATCACCTTCACGAGGTGCGCACCCTACTTCCCCGCCGCGGCCGTCCCCGAGTCCCGCAGCGCGTCGAACGCCTGCCAGAACCCGGGGAACGTCTTGCCCACGCAGTCGGGGTCGGCGATCTCGATCCCCGGTGCCCGCAGGCCGAGGAGCGCGAAGCTCATGGCCATCCGGTGGTCGTCGTAGGTCCGGATCCGGGCCGGCTGCGGTGTGCCCGGGTGGACCGTGAACCCGTCGCGGTGCTCGTCCGCCCGGATCCCGGCCCGGCGCAGCTCGGCGACGACCGCGGCGATGCGGTCGGTCTCGTGCCCCCGGACGACCTCGATCCCGGTGACGCGCGTCGCGCCCTCGGCGAAGACCGCGACGGCCGCGAGCGTCTGGGCCATGTCCGGCATGTCCCGCATGTCGACCTCGCCCAGGCCCCGCAGCCGCCCGGTGCCGACGACGGTCGTCGACGTCGCGGTCCGCTCGACCCGCGCCCCCATGGCCGCCAGCAGGTCGGCGAAGCGGGCGTCGCCCTGCCGGCTCCCCTCGCCCAGGCCCTCGACGGTGACCCGGCCGCCGGCGATCGCCGCCGCGGCCAGGAAGTACGACGCGGTCGAGGCGTCCGGCTCGACGTCGTAGGTGGCCGCCCGGTACCCGCCGGGGGCGACCTCGAAGGCGTGCCCGGCCCCGGGGCCGTCGGGCCGCTCGGCCACCACCGCCCCGAAGGCCGCCATGACCGCCGTGGTGAGCTCGACGTAGGGGCGGGCGACCAGCGGCGTCGTCACCCGTAGCCGCAGGCCCCGGCGGGTGCAGGGCGCCGCCAGCAGCAGGCCGGACACGAACTGGCTGGAGACGTCGCCGGCGACGGCCACCTCACCCCCCTCCAGCCCGCCCGGGGCGACGACGGTGACCGGCAGGTGGCCGGGCTCGCCGTGGTGCTCGACCGCCGCCCCCAGCGCCCGGATGCCGTCCAGGACCGGCCCCATGGGCCGGGCCCGCAGCGGCGGCCGGCCGTCGAGGAGGTAGCGACCCTCGCCCAGGGCCACGACCGGCAGCAGGAAGCGGCTCGTCGTCCCCGACAGGCGCAGGTCGAGCTCCACAGGGCCCGGGCGCGGCCGCCCGGCCGTGCCGGTCACGGCGACGTGCCCGGTCGCCTCGTCGACCTCGACACCGGCCCCCAGCCGGGCCAGCGCCGTGCGCATCGCCTCGGTGTCGTCGGCCACCAGCGCGCCCCGGACGACCGAGGTGCCCCGGGCCAGCGCGGCGCAGACGAGGGCACGGTTGGTGAGGCTCTTCGACCCCGGCACGGTGACCGTGGCCGCCAGCGGGCCCTCGACCGGCGTGACCGCCCGGGCGGCCGGCGGCGTCGCCGCGGCGGTCACGGCTCAGCTCTCCACCGGCTGGACCGCCGGCCGGTACCCCCGGCCGACGAGCGCCTTGCGGAACTCCTCGACCGCACCGGTCTCGATGAGCATGACGAGCACGCCCTGGGGGCCCTCGGTCGAGTGGGCGATCTCCAGGTCGACGATGTTGACGTCGAGGTCGGCGGCCAGGATGGCCACGTCGGCCACCGCGCCGGGGCGGTCGGGCACGGGCACCCGGACCTCGCTGAGGTCGGCGGCGGTGCGGAACCGGGCCGGCAGGTTGACCCTCGCGGCCCGGGCCTGCTCCAGCGCGGCGAGCAGCGCGCCGCGGTCGCCGGCGGCGACGACGTCGCGCATGTCGCGCAGCGCGTCGATGAGCTGGTCGAGCACCTCGACGATGGCGGTGCGGTTGTCGCTGCAGATGTCGGGCCAGATGCCCGGGTGGCCGGACGCGACCCGGGTCATGTCCCGGAACCCACCGGCGGCCAGCCGCAGCAGCGCCCGGTGCTCGACGCTGCGGGCGTCGGCCAGGCGCATGAGCGTCGCGGCCGTCAGGTGCGGGACGTGGGACACGACGGCCACCAGCTCGTCGTGGCGGTCCGGGGGCAGGGCGACGGTCTCGGCGCCCAGGGTGCCGACGATCTGGCGCACCTGGGCGTAGGCCTCGGCGTCGGTGCCGTCGGTCGGCGTGAGCACCCAGGTCGCCCCCTGGAAGAGGTCGGGGGTGGCCCCGTCGACCCCGTCCTGCTCGGACCCGGCCATCGGGTGGCCGCCGACGAACCGGGGGTCGTCGACCGCCTCGACGATCGACGCCTTGACACCGCCCACGTCGGTGACCAGGCCCGACCCCGCGGCCAGGGCCCGGCGGGCCTCGTCGGCCACGGCGCGCACCGGCGTGGCGACGAAGGTGATCGTGGCCTCGGGGTCCTCGCCGACGGCGTCGAGCGCACCCAGCTCGAGCGCCCGCGTCGCCCGGTCGGGGTCGAGGTCGCGGCCGGTGACGTACCAGCCCTCGCGGCGAAGGCGCATGCCGATCGAGCCGCCGATCAGCCCGGTGCCGACGATCACGGCGCGGCCCGGCGTGGGGGGCTGCCCGAGGACCACGTCAGGCGGGGAGGTCGTCGCGCAGGTGGCGGGCGCCCTCGAGGTAGACGTGGTGCAG
>Ga0079224_100010385_pt1 | contig 12778 bp, 8 predicted proteins | sample Stecom2015_FD_80414 | JGI IMG/M metagenome (GOLD analysis project Ga0079224, IMG submission 80414) | Agricultural soil microbial communities from Utah to study Nitrogen management - Steer compost 2015 | ecosystem: Environmental > Terrestrial > Soil > Agricultural land | place: USA: Utah...
CGATGGCCGGGATCAGGGCGCGAATGGTCGCTCCCGCGTCGGCGGTGATTGCCAGGTCGGCCTTGCCGAAGCGGTCGACCTCCTGCTCGTCGATGTCGACGCGGATCAGAGTGTGCTGGCCGGGCTTGAGCGCGCCGCCCATCTGGGGCATCGCGAAGCGCGTGCCGATCGCCAGGATCACGTCGGCGTCTTCCAGCAGCATGCGCCCGCCGAGCATCGTGTGGGCGCGGTAGTCGCGGTCGCTGACGACGCCGCGCGCGCCGGGTGACATGACGACCGGGGCTTCCAACACCTCGGCAAGCTGCTGCATCTCCTGGGGCAGGTCGATCACGCCGCTGCCGGCGAAGATGATCGGCTTCTTTGCCTTGGCCAGCAGCTCGGCGGCCTTCTTGACTTGATCTTCGTCCGGCTCGACGACCGGGTACTCGGTGATCGGGTCGAGCAGTTCGACGTCCTCGACCTTGCCCATGATGTCCGGCGGCATCTCGAACTCGACGGGGCGCGGCCGGCCAGTGTAGAGCTGCCGGAATGCCTCGCGCAGCAGCCCGGGCGCCTCGGAGGGCGAATCGGCCCGCGCTGCCCACTTGGTGACCGAGGCGATCATCCGGAGCTGATTGGGGATCTCGTGGAGCGCGCCGTAGCCCTTGTCGATGGCGCTGGACTCGATCTGGCCGGAGAGCGCCAGCACCGGGGTGTTCGTGGCGTAGGCGGTCGAGAGCGCGGCGGTCGCGTTGAGCAACCCCGGGCCGGGGACGACCAGGCAGACGCCGACCTTGCCGGTCGATTGGGCGTAGCCGAGCGCCATGTAGGCAGTGGCCTGCTCGTGGCGCGTGTTGAGCACCCGGATCTCATCACGCATCTCGTAGAGCGCGTCGAAAAGGTTGTCGAGCTGGACGCCGGGGAGCCCGAAGATCGTATCGACGCCGTAGCTGTGGAGCGTCCTGGCAATAGCCTGTCCGCCGGTCATCTCTGCCACGAAGACCATCCTCTCGTGCATAGAACTCACGTCGTCGTGAAATGGCGCGGCCCGCGCTGCGCCGAGGTCCATCGCGCATTCTAAGCGATGGCGCGAAACGTTGCCGGGTTGACGCATGCGCCGGGCACAAAAAAGCGGGCGAGTGGCCGAATAACTACTGCGGGGAGACCACTCGCCCGGCTGGGGAAGGGAGGAAAGAACCACCACCATCATCTACGGCAGGGCGCAGTGTCGATAGAGCCGTAGGTCATGTCCGCGCATGAACCATTAGTCACCCATCGCGGGAAATGCGGCGGCACTAGCGCATCCGGGCGATCTCCTCGGGGCTGTAGCGATAGCAGCGGAAGACGCGGTTGGAGACGACGGCGTCCGGGGCGTCGGATGTCGCGTAGAAGTGCGGGTTCACGTACTCCCAGACGACCTCGCCAGCGCGGGTGACCTCGAAGAAGCGCCCGAACGAGCCCTCGCAGATAAGCGTGTTTCCGTTCGGCAGGCGGGTGGCGTTGGAGATCAGCGGGCTGAAGAAGTCCGAGATGTACTTCTCCTGGTAACTCCAGACGATCTCCTTGCTGCCCCGCTCGACCTCGATCACTCGCGAGTAAGGGATATTGTGGTCGAGCCGGCTGGTGCCGTTGTCGAAGATCAGGATGTTGCCATTCTCCAGTTCGTTGGGCGCGTGCTGCTGGGCGATGACCGGCGGACCGAGGCTCCAGATCACGTCCCCACTCGGACGCTCGACGATGATGACGCGCGAGGGGTTGCGGAAGCTGACCAGGATGTTGCTGTCGGTCATCTCGAAGACGGTGTTGCCGTGGGTCCACTCTTCGCGCGGCTCGTTCGGCGCGGCGATGCCGAACTCCCAGGGATCGAGGTACTCCCAGGAGTTCCAGCGCCAGACCTCCTCACCGTCCCAGGTCATCTCGACGATGTAGTCGGCGTACATCGCGCCGTCCTCGCACTCCGCGCCGGGCCGCCCGCCGCGTACCCGGCGCTGGATCTCCGGGTCGAGCCGGGCGATGCAGAGCAGCAGGACGTTGCGGAGTTTGCGGCCGTCGTGGTGGTGGTCGGGGTGGCGCAGCTCGCGGAGGACGTTGCCGTCCCAGTCGGCTTCCAGTACCGCGCCGCCCTTCCACGGCGCCCGGCCGACGAAGCTCTGGTCCTCGGGATCGGCTACCTTGCCGTTATAGAACAGCGTGCCGTCCGGCGTGATGTAGCCATAGAGACCCGGCGGGTAGGGCATCTTCCACTGGTGGGCGACGTTGCCTTCCATGTCAATCAGGAACAGATCGCCGGGACCGGTGTTTGGCGCGAACAGCGTGAAGCCCTGGTAGGCCTGTTCCTCATCGTGCCCGCGCAGTCCCAACCCTGCTCGCCGCCACCTGACCTGATCGACCTTCGGCATGTGCCCGCCTCCTCATATCGCCCGGTATCTACCGCGCCTCACCCCGTAGCCGGACGCAATGAATCACGCCCCTGCACACAACAGCATCCTTCGATGTTCTCTAGCCCCGGATCTTCCCGCGTGTGATCATGCGGATGGGCGGCAGGCGGTTGACCGGGACGTCGATGAGCGTTGGGTGCTTGTTCTCGAAGCCCTCGCGGATGGCGCGGCCCAACTCCTCGGCGTTGGTGGCGCGCAGGCCGGCCGCGCCGAAGCTCTCGGCCAGCTTGACGAAGTCCGGGTTGGTCAGCGTCGAGGCGATCTCGCGGCCGCCGTAGCGCGTCTGCTGGATGTGCTTGACGTTGCCGTAGGCGCCGTCGTTGATCACTACGGCGACCAACGGGATCTGGTGCTTCACCGCGGTCGCCAGCTCGGGCATCGTATAGAGGAAGCCGCCGTCGCCGTTGATTGACAGCACCTGCTTATCGGGGTTGCCAACCTGGACGCCCAGCGCGGTCGCGAAGCCGAAGCCCAGCGTGCCCTGGTAGCCGGCGCCGATCAGCGTGCGCGGCCGGTAGACCGGGAAGCCGATGTCGGCATAGGCGCTGAGCTGGGTGATCTCGCCGACCAGGATGCCGTCGTCGGGCAGCTCGTTGCGAATCGCCTGCGCGAAGTCGAAGCTGGGCTGGAACTCGAAGAGCTGGTCCGCGACCTTCTCCTTGATGGCGGCCATCTCGGCGGCGCGCGATGGCCGCGTGTAGGTCTTGCGGTCGACCAGGTCGAAGAGCTGCCCCAGCGTGCGGTTCGCGTCGCCCACCAGGCTGACGTCGGGTTGGATGGTGCGGGCGACCTCCTGCTCGTCGATGTCGACGCGGATGATCGTCATCGCGTCGTCAGTGCCCCAGTCGAAGGCTGGGCGGTCGAAGCGCGTGCCGACGGCCAGCACGACGTCGGCATTGCCGTAGACGTGGCGACCACCGAGCATTGTCAGCGCCAGCGGGTGGCGGTCGCTGATCGTACCGCGGCCGTTGGGCGTCATGATGACCGGCGCCTGGAGGACCTCGGCCAGCTCGCGCAAGGGCTCGCCCGCGCCAATCGCCCCGCCACCAGCGAAGATGACCGGGTTCTTCGCATTCGCCAGCAGGTCCGCGGCTTTGGCGATCGCGTCCGGGTCGGCCTCGGCCGGCGGGTAATCGGTGACCGGCTCCAACAGCTCGACCTCTTCCTCCAGGCCCATGATGTCGGGCGACATCTCCAGCTCGACCGGGCGTGGCCGGCCGGTGTTGAGTTGCCTGAAGGCCTCGCGCACCATCGCCGGAGCGTCGGCCGGCCGCTCGATCCGGGCGGCCCACTTGGTGAGGTGGCTGATCATCTCCAGCTGGTTGGGGATCTCGTGGAGCGCGCCATAGCCCTTGTTGATCTGCTCCGAGTGGACCTGGCCGGAGATCGCCAGCACCTTCGCGTTAGTCGCGTAGGCGGTCGAGAGGGCGGCGGTGGTGTTGAGCAGGCCCGGGCCGGGGACGACCAGGTAGACGCCGACCTTGCCGGTGGACTGGGCGTAGCCGAAGGCCATGTAGGCGGTCGTCTGCTCGTGGCGCGTGTTGATGACGCGGACCCGATCCTGCTCGTCATAGAGCGCGTCGAAGGTGTTGTCGAGCTGCACGCCCGGCAGCCCGAAGATCGTGTCGACCCCGTAGCTGATGATCGACTTGACGAGCGCCTGCCCGCCGGTGAGTTTCGCCATATCAGTTCAGCCCCTGCACTGCATTCGCTTCATTTCCCTGCGAGGCATTCTAGACCTCTTGCCCTGGGAAGCGGCAGCGAGCGCATGACGCGAACGTCTGCCCCGACAGCGATGGCATAGGTCACCCTGGAGCGGACCTCACATCGTTGCCAGGCAGCACATAGCCAGTGAAACCGTTTCGTAATCTAGACGCGCTGCCGGATACTCATCGGGTGACGTCCTACCGGGTAGTGGACTGTGGGCAGCCGCTAGGCGACCGCTTCTTCAACTCCGTCATCCATCGGGATGGCGCGCACCTGGGCGATGCGCAGGCCGTCCAGTTCGGTGACTTCCAGGCGATAGCCATCGACGTCGACGGTGTCGCCGACCTTCGGCTGGCGGCCGAGCTGGGCGAAGATGTAACCGCCCAGCGTCTTGGCGGAGTCGGTCGGAGGTAGCTCGAGGTCCAGATAGTGCTTCAGGTCGACCAGCAGCATCAGGCCGTTGATCGCCAACGTGCCGTCGTCGTTGAGCAGCGGCGCGTGGGCTGGCTGGCCATACTCGTCCGGCACCTCGCCGACCAGCCGCTCGATGATGTCCTCCAGAGTCACCAGCCCGGCGATGCCGCCATACTCGTCGATGACGATGGCGACGTGCACACGCTCGCGCTTCATCTCGGCGAGCAGGTCGTCGATTGGCAGGGTCGCCGGGACCACATGCGCCGGTCGGGCGAGGTCGCGCAGTTGCAGGTGAGCCCCCGAGCCATTGCCGAGCAGCACCGGCAGGATGTCGCGGACGTGCAGGATTCCCAGGATCTCATCGACCCCGTTGCCTTCGACTGGGAAGCGGTTGTAGGGGTGCTTGCTGATGATGCCGCGCAACTCCTCGATCGTCGCGTCTGCCGGCACGGTCACGACTTCGGTGCGCGGCACCATCACGTCCTCGGCCACCTGGTCGGCGAAGGTCAGCGCGCGGCGGATGATTTGCTCCTCGGAGTCCTCGATCGCACCGCCCTCGGTGCTGGCGGTGACGATGATCTCGATCTCCTCGGCGGTATAGACCTGCTGGTGCGGGTCGACCTCACGCAAGCCCGCCAGCCGCAGGATGGCGCGCCCCATGCCGTTCATCGTGACGATGGCCGGCTTGAGGATGATCAGGAAGACGCGCAACGGCGCCGCCACGAGCATCGACGTCGTCTCTGGATATTGCAGGGCAACCGACTTCGGCGCCAACTCGCCGAAGACGACGTGCAGCATCGTGATGATCCCGAAGGCGACCGCGAAGGCCACGCCGTGGGCGCTGATGAAGGCGACCGGCTCCGGCAGCAGTCGCTGGAAGAGCGGATCGAGCAGCGCGGCCAGCGCCGGCTCGCCGATCCAGCCCAGGCCGATACTGGAGATCGTGATGCCGAGCTGGGTGGCGGCGATGTAGCCGTCCAGGTCTTTCAGCGCGGTGAGAACCGATTTTGCGCGGGTGTTTCCGGCCGCGACGAGGGATTCCATGCGGCTCTTGCGGACTGCCACCAGGGCGAACTCGGTGGCGACGAAGTAGCCATTGGCGGCTACAAGGGCAACGACGGCAACCAGCTTGAGCAAGGTTGACGATAATTCGCTGTCCATTTTGGGTGTGAAGTCTCCTTCTTGCTGTCTGAACTCTAACTTACCTATTTTATCAGGACTTGAGAATCGGCTATCTGTACTCGTCAAAGTAGTGAAGCACTGCTAAACTAACGCAACGTTCGACATGTTCGGAGGAGCACCCGGCAATCGCTATCAAGGACTCGACTCGCCCGGAAGAAACGCTTGGAAGGCAGAGCCGTCGGAATCGCGCGCTGCGCTACCTGCTGCCGTCCACGCTCTTCCAGGCCAGCATGTTCGCATCGCTCCGCCACCGCAACTATCGCTACTTCTGGATCGGCACGCTGGTCAGCAACATTGGCGACTGGATGGACAACGTCGCCTTCAACTGGCTGATGTGGGAGCTGACCGGCAGCGGAGCTTACCTGGGCCTGCTGGCGCTCTTCCGGGCTGCGCCGATCCTCGTCTTCACGCTCTTCGGCGGCGCGCTGGCCGACCGCATGGAGCGCCGCCGACTGCTCCAGGTCACCCAGTTTGCGGCGATGATGTTAGCGCTGATCCTGGCTGCGCTGGTGCTGACCGACCTGGTCAAGGTCTGGCACGTCTTCGTGATCGCCGCTGGTCGCGGGATCGTTATGAGCATCAATATGCCGACGCGCCAGGCGCTGCTCTCAGACATCGTCGACCGCAAGGACCTGACCAACGCGATCGCTCTGAACTCGGCGACGATGAACCTGACGCGCATCCTGGGTGGCTCGATCGGCGGTATCTTGATCACGATCATCGGGACCGGCGGCGTCTTCCTGGTCAACGGCCTCTCGACGATCATTCTGATCCTGACGCTGGCCTGGATGATCATCCCGCCGCTGGCCGGCGACGGCCGCCGGCGCTCGCTGCTGCGCTCGATCGGCGACGGGCTGGCCTACATCAAGGCCAGCGACATCCTGCGCTCGCTGATCATCCTGGCGTTGGCTCCGATGGTGCTGGGCATGCCCTACATGACGCTGCTGCCGATCTTCGCCGACGAGGTGCTGGGCATCGGCAACGAGGGCTATGGCGTGCTGGTGGCCTTCACCGGCGTCGGCGCGATGACCGGCGCGCTGGCGATCGCCGCGACCTCCAACATGGGCCGGCGCGGCCGCAATATGCTGCTGCTGATGATGCTCTTCGGGGGCATGCTGATGGCCTTCAGTCAGACGACCAACACGACGTTTGCGTTCATCCTCCTGCTTGGCGTCGGGGCCGGTCAGACCACCTATATGGCGCTCAACAATACACTCCTTCAGACACACGCCTCGGACGAGATGCGTGGGCGGGTGATGAGCGTCTTCTTCCTGAACCGCGGCATGGTCCCGCTGGGCACCGTCGCCGCCGGTTTCGCGACCGAGTTTATCGGCGTGCAGTGGACAGTCACGATCATGGCTGGCACCCTGCTTGCGCTGGGTCTGGCCGCTTTCCTCTTCTTGCCGCGCCTGCGCGAGCTCGACTAGTTCACACGAGCTCTCATCCGCGCCTGGTCTTTCTCCACCGATCCCTATCTCCCGGCAGTACCGGGGGATATGCCCGCTGCCGCAGGAACCTTTCACAATGGACGAGCAATGCAATTAACAGGGAGGCCACCACGAATGCTCCACGATCGAAGCGCTAGATACGTACTTGCCATCGTGCTGCTGATCGCGCCGCTTGTGACGAGCGCGTGCTCGGTGTTCGGCGACGATGATGACGACGATAGCTCGCCGGAGATGCGGAGCGAATTAACCGCGGAAGAGTCGGGCGCGGCGACCGCTGGCGGTGGTGCCACGACCTCCGGCGCGGCGGTGCAAGCAACGGCCGGCGAGCCGGCTGCATCGGCAGAGGACGAACCAGGCGGCCGCAGATCTGGCGAGGAGCCTAACCTGACGACGGTCGTCCAGGAGGTGACTGAGGAGGTGCGGCCGGCTGTCGTCTTCATCGCTGTGACCCAGACCCAGCTGACTCCCTTCGGAGGCGAGCAGGAGCAGCAGGGCGTCGGCTCCGGCGTCATCTTCGACGCCGCGGAGGGGCTGATCCTGACCAACAACCATGTCGTCGAGGGCGCCGACGAACTGTCCGTCGTGCTGCCGGACGGGCGCCAGTTCCCGGCCACCATCGTCGGGCGCGCCCCGCAGCAGGATGTCGCTGTCATCCAGATCGAGGGTGGAGACCTGCCCTCGGCGCGGCTGGCCGAGAACGACGACCTCGCGATTGGCGAGTGGGTGATCGCCATCGGTAACGCCCTGGGGCTCCAGGGCGGCGCGTCGGTGACGGTCGGCGTCGTCAGCGCGCTCGACCGCACGCTGCGTCCGAGCGCGACCGAGCCGCCGATGGAAGGGCTGATCCAAACTGACGCGGCGATCAACCCCGGCAACTCCGGCGGTCCGCTGGTCAATCTCGAGGGCGAAGTGGTTGGCATCAATACCGCCAAGATCCCGCGGGCCGAAGGCATCGGCTTCGCCGTCCCGATCGGGACAGCGCGCGAGATCATCGACCAGATCCTGAGCGGCGAGCCGCAGGCCACGCTCGGCGTCTCCGTCGCTACGGTCACCCCCGAGCTGGCGCTGCGCTACGGGTTGCCGGTCGATCGCGGCGTGCTGGTGATCGAGTTAGAGGTAGACGGACCCGCGGCCGTGGGCGGGATGCAGCCAGGTGACATCATCGTCGCGTTCGATGGCGCTCCCATCGAGGGCCTCGATCAGCTGCGTGCCGCACTGGATGCGCACGTGCCCGGAGACATCGTCAACCTGACCGTCAACCGCGCCGGTCAGGAGCAGCAGTTCGAGATCGAACTGGGCGCATCCAACGTGATTCGCTAAGGCGCCCGCTCGACCATTTCGGGTGAACTGCTCTTACGGCGCGTTCACGACCGCCGCAGCGCGCCGCCGGAGCCGGCAATCCTGCCGACCTGAAATTGCCTGGCGAGCGCCGTAGAATCAGATGTCTGTCTTCATGTGGAGATGAGATGTCGACAATCGCAACGTCGCGAGAGGATCTGAGCTTTGCCTTCTCCACTACGGATCGTGCTGGCCACGCTCGTCACGCTCGTCGTCATCGTCGTGGCGATCGTGCCGCCCATTCTGCACTTCCTCACCGGCCCGGTCGCCCCGGCGATCGGTGGCTTCCTCGCCGGGCGCCAGTTCAAGCTGTCCGATCGCGAAGCCGGCATCATGGGCGTGCTGGTGGCGTTGGCCGCCGGGCTGCCGCTGTACTTCGTCCTGCGCGACCTGGTCGACAGTGAAGCGTTCGTGATCGTGGCGGCAATCGTGGCCTCGATCTGGTCCGGCGGCCTGGCGACCGTTGCTGCCTGGTTCGCTGGCGGCGAAGAAGAGACGGCCGGCGAGCCCTCCTAGTCCCGGTGCGCCAACACAATATTTCAGGACACCGGTCCTGTTTTCAGGTTCGCCTCAGGTTTGCCCGGTAGGATCGTCCCGACTGAGCGCAGAGGCGCTCGTGTGCAGCCTATTGGGACGGGACAGGGTGCTGGTCGGTCATGGGGTGAACGAGCCAGGCACAAGTTTCCGTAACCTTGGTCGCAGTCTTCGACTTTTCCCACGCGGAAGGGGCGTTGGGCAGTGCTGAAACGTGCGACGGACGCAGCGGCGGTTCGACTCGACGGAACGGTCGATGAAGGCGAGTTGGTCGCCGCGGCGAAGCGGGATCCCAAGGAGTTCGGGGCGCTCTACGAGCTGTATGTCGACCGGGTCTACCGGTACGCCTACCGCCGAGTCGGGACGCACCACGACGCCGAGGATGTCACCGCGCAGACGTTTCAGCAGGCGCTCGCCGCGCTTCCCAAGTACGAGTGGCGCGGTCTTCCATTTGGCGCCTGGCTCTTTCGCATCGCGGCCAACGTCATCAACCGCCGCGGGCGAACCGGCAGCCGGGAGATCGCAGTCGAAGACGTATCCGTGTTCAGGCCACAGGAGTTGTCGGAAGACGACCCGATGGATTACGTGGCACGCGACGAACTGGCTGCCGAACTGAACGAACTCGTGGCTACCTTGCCGCCGGACCAGCAGCGCGTGCTTATCCTAAAATTCTCCCACGGCCTGAAGAACCGGGAAATCGGCGATCTGATGGGCCGCTCCGAGGGAGCAGTCAAGCAACTCGTCCATCGTGCGCTGGTCAACCTGCGAGCGAGGTTCAAGCAAGAGTATGTCGTCTGATGAACGCGATCAGACTTCACCCCAGGCAGACCGCCTGAGCCGCAAGATCGATCGACTCCAAACCGGGCAGCCGTCGCCGGTGCTCGACGGCGATACCGAAGAGCTGGCGCAGCTTGCCCAGTTGCTCATGGAGTACCTCGATCCGGCGACGCCCGACCCCGAGTTTCGGGCGCAGCTCAAGCGCGATCTCATCGATCCCGGCCCCCGCCTGGTGCGCTTGCCGCGCAAGCCTGGGCCGCGCCGCTACCCCGTGCCGGCCTTCTTCGGCGCCTTGACCGTCGTGCTCGTTGCCAGCGCCGTCACCGGCTGGATGGCCTTCGCCGAATACCGCGGCTTCAACGACCAGGATCGCGCCGACAACCTGGCTCGTTTCGCATCGGCCTCGCCGACCGCGATGGCGACCACCGGCGTACTCATGACCGCGATGACGCCGGCCTCCACCGCCCCCATCAATACGGACGAGATCGCGGCCGGCGCTCCGGACGCTGCGGCGCCCGACGCCGTGCCGTTCGAGGCGCTCCCGACCGGCACGCCCGATGTGGTCCCGGCGGATGCCGGACCGCCGCCGACCGAAGCTCGCTCCGCCGTCGTCGACCTGCCACCCGTGGATGCCCGCCACGTCGAACTCGGCGCGCTGGCGACCGTCTCCGCTTCGGTCGCCGATGAGATCCCCGACGTGCGCTTCTCGACGGTGCTCGACCCGAGCCAGATCCAGCTCGACACGCACGCCACGGCCTACGAGTTTTCCGCGCCGTACATCGCGGCCGACCTGATGCTGCGCGGTGTCAGCGATTTCCTGGGCATCGAGCCGCAGATCGAAAAGCGCGAGCGGGGCGGCAAGACGATCTACTCCCTCACCAGCCCTGAGGGCGCCGTCAACTTCACCTGGTCGCCCGAGAGCGGCGCGTTTGCCTGCATGTTGCCCGATCCCTACTCGGTCGCTGAGATCGAGGACCTGAGTCGCGCGGCGATCGAGTGGCTCAACATGTTCGGCTACCCGGTTCGCGGCGAGAGCGTGCGGCCGGTGATTCGCACGATGGAAGACGGCCAGACCTTCATCGACGTCCCGCTGGGCGACGTTCCCAACCCGGCTCTCGGGCATCCGATGAGCATCACGCTGGTCGTCGACCGCGAGGGCCGCATCGTCAGCGCGTCGGGCTACTGGCTGGAGGTGACCCGTGAGGCGCAGGTGACGTTGATCACTGCCAGCCATGCCTGGGACATCGCGCGCGCGGGCGGCGGCTACTGGCCGGCCGGCACCGGCCCGGCGGGCCCCGGTGAGTTCGCCGCCCACAGCTTCTCCGTCAACTACATGCTGACTTCGGACGGCGACTCCAACCAAGTGCTGGCGCTCCAGCCGGTTATCGCGATCACTGGCCTCTTCCATCCCGACGACGGCAGCCCCTCCTTCGAAACCACCGTCTACGTCAAGGGCCACCTCCCCCAGGGCTAGCCCGCGAGGGAAGACGGATGAGGGACCAGGGATGAGACTGCGCGCCCCCAGGGCGGGTGGCGCTTGTTACCCGTTCGACCTCTAGTCCCCCTCGCCCAGTCCTCTGCCTTCATGCCGCCCCGGAGGACCAGTCGCCTTCGGTTGCGGCAATGCCGTTATGGAAAGTTGACGTCCGTCGTGCGCGCATTCTGCGATGGACGAGCGTGGCTTCTCTAATGACCGGCAATTCGTTCCTGGTAGCGCTCGAAGAGGTAACTAAGGAGCTGGTTGGCGAAGCGCGGGTTGTCGTTGATCTGCTTGTAGAAGTCGAAGTTGACATCCATCATCTCCTGGACCTTGTCTCGCGCGAACTGCTCGAAGGTGATCCGGGAGTTTTCCGGCGGGTTGGCTTTGACGGCATTGCGTAGGCTCTCATTGGTGTCCAGGCGCTTTTCGAGGTCGTCCAGGAAGATCTTGGCTTCTTCGGGGAAGTTCGTGCCGAAGCGGTCGTTGAGGTCGCGGCTGATCGCCGAGAGCGGCTCTTCCTGCTCCTCCCGACTTGCCCAGCCCCCCGCGCTGTAGGCTGGCGGCACTTCAGCCACGCCCCCGGCCAGACTCAGGCTGCCCTGGTAGGTCCGATCGATCAGGTAAGAATCCATGCTGATTTGCTCGACGATCTCAGTCGGCAATGTCGATTCATCGGGGTGCAATCGAGCGTTCAGCAGCCGGCCGAACTGGAAGAGCTTTTCGAGCGAAGTGTCCTGGAAACGGATGATCTGTGACAGGAACGCGTAGATCCGCACGAAGTCATCCAGCTTGGCGCGGAACTCGTCCTGTTCGTCCTTGTCCAGACTGCGGAAGCGCTCGATCACCGGCGCGAGCGCGGCGTTGAGCGCTTCGTAGGCCGGGTTCTCGCGAGTTCGGACCATCGCCAGGTAGGCCACCCGGTCGACGTCGTCCTGCGAGTAGACGCCGAAATTGTCGAGGTCGTACTGGTGGTCGTAGAGCAGGTTGGGATCAGTCGTCTCCGAGAGAATGGTGCGCTCGTAGAAGGGCTCGAAGGCCGCCTGGATATCCGCGGCCTCATTGGCGAAGTCGAGCACCATCGTCTCCCGCTTGTCCGGGTGGATGCGGTTCAGCCGCGAGAGCGTCTGAACGGCGTGGACGCCGCGCAGCAGCTTATCGACGTACATCGTGTGGAGCAGCGGCTGATCGAAACCCGTCTGAAACTTCTCGGCGACGATCATAATGCGGTACTCGTCGCGCTCGAAGTTGGCCGCCGTCTGGGCGTCCGGGAAGCCATTCATGCCTACCTCGGTGTAGCTGATGCCCATGTCCTCGACCGTGCCGGAGAAGGCGACCAGCGCCTTGAACGGGTACTGCTTCTCGCGGATCAGCTTGTCGGCCGCCAGCCGGTAGCGTACGGCATGCAGCCGTGAGCGGGTGACGATCATTGCCTTGGCGCGGCCGGCGATGCGGTGGAAGACGTGGTGATAGAAGTGATCGAG
>Ga0079224_100010386_pt1 | contig 12778 bp, 15 predicted proteins | sample Stecom2015_FD_80414 | JGI IMG/M metagenome (GOLD analysis project Ga0079224, IMG submission 80414) | Agricultural soil microbial communities from Utah to study Nitrogen management - Steer compost 2015 | ecosystem: Environmental > Terrestrial > Soil > Agricultural land | place: USA: Utah...
CGCGGCGGATGCGGTAGAGCACCGGGTCGCGCATGTTCAGGTTGGGCGAGGCCATGTCGATGCGCGCGCGCAGCACGTGGCTGCCGTCCGGATGTCTGCCGGCGCGCATCTCGCGCAGCAGCCGCAGGCTCTCGGCGGGGCTGCGGTTGCGCCAGGGGGAATCGACGCCGGGCTCGGTGAGCGTGCCGCGCCGCTCGCGCATCTCCTCCGGTGTCTGCGAGTCCACGTAGGCATGGCCGGCCTCGACCAGGTACTCGGCGAACTGGTAGAGCCACTCGAAGTAGTCGCTGGCGAAGTACAGGTTCGACTCGCCCTCGGCCTCCCACGAGTATCCGAGCCAGTGCACCATCTCGATGATCGAGTCGACGTACTCCTGGCTTTCCTTCTCGGGATTGGTGTCGTCGAAGCGCAGGTGGCAGCGCCCGCCGAACTCCTCGGCGACCCCGAAATTCAGGCAGATCGCCTTGGCGTGGCCGATGTGCAGGTAGCCGTTGGGTTCGGGCGGAAAGCGCGTGCGGATCCGCGCGGGATCGGGCGGGGCGCCGCGGTGGTCGGCCGCGGGACCAGGCCTGCCGGCCCAGCCCCGTGCGGGGATCCCGACGGCGAGGTCGTCGGCGATGCGTTGGCGAATGAAGTTGTGCGGTGGGGTCGGCGCGTCGCTCATGCAGCCCTGGGCTCTCTCGGGAAACCGCGGCGACCCGGACGGCGCCGCATCCGGGATTCTACGCAGTTCGCGCGAGTGCCGCCGCGCCGGCCCCGACCGCGGGGCCCCCTACACTTCGAGGAGGTCGACCTCGAAGAGCAGCGTGGCGTTCGGCGGGATCACGCCGCCGGCCCCGCGGGCGCCGTAGCCGAGCTCGGGCGGGATCACGAGCCGGCGGGTGCCACCGACCCTCATGCCGGCGACGCCCTCATCCCAGCCGCGGATCACGTGGCCGGCGCCGAGCGGGAAGCGGAACGGCTCGCCCCGGTCCTTGCTCGAGTCGAACTTCGTGCCGGCCTTGCCGTTCTCGAACAGCCAGCCGGTGTAGTGCACCGAGACCTGCTTGCCCTTGCTGGCTTCCTCGCCACCGCCGGTGACGACGTCCTCGTACTGGAGTCCCGAGGGGAGGGTCTGGAGTGGCATGTCGTGCTCCTCAGTAGTCGTAGAGCCGCCGGATCAGGCTGGACGTGTCCAGCCGGTTGTCGCCGGCTCGTTGGAGGTCGCCATAGAACTGGTCCACCAGCGCGGTCACCGGGAGCGCCGCGCGGATGCGCCGCGCCTCGTCGAGGCACAGGCCGAGATCCTTGCGCATCCAGTCTACGGCGAAGCCGAAGTCGAACTTGCCTTCGACCATGGTCTTGCCCCGGTTGTCCATCTGCCAGGACTGGGCCGCGCCCTTGCCGATGACGTCGAGCACCAGGTTCATGTCGAGGCCGGAGCGCATGCCGAAGGCGATGCCTTCGGCGAGGCCCTGCACGAGCCCGGCGATGCAGATCTGGTTGACCATCTTGGCAAGCTGGCCGCTGCCCGTCGGCCCGATGAGCGTGACCGCGCGCCCGTAGGCGGCGGCCACCGGCCGGATCTTCTCGAAGGTCGCGGGGTCGCCGCCGCACATGACGGTCAGCGCGCCGTTGACCGCGCCGGCCTGCCCGCCCGAGACGGGCGCATCGATGAAGCCGAGTCCGCGCTCGGCGGCGACGGCCGCGAGTTCCCGCGCAACTTCGGCGGAGGTGGTGGTGTGATCGACGAAGATGGCGCCCTTCTTCATCCCGGCGAAGGCGCCGTCGTCGCCCAGCGTCACCGAGCGCAGGTCGTCGTCGTTGCCGACGCAGGCGAAGGCGATGTCGGCACCGGCGGCAGCCTCGCGCGGGGTGGCCTGCGCCTTGCCGCCGTATTCCTCGCTCCAGCGCTTCGCCTTCTCGGCGCTGCGGTTGTAGACGGTGGTCCTGTGGCCCGCGCGGGCCAGGTGGCCGGCCATCGGGTAGCCCATCGTGCCCAGGCCCAGGAAGGCGACGTCAAGTTTGGCGCTGCCCTCAGTCGAGTTGCTCATCGTCGATCTCCGAGTAAAGTCGTTCATCCAGCCAGGCGGCGATCCGGCTCGCCGCTTCTTCCCAGCGCTTCTCCAGCATGGGACAGTGTCCCATCGCTTCGAAGACCATGCGGTCCGCCCCGAAATAGCGCTCGATCACGTCGAGGCTGTCGAGCGGGACCATCCTGTCGAGCTCGCCATGCGTGGCGAGCACCGGGCAGTCCGTGCGCGTGGGTATCACCATCGGCATCCAGGTGAGTTCCCAGAGCGCCCGGCTCGACTCGCGGCCGAGGTGACGGCGATAGAAGTCCGGGTCGCGAACCCGCAGCGGCTGTTCCACCAGCAGGCGCATGAAGCGGCGGCTCGCCATGCCCGATCCGGCCACCTGCGCGATCTCGAAGAGATTGCGCGGCTGCGTCCAGGCCATGCGCAGGATGGCGCCCGTCATGCCCGACGGCGGGATGCTGCCGATCGTGACCACCGCGACGGCATCGCGCCCGGTCGTCAGCCAGCGTTGCGCGAGCAGCCCGCCCATCGACGCGCCGAAGAGGATCGGCGTCGCCCCGATGTGCTCCTGTGCCCGCGTCATGTCCTTCATGAAGTCGGCGAGGCCCCAGGCATTGAGCGCGGCCTTGCCTTCGCTCGCGCCATGGCCGCGCAACGACAGGGCGAACACGTCGTGGCCCTGGGCCGCGAAGTACGGCACGAAGGTCGGCGCCCAGCACCAGGCGTCCGCGTACGCCCCGTGGATCATGAGGATCGGGTCGCCCCGCTGCGCATGAACCGGGCCGCCGGCGGGCACATGGATCAGCTCCAGGGCCGGCCCGCGACCGTCGTCGAGCGTCATGGCCTGGACGCTGGCATCGTGCTCGGGTGTCATCGCTGGTTCAGGTCTCCGTCCCGGGGAGCCGCTCGAGGCGGATCCCGTGACCCGCAAGGATACCCGGCAGGCCGTCCTCGCCCACAACGTGAAAGGCGCCCACTAGGGTAAATACCGTATGGGGACGCTCGAGCAGCCCGGCGAGCCGCCGGGCGATCCGCCGGTCGCGCTCGCCGAACATGCGGGCGCGCGGCGTGGCGGGGTCGTCGCCCGCCATGCCCCAGGCACGGTCCTTCAGGCGCGCGAGGTCCGCCTCGTCGCCGGCTCGCCAGGCGGCGACGATGGCTTCGGCCAGTCCGTCGCCGTGCCGGATCGATTCGAAGCGTCGCCACAGCCAGTCGGCCTGCGCCCGGAGCCCGATGCCGGCCAGCGCATCCACCTGCTCGGCGGGCTGCTCGAGCTCCACGACGGGCATGGCGCGCTGCCGCGCGCTCTCGAGGAAGCGCGCCTCCAGGCCGGCTCCCGGGGCCCGGCCGCCCCGCGAGGGATCCTGTCCGGCGAGCAGGGCGAGAAGCGCCCAGGGTGCGAGCCGGCGCAGCCGCGACCAGCGCGCTTCCCCGATGCCGAAGTGCTCGCGGATCTGCCCGGCCCGGTCCGCGCCGAGCAGCGCCTCGATGGTCCCGTCGCCCGGGAGCAGCGCGGATGCCGCATAGAGCTCGCGCAGGCTGGCCCAGCGCGCCGTCACGTCGATCTCGATCGCGAGGACGTCAGCGCTGGCCCACGCCCGCTCGACGACGGGTGGCAGCTTCTCGGCTGGATCGAGCCCGGCGTGCACGGACCCGAACAGCCAGCCGGATCCGGGCGCGCCCTCGCGCGCCTGCATGCGCCACAGGGGCGGTGCGGTGGCGGCCGCCACCGGCGGCCCGCCCCGCGCGCATCCGGTGGCGGCCAGGGCGGCGAGCAGCGCCCCTGCCCCCAGGATGCCCGCGCAACGGCGGCGGGACGCGAGAACGGGTCGGGTCGCCTTGCCGCCGGTCGGCGTCGGGCGTGGGCCGGCCTCGTCGGCTGGCTCAGAAGCCCGCGGCGCAGCCGTCACGCCGGCTGTCGCTGGCGGCCACGTAGCCGTCGGCGAGATCGGCCGACAGGCGCCAGATGAACTGGCCGCCCCCGAAGTCCATGTAGTTGTCGACCACCTCGACGAGCTGGTGGCCGAGCGCCGCCAGCCCCCTGGCGACCTCGGCCCCGATCGCCGGCTCGATGTCCACCGCGAGTCCGCGCTGGACCTTCCACCTTGCGGCATCGCAGGCGGCCTGCGGGTTCTGGCGCCAGTCGATCATGCGCACCAGCGTCTGCAGGTGGCCCTGGGGCTGCATGTTGCCGCCCATCACCCCGAAGCTCATCTGCGGGGCGCCGTCCTTCGTCAGGAACGCGGGGATGATCGTGTGGAAGGGCCGCTTGCCCGGCCCGACGACATTCGGATGACCCGGATCGAGCGAGAAGCCGTGGCCCCGGTTCTGCAGCGACACGCCGACATCGGGCACGACGACGCCCGACCCGAAGCCCATGTAGTTGGACTGGATGAAGGACACCATCATGCCCTGGGCGTCGGCCGCGCTGAGGTAGATCGTTCCGCCCGACGGGGGCAGCTCGTGCTCGAAATCGGTGGCCCGGTCGCGCCGGATGCGGGCGGCGCGATCGGCGAGCCGCGCGTCGTCGAGGAGGTCGGCGGGCGTGACCCGGGTCATGCTGCGGATGTCGGCCACGTGCCGGTACACGTCGGCGAACGCCGCCTTCATCGCCTCGATCTGGAGGTGCCGCGCCTCCACCGAATCGGGATGGAGCGACGCCATGTCGAAATGCTCGAGGATGCCGAGCGCCATCAGCGCCGCGATCCCCTGGCCGTTGGGCGGGATCTCGTGAAGCGTGTAGCCGCGGTAGTCGCGCGAGATCGGCTCGACCCACTGCGGCTCGTAAGCGCGAAGGTCGGCGGTGCTCATCGCGCCCCCGTGCTCGCGGATGAAGGCGGCGATGCGCTCGGCGGTCTCGCCCTCGTAGAAGTCGCGGCCGGCCGTCTCGGCGATGCGCCGCAGCGTGCGGCCCGCCTGGGCGAACACGAAGCGCTCTCCCACCTGCGGGGCGCGTCCGCGCGGCATGAAGATCTCGGCGAAGCCGGGCTGCGACTTCAGCTCGTCGACCTGCGCCGCCCACTTCTGCTGGACGATGCGCGCGACGCCGTGGCCGGCTTCGGCCAGCTCGATCGCCGGCGCGAGGCAGTCGGCGAAGGGCAGGCGCCCGAAGCGGCCGTGCAGGGCCGCCCAGCCGGCGACCGCGCCGGGCACCGTGACGGTATCCGGGCCACGCTTCGGGAACGTATCGCCGTGCCGGCTGCGAAAGTAGGCAAGGTCCCAGGCCGCCGGCGCGGTGCCCGAGGCGTTCAGGCCGTGGAGTCGCTTGCCGTCCCAGACGATCGCGAAGGCGTCGCTGCCGAGGCCGCAGGAGACCGGTTCGACGATGGTGAGCGCGGCCGCGGCCGCGATGGCGGCATCGATCGCGTTGCCGCCGGCCGCGATCATGCGCAGGCCGGCCTGCGCCGCGAGCGGCTGCGAGGTGGACACGATGTTGCGGGCGAAGACCGGCGAGCGCAGCGACGGATAGGCCGCCTGCCAGTCGAACTCGAAGGATGCCATATCGTTCCTCCATTCGGCGGCGCCGGCGGCGCCGGGCGGCCGCGGTGTTCAGTCGCAGCCGAACTGGTCGGCGAGATCGACCAGGTCGCGCGCGTGCATGTCGAACGCCGGGTCGCTGCGGGTGTCGTTGGGGATGTTCGGCCCGTACTCGAGGGGGCGCTCGATGAACGCGGTCTGGCAGCCACAGGCGGCCGCCGCGCGCAGGTCGCTGCGATGCGCCGCGACGAGCATCATCCGCGCGGGCTCGATCCCGAACACGTCGCACACGCCGAGATAGGTCTCGGGGTCGGGCTTGTAGTGGCGGAAGACTTCCGCCGACAGGATCAGGTCCCAGTGAATGCCGGCATGTTTCGCCATGTCGGCGAGCAGCGAGAGGTTGCCGTTCGACAGCGTGCAGATCGTGAAGCGGCGGCGCAGGCGCTCGAGCCCCGCGACCGTGTCGGGCCAGGGATCGAGGCGGTGCCAGACGAGATTGAGCCGCCGGCGCGCCGCTTCGTCGATCTCTATGCCATGCTTCGCGAGCAGGTCGTCGAGGATCATGCGATGGAGCTCGTCGATCCGGGTCCAGCCCAGCTCGCCGCTGCGCACGCGGTCCATGGCCGGCGCATAGCCGGCCCGCCATTCGTTCGCGAACTCGCTGCCCGGGATGCCGAGCCCCAGGGCGTCGACCTCCCGCGCGATGGTGCCGTGCCAGTCGACGACCGTGCCGAAGACGTCGAAGGCGAGGACGGCCGGCAGGGGTCGGCTCATCGTCCCTGGTCCGTGCGCTCGTCGCGGCGCGCCCGGGCGCGCTGGCCGCGGACGCGGCGGTAGATGAAGTAGCCGATCGCCCCGGCGCCCAGGATCATCGCGAGATGGTCGGGTTCCGTGAGGATGTGCGCGAGCGAGGGGATGCCACCGTGATGCTCGCCCGGATGCGCGAACGCCGCCAGTGGCAGGGCGAGGACGGTGGTGGCGACGAGATGGCGGAAAGCGGATGGCTGACTCATCGAGTGGCTCCAGAAGGTCCGGTTTTCGGCTCAGTTTAGCAGCAGGCCGTGGGTCTCGATGAAGTCCACGATCCGCGGCAGGCCCTCGCCGCTGTGCATGTTGGAGAAGACGAAGGGGCGGTCCCCGCGCATGCGGCGGGCGTCGTTCGCCATGACCTCGAGCGAGGCGCCCACGTGGGGCGCGAGGTCGATCTTGTTGATCACGAGCAGGTCGCTCTTGATGATGCCCGGGCCGCCCTTGCGCGGGATCTTCTCGCCCGCGGCCACGTCGATCACGTAGATCGTGAGGTCGGAGAGTTCCGGGCTGAAGGTGGCCGCCAGGTTGTCGCCGCCGCTCTCGACCAGCACGAGCTGCAGTCCGGGATGACGGCGCTGCAGGCGGTCGATCGCCTCGAGATTGATCGATGCGTCCTCGCGTATCGCGGTGTGGGGGCAGCCGCCGGTCTCGACGCCGAGGATGCGCTCGATGCCGAGCGCGTCATGGCGCGCGAGGAACTCGGCGTCCTCGCGCGTATAGATGTCGTTCGTGACGACCGCCATGTCGTAGCGGTCGCGCAGCGCGCGGCACAGCGCGAGCGTCAGCGCCGTCTTGCCCGAACCGACGGGCCCGCCGATACCCACGCGCAGGGCCTGTTTCGTCATCGTCATGCTTGCTCCCTGGAGAAGTGCTGTCGTCGCGCCGCGCCGGCCGGTCGGGTTCAGGACCGGAACAGGCGCGAGTACTGCGTCTCGTGCCAGCCGCTTGCCATCGCGAGCCCGGGCGCGAAGGCGCACCAGTCGTCCTCGGCCAGCGTGGCGGCGCAGGCCGCCGTGGCCGCGAGCGCGGGCGACAGCGCGCAGACGAGGCGCTGTCCCGCCTGCTGCCCGAGCGGGATGGCCTTCATCGCGGCGGCGACCTGGTTCTCGAGCCAGGCCCACAGCCATGCCGCCAGCGCCTCCTCGGCGCCGATCCCGAAGCCGCGCGCCGCCCAGGCCCAGGCGAGCGGCAGGGCGCAGGGCTCGTCGGCGCGGAGCCGCACGCGCGCGGCCTCGCGCGCCGCCGCATCGATACCCTCGAGGCCGGCGACCAGCAGCAGGAGCGAGCGGCCCATCTGAAGCGTCTCGGCCCGCAGCTCGGCCGACTCGCGGCTCGCGAGGTAGCGCTCGTGCAGTCGCTCCGCCTCGGCGGGATCGTCGCGCGCGATCGCTTGCACGAGGGCGTACAGGAGCGGCGCATCGAAGCGACCGATGCCGGCGGCGAGCAGGTCCTCCAGCCAGCCCCTCGTGCCGGTTTCGTCACGCACCCAGCCCCGATCGATTGCCGCCTCGAACCCCTGCGAATAGCTGTAGCCGCCGATGGGCAGCGCGGCGCTGCCGAGCCGCAACAGCGCGATGCGACGCGCGGCGTGCGCCACGGCCGGCAGGCCCGGGACCGTTCCGTCGGGCCGGCTCATTTCCGGGCGTGGTCCGCGAGCAGGTCGTGGATCTGGGGCGCATGGCGACCGTCCGCACCGTGCGGGTGCGCATGGCCCCCATGGCCGTAGGCGCCCGCTTCCGGTTCGAAGGGCGCCTCGACGCGAACCGGCACGGCACCGAGCCCGGCCACCATGGCCTCGAGCACCGGGTCGGCCTGCAGGCGCAGCCAGCCGTCACCCACCTGGACCGGGACGTGGCGATTGCCGAGGTGGTAGGCCAGGCGCGCGAGCGCGCGCGGCGATTCCGCGACGACATGCACGAGGGACTCGGTCGCGGCATCGATGCGCAGCACCTCGCCGCTCGCGCATCGCACACGGTCGCCGTCGCGCAGGATCGTGCCGCGCGGCAGGTCGAAGCCCACCACGCTGCCGGCAAGGCGACCCGTGGTGGTCTCGACGCGGAGGCGCGATCGCTGGCGCAGCTCGAAGGGCAGGCTGACGCTGCCGGCCGGCGTCGTGTCGGTACGGGCATCGTCGCGGGTGCAGCGTTCGGTAAAGAGCAGCATGGCAGGGCTCCGGACGGGAGTGCGGATCAGAAGAGGAAGTAGCGCTGCGCCATCGGAAGCACGGCGGCCGGCTCGCAGGCGAGCAGCTCGCCGTCGGCGCGCACCTCGTAGGTCTGCGGGTCCACCTCGATGCGCGGCAGCCAGTCGTTGCGCACCATGTCGCGCTTGCCGATGCCGCGGGTGCCCCGGACCGGCACGGCCTCGCGCCGCAATCCCAGCGCGGCGGGCACGCCCGCGGCGATCGCGGCCTGCGACATGAAGGTCACGCTCGAGCCCGCGAGCGCCCGCCCGAAGGCGGCGAACATCGGGCGGTAGTGCACCGGCTGCGGGGTCGGGATCGATGCGTTCGGGTCGCCCATGGCGGCAAGCGCGATCTGGCCCCCCTTGATCACCATCGAGGGCTTGACGCCGAAGAAGGCCGGACGCCACAGCACCAGGTCCGCGAGCTTGCCCACCTCGACCGAGCCGACCACGTGCGAGATGCCATGCGCGATCGCCGGGTTGATCGTGTACTTCGCGATGTAGCGCTTCACGCGCTCGTTGTCCGAGCGGGCCGTGTCGCCCGCGAGCGTGCCGCGCTGCACCTTCATCTTGTGCGCGGTCTGCCAGCAGCGCATCACGGTCTCGCCGATGCGCCCCATGGCCTGCGAATCGGAGGACATCATCGAGAAGGCGCCGAGGTCGTGCAGGATGTCCTCGGCGGCGATGGTCTCGCGCCGGATGCGGCTCTCGGCGAAGGCGACATCCTCCGCGATCGACGGATCGAGGTGGTGGCACACCATCAGCATGTCGAGGTGCTCGTCGATGGTGTTGACGGTGTAGGGCCGGGTCGGGTTGGTCGAGGAGGGAAGGACGTTGGGCAGGCCGCAGGCGCGGATGATGTCCGGTGCATGCCCGCCGCCCGCGCCCTCCGTGTGGTAGGTGTGGATGGTGCGGTCGCGGAAGGCGGCGATCGTCGCCTCGACGAATCCCGACTCGTTGAGCGTGTCGGTGTGGATGGCGACCTGCACGTCGTATCGGTCCGCCACCGCGAGGCAGTTGTCGATCGCCGCCGGCGTCGTGCCCCAGTCCTCGTGCAGCTTGAGCCCCATGGCGCCGGCCTCGACCTGCTCGACGAGCGGCCCGGGAAGCGACGCATTGCCCTTGCCGAGGAAGCCGAGGTTGATCGGGAAGCCCTCCGCGGCCGAGAGCATGTTGGCGATGTGCCAGGGCCCCGGCGTGCAGGTGGTCGCATTGGTGCCGGTGGCCGGGCCCGTGCCGCCGCCGATCATGGTGGTGATGCCGGCCGCGAGGGCCTCGTCGATCTGCTGCGGGCAGATGAAATGGATGTGCGCATCGATCGCGCCGGCGGTGAGGATCGAGCCCTCGCCCGCGATCACCTCGGTGGCGGCGCCGATGACGATGTCGACGCCCGGCTGGATGTCGGGATTGCCCGCCTTGCCGATCGCGGCGATGCGACCCCCCTTGATGGCCACGTCGGCCTTGACGATGCCCCAGTGGTCCACAATGAGGGCATTGGTGATCACCGTGTCCGCGACCTCGGCCGCGAGCCGCTGGCCCTGGCCCATGCCGTCCCGGATGACCTTGCCGCCGCCGAACTTCACTTCCTCGCCGTGGATCGTCCGGTCGGCTTCCACCTCGATCCAGAGCTCGGTGTCGGCGAGGCGCACCCGGTCGCCGACGGTCGGCCCGTACATCTCCGCATAGGCTTGCCTCGACAGTCTCATGATGCCTCCGGCAGCGTGCCCATCACCCGGCCCTGGAAGCCGACCACCCGGCGATCGCCGGCGAGCCGCACCAGCGTCACGGTCCGGGTCTGCCCGGGCTCGAAGCGCACCGCGGTGCCCGCCGGTATGTCGAGCCGGCATCCGAGCGCGGCCTGTCGGTCGAACACCAGCGCCTCGTTGGTTTCGTGGAAGTGGTAGTGCGAGCCGACCTGGACGGGACGGTCGCCGGTGTTGGCGACGACGAGCGTGATCCGCTCGCGGCCCGCGTTGATCTCGATCTCGCCGTCGGCCGTCTCGACCTGTCCCGGGATCATCCTCGTCTCCTTCATACGATGGGCTGGTGCACCGTCACCAGCTTCGTGCCGTCCGGAAAGGTCGCCTCGACCTGGATCTCCGGGATCATCTCGGGAACGCCCTCCATGACGTCGTCGCGCCCGAGGATCGTCGTGCCGTGGTGCATCAGCTCGGCGACGCTGCGGCCATCGCGCGCGCCCTCCATGATCGCGGCGCTGATCAGCGCGACGGCTTCCGGGTAGTTGAGCTTGAGGCCGCGCGCGCGGCGGCGCTCGGCGACCAGCGCCGCGGTGAACAGCAGGAGCTTGTCGCGTTCGCGGGGGGTGAGTTCCATGTGGGGGTCTCCGTCCGGTGGTTCGATGCGCGGTGTCGGTGGTTCAGGTCGCCCAGATGCGTGGGGCGACCGCCGGGCGGCCGAGCAGCGCGGGGCGGATCGCGGCCCAGGCCGCGCGCAGGGCCGTCCAGCCGTCCTCGGCGCAGTCGCCGCGCCAGCGCAGCACCGCGAGTTCCCCGAGGCGGGTGGCGGCGTGCTCGCCGGGTGCCTCGATCAAGCGCAGCGCGGGCAGCGGATCGAGGGCGGGATCGGCGGGAACGACGAACAGCGTGCCGAAGACCGGATGGCCGCAGAGACCGGCGGGCGACGCGAGCATGCGGTCGCCCCCGGCGATCGCCGCCTGCTCGCCGTAGAGCAGCCGGCCGCCGCGCCGGATCTCGGTGCGCCAGCGCAGGCAGCCGCGGGCGTAGGGACGGGCGCTCGCCGGCTCGCCGAGGCACACGAGCTCGGCCGCCACCAGGCTCGCGCCGTGCGCCACCTCGAACCGGTTGTCCCATCGCGCGCGCGCCCCGTCGAACACGATCGACTCGAGCGGGAGCCATTCGAGGCTCGCGCCCGCCTCGACCCGCAGCCGCAGCGACTGGCTCGCCCAGGTGCCGGGCTCGTCGAGCGGGCTGCCCGGGTGCCTCGCGCGATACCACTTCGCGGCGCCCGGCGAGGTCAGCAGCGCCCGCGCGCCGGCGCGCGCGGTCACGTCGATCCGCAGGTCATCGTTGGACGCGATGCCCCCGGGCGGATGGACGAGCACCTGGTGCCAGACGCCCGGCCCCTCCGGCAGCAGCCCGCGCTGCACCCGCAGCGGGCCGTAATGGCGACGCAGGGCGGGCACCGTTCGTTCGCCGCGCGATTCGTATGCAAGCTCGATCCCCGCGCGCCAGGCGTCGCGCCCGTCCGCCAACGCGGCGGGCGGGCGCGACGCAGTGGCTTCCGCTTCCCGGTCGATGCGCATGATGCGTCCATGCCTAGATCGCGACGAGCTCGCGCACCCCGTCGCGATCCATGTCGGTTCCCGCCCCCCTGCGGCGGATCTCGCCCCGTGCCATCACCGCATACTGGTCGGCGAGTGCGCGGGCGAAGTCATAGTACTGCTCGACGAGCAGGATGCCCATGTCGCCGCGCGCGGCGAGCAGGCGGATGACGCGCTCTATGTCCTTGATGATCGACGGCTGGATGCCCTCGGTCGGCTCGTCGAGGATGAGCAGCCGGGGGCCGGCCGCGAGCGCGCGAGCGATCGCGAGCTGCTGCTGCTGGCCGCCCGAGAGGTCGCCGCCCCGCCGGCGCAGCATGGTGTGCAGGACCGGGAAGAGCTCGAACAGCTCGTCCGGGATGCGGCGGGCGCCGCGGCGGGGCGCGAGGCCCATGCGCAGGTTCTCCTCGACGGTGAGCCGGGCGAAGATCTCGCGTCCCTGCGGCACGTAGCCGATGCCCATCGCCACCCGGCGCTCGGGAGGCAGGCGGTCGATGCGCTCGCCGTCGAACCGGATCTCGCCGGCACGGATCGGCACGACGCCCATGATGGCCCGCAGAAGCGTGGTCTTGCCCACGCCGTTGCGACCGAGCAGAACGGTGACCTGGCCGGGCGGCACGTCGAGGCTCACCCGTCGCAGGATGTGGCTGCCGCCGTAGTACTGGTCGATGGCGTCGATCTCGAGCATGGCTAGCGTCCCAGGTAGACCTCGATCACCCGCTCGTCGGCCTGCACCTCGGCGAGGCTGCCCTCGGCGAGCACGCTGCCCTCGTGGAGCACGGTGACGGTTCGCGCGATGCGCGAGATGAACTCCATGTCGTGCTCGACGACCACGATGGCGTGCTTTCCCTCGAGCTCGAGGAGCAGCTCGGCCGTGCGCTCGGTTTCCTCGTCGGTCATGCCAGCCACGGGTTCGTCGAGGAGCAGCAGCACGGGGTCCTGCGCCAGGAGCATCGCGATCTCCAGCCACTGCTTCTGGCCGTGCGAC
>Ga0079224_100010387_pt1 | contig 12776 bp, 8 predicted proteins | sample Stecom2015_FD_80414 | JGI IMG/M metagenome (GOLD analysis project Ga0079224, IMG submission 80414) | Agricultural soil microbial communities from Utah to study Nitrogen management - Steer compost 2015 | ecosystem: Environmental > Terrestrial > Soil > Agricultural land | place: USA: Utah...
GCGCACGTCGCTGGCCGAGACCCGCTCGTAGGCGGTGTTGACGTCGTCGGCCGAGATCGTCTCGATCTCCGCTCCGATGCCGTGCTCGGCGCAGAAGTCCAGCATCTCCTGCGTCTCCGGGATGCCGCCGATCATCGAACCGGCCAGCGCCTTGTTGCCCGCGATCAGCGAGAACGCGTTGTAGGACAGCGGCTCGCCGGGCGCGCCGACGTTCACCATGGCACCGCCGGTCCGCAGCAGGCCGAGGTAGGCGTCGACGGGGATCTGCGCCGACACGGTGTTGAGGATCAGGTCGAACTTGCCGCGCAGCACCTCGAACGTCGACTCGTCGGCGGTGGCGTAGTACTCGGTGGCGCCGAGTCGCTTGCCGTCCTCCTGCTTCTTCAGGCTCTGGCTCAGCACCGTCACCTCGGCGCCCATCGCGGCCGCCAGCTTGACGGCCATGTGGCCGAGGCCGCCGAGACCCACGATCGCGACCTTCTTGCCGGGGCCTGCACCCCACTGGCGCAGCGGCGAGTACGTCGTGATGCCCGCGCAGAGCAGCGGCGCGGCGACGTCGAGGCCGATGCCGTCGGGGATGCGGCACACGAAGGCGTCCTTGACGACGACCTGCTGGCTGTAGCCGCCGTAGGTGGGTTCACCGTCGAAGCCGACGCCGTTGTAGGTCTGCACGTTGCCCTTGACGCAGAACTGCTCGGTGCCTGCCTGGCAGTACTCGCACTCGCCGCACGAGTCGACCGTGCAGCCGACGCCGACGCGGTCGCCGACCTGGTACTTGGTCACCGCGGACCCGACCGCGGCGACCGTGCCCGCGATCTCGTGCCCCGGCACCATCGGGAAGATGGCCTCGCCCCATTCGCCGCGCGCCTGGTGGATGTCGCTGTGGCAGATGCCCGCGTAGGCGATGTCGATCAGGACGTCGTCGGGACGCAGGTCGCGCCGCTCGATGGTGGTCCGCTCGAGCGGTGCGCCAGGGCCGGGTGCGGCGATGGCGTGCGTCGTTGTGCTCATCAGAACTCCTGCGATACTCGATCACGAGCCCCGAAGTAAGGGCCCTCTCACGTAACGACGTAAGAGGGGTCTTACATACTCCGATATAGAAATGTGTGCACGGCCATGGGTGACCGGTACCACCGCGGCGAGCTCCGCGACGAGCTCGTCCGCGTCGCGCTCGACCTCATCGCCGAGCAGGGGGTCGCCGGCTTCTCCGTGGCCGAGGTAGCCCGTCGTGCGCAGGTCAGCCCGGGTACGCCGTATCGCCACTTCGCCGAGCGCGAGAGCCTGCTGGCCGCGGTCGCCACCGCCGTGGCGAGTCAGCTCGCCGACCGGGTGGCCGCGGCCGCCGAGCCGATGTCCGATCCGGCCGACGCACTCGCCGCGGCGGCGGGTGCCTACACCGAGTACGTCATCGAACGCCGCGCAGGCATGAACGTCATCTACACCGACGGGCTCCAGGGCGGTGCCTACACCGAGCTGCACGACCAGACGCGGCGGCTGACCGACCAGTTCCTCATGCTCTGCCTGGCGGTCTCCGACCGGCCCGAGGACGCGCTCGAGCTGATGGAACAGTTGTTCACGCAGGCCCACGGCTACGGCATGTTCTGGATCGACGGCGTGTTCACCAAGCACGGCTACACACCCGAACTCGTGGTGCGCAAGTCCGTCGCCGCGGCGCGACTGGCCATCGAAGGCCACCGGCACCGATCCGGAACCGCCTGACCGGGTCGTCGGCACACCGGGGTCGTCAGGACACCGGGGGTTGTCGGGAGATCGGGATTGTCAGGAAATCGGGGGCCGTCGCGTTCAAGGGGTACGCCAACGAGACAGGAGCACCCCATGAGCCACCACGAGACCAGCCACCACGGCACGCCTCTTCGCGGCACGAGGCACCGGATCGTCGTCCTCGGAGCCGGGTACGCCGGGAGCTACGCCGCCGGGTACCTGGCCCGCAGGCTGCACCGTGACGACGTCGAGATCACCGTCGTCAACGCCGCCCCCGACTTCGTCGAGCGGATGCGCCTGCATCAGTTCGCCGCCGGGCACGACCTGGACCGCCGGCCCCTGGCCGACGTCTTCGCCGGCACGGGCATCGACCTGCGCATCGCGGAGGTGACGGGCATCGACGCCGACAATCGCACCGTCACCATCGACGGCCAGGACCAGCTCGGCTACGACTCGCTCGTCTACACGCTCGGCAGCACCGCGGCCCACCACGCCGTGCCGGGGGCCGCCGAGCACGCCTTCCACGTCGCCACCGCGCCGGCCGCGGGTCGGTTGCGCGCCCGCCTCGGCGAGATCGACGGTGGGCGGGTCGTGGTCGTCGGCGGGAACCTGACTGCGATCGAGGCCGCCACCGAGATCGCCGAATCCCGCCCCGGACTGACCGTCGCACTCGCCACCACCGGTGAGCTCGGCGGCTGGCTGGGTGCGCGGGCGCGGCGCCACGTGCTGGCCGCCTTCGACCGGCTGGGCATCGACGTCCACGAGCACGCCACGGTCACCGGGGTGGACGCCTCGTCCGTGACCGCCATGGGCGGCACCGTGCTGGCCTCCGACGCGACCGTGTGGGCGGCCGGGTTCGCCGTGTACCCGATCGCCGCCGCGGGCGGGCTCGACGTCACGCCGGAAGGACAGATCGTCGTCGACCGGCAGCTGCGTTCGGTCTCGCACTCGGACGTCTACGCCGCGGGCGACAGCGCCCACGTCGTCGGGGACAACGGCCTGACGCTGCCCATGTCCTGTGCCACCGCGGGGCTGAGCAGTCGGCAGCTGGCGGCCACGGTCCTCGGCGACCGCACCGGACGCCGGATCCCGGCGACGCCGAAGTTCTACGTCGGCAGCCACGTCAGCCTCGGCAGGCGGGACGCGGTGTTCCAGCTCGTCGACAAGCAGGCGCAGTCCCGGCCGGTGTCCCTGCGGGGCCGGGCGGCCGCCCGGTTCAAGGCAAGCGTGCTCACCGGGGCGGCCTGGTCGACGACCCATCCGACGTCCGGACTCCCGAGCCGCAGGCACCGGCTCGCGGCATCGTCGAGTCCGGCAGAGTCGGCGCCCGCACCGGCGACGACGTCGGCCTAAGGTCATCGACATGGATTCGTCCACCGTGGCGACGTTCGAGGCCGGCCGCGACCGGCTGGCCTCGCTCGCCTACCGTCTCCTCGGTTCGGCCGCCGACGCCGAGGACACGGTGCAGGACGCGTTCCTGCGCTGGCAGGTCGCCGACCGGGAGCACATCGAGGTGCCCGAGGCGTGGCTGACCAAGGTCGTCACCAATCTGGCCCTCGACCGGCTCCGCTCGGCCAGGACCCGCCGCGAACGCGCCGCCGGGGCCTGGCTGCCGGAACCGCTCCTCGACGGCGACCCGATGCTCGGCCCCGCCGACACGGTCGAGCAGCGCGAATCGGTGACCCTGGCCGTGCTGTTGCTGCTGGAACAGCTCTCGCCGGTCGAACGCGCCGCCTACGTGCTGCGGGAGGCGTTCGCCTACCGCCATTCCGAGATCGCCGAGATCCTCGGCATCACCGAGTCCGCCAGCCAGCAGCACACGAGCCGCGCCCGCCGCCGCGTCGCCGCGGGCCGGCAGCGCGGGGACACCGGCGTCGACGAGGCGACCGCGCGCCGGATCGTCGGGGCGTTCGTCGCCGCGGCCTCGTCCGGGCGCACCGAGCAGCTCGTCGCCCTGCTGACCGACGACGCAGCCGGCGTGTCCGACGGTGCCGGGTTCGGGCCCGCGAAGAAGCTCGTGCGGTTCGCCGGCCGGCAGCGGATCACCCGCGCGATCCGGTCGGCGTTCACGCCCTCGCCCGCGAAACGCGCGTTCGTGGGCGGTTCGCCGGAGGTCCACGCGGCCGTAGTCAACGGCTGCCCCGCCATCCTCTTCGCGCTCGGCGATCAGCTCTTCGGCGCCGTCGTGCTGGAGGTGCGGGGCGAGCAGGTCGCCGGGTTCCACGGTGTCGCCACGCCGGAGCGGCTCACCCGCCTCACCGAGGCATGGCAACGACAGGGACCGGCCGAACCGCTGACGCAGCTGTGGTGATCGACCGGCTGTGGTGATCGGCTCGACGCGCCCGACCGGATCCCCGGCGAACGTCGGAGCCTGCTCGGCGGCGCCGCCCTCCGCTGTGGACGCGGCCGGTGCGGGCGGGATGATCGACATCCGGACCGCAACCGAGTCAGGAGGGACCGCTCTTGTCCACACCGCATCCGCCCGCAGGGCTGCGTGTCATCGGGGCCGCCGAGGTGGCCGCGCAGATCGACGGCAACCGCGAGGGCGCGCTCGCCGCCGTGCGCCGGGCGTATCTCGCGCACGCCTCGGGCGCGACGGCCAACCCGCATTCGAGCTTCCTGCGGTTCCCGGACCGCCCCTCCGACCGGATCATCGCCCTGCCCGCGTTCCTCGACGACACAGCCGGCACCGATGACCCGGCCGGGACCGAGGACGGGGGTCGGTGGTCGGGCATCAAGTGGATCGCCAGCTATCCCGGCAACGTCGAGCACGGATTTCCGCGCGCGTCGGCGACGATGGTGCTCAACGACTACGAGACGGGCTATCCGTACGCCGTGCTCGAGGCGTCGATCATCTCGGCCACCCGCACGGCGGCGTCGGCGGTGCTGGGAGCGGAGGCACTGCTCGGTGGGCGCCGGGCCCGCCGGGTCGGGTTCGTGGGCACCGGACTGATCAGCGATCACGTGCGGATGTTCCTGCGTGACCTGGACTGGGAGGTCGACGAGTTCGTCCTGTTCGACACGGTGACCGCCAACGCCGAGCGGTTCGCCGCGACGCTGGCGGCCGACGGCCCGAAGGGTGCGGTGTCGGTGGCCGACGACGTCGCCGGTGCGTTCGCGGGCTGCGACGTGGTCGTGGTGGCGACGGTCGCGGGCACGCCGCATCTGACCGATCCGGCATTGCTGGCCGGTGCCCCGGTGGTGCTGCACATCTCGTTGCGGGACTTGGCCCCCGAGCTGATTCTGCAGGCCACCAACGTCACCGACGACGTCGATCACGCCGTGCGGGAGCAGACGTCGTTGCATCTGGCCGAACAGCAGGTGGGGCACCGCGAGTTCGTGCACGGCACGATCGCCGACGTCGTGCGCGGCGAGCTGGTACGGGAGCCGGGCAGGGCGGCGATCTTCTCGCCGTTCGGACTGGGTGTGCTGGACCTGGCCGTCGGGGGTTGGGTCCACGACCAGGTCGCCGCGGCAGGGGGCGGGCACCTCGTCCCCGACTTCTTCCCGATCTGATCGACCCGATCTGATCGACGCGGGAAATGTGACAAACTGCGCATATCGCCATCTTTTGGCATGGCGTATTCCTTCGCGTTACTAACGATTCATCTGATCGAGGGAATCGGGGGATGGGGTGGACCGCGGACTTATCCAGGCCGCGACCCACCTCGGCCGCGGCGGGCGCGGAGGACAACACGTATGAGCAAGAAGGACGGACGCGGCGGACTCAGCCGGAGAGCGTTGCTGCAGGCCGCAGGTGGGGGTGGCGTCGCCGCGGCGGCGATCGTCGGACTGGGGGCCCAGCCCGCCGCGGCGCAGGCGGGGCCGGCCGCGGCCCGCACGCCCGTGGGACCGCTGAAGGCGGCCGATCCGCACGCGCTCACCGAGCGGAGGCGTCCGCGTCGGCGGCGTAAGCCCGACGCCGCCGAGATCACGATCCTGCCGATCGACCGGGCCAAGTTCCTGGCGGGCGCCAAGTTCGACCTGCGCGTGGAGGCCGTGGGGGTCGACCCGGAGACGGCGCGCATCGACATCCGCGTGAAGGGCCCCAAGGGTCCGGCCGAGATCCTGGTCGGCGAGCCGGAGCGCACCAGCTCGGCCGACGACAGCCTCGAGGTCACCTATCGCGGGCTGCACTACCCCGACGCGGGCGACTACACGGTCCAGGCCACCGTGCGTTCGGGCAACCGGCAGTCGAAGGACGAGGTCGGCCACGAGGTCGTGCTCGCCGAGGCGCCCGCCAAGCCCGCGAAGAACGTGATCTTCTTCCTGGGCGACGGCATGGGCCAGCCCGCCGTCACGGCCGCGCGGATCCTGTCGAAGGGGCTGACCGAGGGCAAGTACCACGGTCTGCTCGAGATGGACCGGATGGAGTACCGCGGCCTGGTGACGACGTCCGGAATGGACGCTCTGGCCACTGACTCGGCCAACTCCATGTCGGCGTACATGTGCGGGCACAAGTCGTCGGTGAACGCGATGGGCGTGTACGAGGCCAGCGAGGAGGACCCGAACAAGCACCCGCGCGTGGAGACGATGGCCGAGCTGCTCAAGCGCGCGCGGAACATGAAGATCGGCGTCGTGACCACCGCGGAGGTGCAGGACGCCACGCCCGCGGCCGTGTTCGCGCACACGCGGCGCCGTTCCGAGTACCAGGAGATCATGGACCAGTCGCTGCGCGAGGAGCAGCAGCCGACGGTGTACATGGGTGGCGGCCTGGCCTCGTTCCTGCCCTCGTCGCACGAGGACTCCTCGCGCGACGACGACCGTGACCTGGTCAAGGAGTTCACGGAGCAGGGCTTCACGCACGTCAGCACGAGCAGCGAGCTGACCCGCGCGGTGCGCGGCAAGGCCCCGGAGAAGCTGCTCGGCACGTTCCACACCGGCAACATGAACGTGTACCTCGACCGCAAGCACGACAAGAAGCCCGAGGTGCTCGGCAAGTGGGACGACCAGCCCACGCTGATGGAGATGACCGAGGCCGCGCTCAAGGTGCTCGAGGACTCCGACGACGGGTTCTTCCTCATGGTCGAGGGCGCGTCCATCGACAAGATGGAGCACCCGCTGGACGGTCCGCGCGCGGTGTACGACGCCATCGAGCTCGACCAGGCCGTCGGCGTGGCCAAGAAGTGGGCGGAGGGCCGCGACGACACGCTCATCGTCGTCACCGCCGACCACAACCACTCGATGAGCATCGTCGGCACGCACGACCGGCGGGACGCTGAGGGCCGCGACGCCAACGGTGTCTACGGCGACGCCACCTACCCGACGTACTCCGACGAGGACGGCGACGGCTTCCCCGACGACCCGAACCCGGACGTGCAGCTGTTCTTCGGCTGGTCGAACCACCCCGACCACACCGACGACTTCCAGCACAACCACGTGTTCGCCGAGCCTGCGCTCACCGACGAGGACAGCGGTAAGGCCGTCGACAACCCCGAGCGCGATCCGGGTGCCGAGCTGCAGATCGGCAACCTGCCGGGCGAGGAGACGAACTGCGTGCACACGGTCGAGGACGTCAGCGTGTGCGCATCGGGTCCCGGTTCGGCGCGCTTCAACGGCGTGCTGGACAACACCGAGATCTTCTTCGCGGTGATCGACGCACTGGGTGTCGACGCCCGCAGCTGACCCTCGGCGTTCGCGGCCGGTCCCGGTTCGTCCGGGGCCGGCCGTTTCGCTGTTTACGAACAGAAAGAAACAATAGATTCGTCCGCAGTGTGGGATTCATTTCACGCATTTCCGCGGAATGATTCTTTTCAGTGTTTTCGCTGTTAGCGTCGCGGCGAGTTCGAGACCCGACCGGTTCGCCGGTGGAAGGACGTTCCCGCTGATGAGTGTGACGCTGCACTGGTTTCTGCCCTCGCACGGTGACGGACGGTCTGTTGTGGACCGTCCGCACACGACGCCCGAGAGCGCGCACACGCCGCGCAGGCCGACGCTGGAGTATCTGACGCAGGTGGCGCGCGCCGCCGAGCAGAACGGTTTCACGGGCATGCTGACGCCGACCGGGTCGTGGTGTCAGGACGCGTGGTTGTCGACCGCGGCGCTGTTGCAGAGCACCGATCGGATCAAGTTCCTCGTCGCCTTCCGTCCGGGCAGCGTCACTCCGACGTTGGCCGCGCAGCAGGCCGTGACGTACCAGAACCTGTCCGGTGGGCGGTTGTTGCTGAATGTCGTCACGGGCGGGGATCCGGTGGAGCAGCGGCGGTTCGGGGACTGGCTCGACAAGGACCAGCGCTATGCCCGAACCGACGAGTTCCTGCACATCGTCCGCGAGATCTGGTCCGGCAAGCCGGTGGATTTCGACGGCGAGCACTACCAGGTGCGGGACGCGGCGATCTTCGACGTACCCGACCCGCTGCCTCCGCTGTACTTCGGCGGCTCGTCACCTGCGGCGCTGCCGGTGGCGGCGCGCAGGGCCGACGTGCACCTGACGTGGGGTGAGCCGCCGGAGGCGGTGGCGGCCAAGGTGCGGACGTTGCGCGAGCTGGCCGATCGGGAGCAACGGCGGCTGCGGTTCGGCGTGCGTGCCCACGTGGTGACGCGGGACACCAGCGAGCAGGCGTGGGCGACGGTGCAGGGCTTTCTCGACGAGATGAATCCCGCGGACGTTGCCGCGACACAGGAGAAGTTGGCCGCATCCGAGGCGACGGGGCAGCAGGCGATGACGGCGTTGCACCAGGGGGTCAAGCCGGACGACGCGCGTGCGCTGGAGGTCCATCCGGGACTGTGGGCCGGTGTCGGCCTGCTTCGCGGTGGTGCGGGTACGGCGCTGGTGGGCAGTCACGCCGAGGTGGCGGATCTGATCGAGGAGTACCACCGCGCGGGGATCGAGGAGTTCGTGTTGTCGGGCTACCCGCATCTGGAAGAGGCGTACTGGGTCGGTGAGGGGTTGCGGCCCGAGCTGGCCCGCCGTGGCGTGTTGGCGCGGGAGGGGAGAGGTCGCTCGTGGCGTTGCACATCACCGCGCTGGCGGTGCTGGTCGTGATGTTCGTCGTCGCCTCGGTGCTGCCGGTGAACCTGGGTTTGCTGGCGTTGGTGGCGGCGTTCGTGGTGGGTGCCGGTCTGGGCGGCATGGATGTCGACGACATGCTCGCCGGTTTTCCCGCCGACCTGTTGGTGTTGTTGGTCGGGGTGACGTACCTGTTCGGGGTCGCGCAGGTGAACGGCACGCTGGAGCGGGTCGTCGACGGCGGGTTGCGGCTGGTGCGTGGCCGGGTCGCCTTGGTGCCGTGGTTGTTGTTCCTGTTGACGGCGTTCGTGGCGGCGGTGGGTGCGCTGAGCGCGGCGGCGGTGGCGATCATGGCGCCGATCGCGATGCGGTTCGCGCAGCAGTATCGGATCAGCCCGTTGTTGGTGGGTCTCATGGTGGTGCAGGGGGCCACCGCCGGGTCGTTCTCGCCGTTGAGCCCCTTCGGGGCGATCACCGGTCAGTTGGTGGCGGCCGAGGGGTTGCCGTCGCAGCAGCCGGGGCTGTTTCTGAGCAGTTTCGTGTTCAACGTCGTCATGGGCGCATTCGTGTTCTGGCTGTTCGGCGGTGTGCGGTTGGCCCGCGAACGTCGCCGGCACGGTGGGGCCGACGGTGGTGACGTCGACGGTGATGCCGTGTCCGGGGCTACAGGGTCCGGGGCTGCCGTGTCCGGTGCTGCTGTGTCGGGTGCTGCTGTGTCGGGCGAGTCGGACGGTTCGGGCGGGGCGGGTGCGGCCGGTGGTTCGGGCGGCGGTGTCGCCACGGTTGCCGCGCCGGCGCCGGTGGCAGAGGTGGCGGCTGAGGGGGATCGCCGTGGCCTGTCGGTGCAGCAGGTGTTGACGCTGGCCGGATTGGGCGTGTTGGTCGTAGCGGGTACGGCGTTCGGGTTGGACGTCGGGTTCACGGCGTTGGCGGTCGGTCTGGTGCTGACGTTGGTGAAGCCGAGTGCGTACGCGGACGTGGTGTCGAAGGTGCCGTGGTCGGCGGTGTTGCTGGTGTGCGGTGTGATCACGTATGTCGGTGTGCTGGAGAGCGTCGGGACGATCGACTTTCTGAGTGATCTGCTGACGGGTGGGACCAGCCCGTTGGTGGCCGCGTTGGCGGCGGCGTACATCGGTGGGCTCATTTCCGCGTTCGCGTCGACGGCGGGTGTGTTGGGTGCGTCCATTCCGTTGGCTGCGCCTTTGTTGGACGGTGGTGTGCTTCCGGTGCTGGGCACGATCAGCGCTATCGGTATCGCGTCGAGTGTGGTCGATGTGAGTCCATTGTCGACGAACGGTGCGCTGCTGGTGGCGAACCAGCGGACGATGGATTCGCGTGTGTTCTTCCGGAAGCTTCTGGTGTGGTCCGTGCCGGTGATCGCCGTGGTCCCGTTGATCGCCTGGCTGGTGTTCGTGGTCCTGTGGCCGTGACGGTGCCCGGCCAAACCTACCCGTGTTGCGGATTCCGGGGCGCGTGTTGTGGTTCTGGGGGCGCGTGTTGCGGATTCCGGGGCGCGTTTTGTGAATTCGGGGGCTCGGTTTGCGGGTCCGGGGGCTCGTGTTGTCCCCGGACCGCAATGCGAGTGCCCCATAACCCGCAACACGACGTCCCGACCTCGCGCCACGCACCCGCATCTGCAACTTCACCCCCAGAGCCGCAACACGGGCCCTCCGGGAAAACGCAACACGGCCTCCCGAACCCGCAACACGAACCCTGGGAAACGCAACACGCGTTCCTGAACCCGCAACACGAGGCCCTGAATCCGCAACACGCGTTCCCGAACTCGCAACACGGGTCGGGGCTCTCAGTTCCTTCGGCGGTGGTGGGTTCGGGCGAACTGGTCGTCCTCGAGTTTGGCCGCAAGTCGGGAAAGGTCGCGTGCGCGTTCGACGAGCGTCGCGGTGTCCGACGCACCGCTTCCCGAGTCGGCGTCCGCACCGTTGCCGCGCCCGCTCCGCGAGTCGGTGTCCGCATCGCTGCCCGAATCCGTACTCGTCCCGGGATCGGGAGCTGTGCCGGAGGCGATGTCTCGGGTGAGGTCCAGGTATCGGTCGACGACGGTGCGGTAGCGGGTGGCGAAGCTCTTGGCACCAGGAGTGCCCTGCTGTGGGCCCACGGCACGGGCGTACACGCGGTCGAGGTCGATCAGCGCCTGGGAGACGGCGCCGGTTTCGGCGTTGAGCACGCTGCGGGTGTCGTCACCGGTTTCGGCCTCGATGCGGCGCTGCGCCGCGCGCCTGCCGGCTGCGCGGGCGAGGGCGTATGCGGCCGCGGCACCCAGGACCACCGCACATAGCGCGGCGCCCGCGAGCAGGTAGCGGGGCAGCGGTGGGTCGACGGTACGTGCGCCGTCGGGGACGTTCCCGGCGCGGACGAGGCGGTCGAAGTTGACGACGATGACCTTGAGCGTGTCGATCGGCCGGTCGGCGAACGTGTCGATGCCGCGCGAGATGATCGTCTCGGCGACCATGCCCGTGCCGATGTCGTCGGTGTGGTGGCTGCAGCCGTAGGCGTTCCACGTGTCGTCGTCGCGGGTGAGGGCGACGAACAGCGTTCCATCGGCGGCACGCGAGACGTTCTTGCACACGGCGCTCGCGTCGTCGTCGGGGGACAGGAAGCCAACGGTGAGCTTCCTGTTGCCGATCACATGCCGGGCCTCGTCGAGGTCGATCCGGTACTCGGGTGCGGCGTACACCGACGATCCGCGCAGTGCCTGCGCCACCTTCCCGTCGAAGATGCCGCCGGTGAACGCCGCCCAGCCGGCCAGCACGACGGCGAGCAGCACGGCGAGCAGAAACGGTTTGCGGTTCACGGCGATCACGCTCCCCAGCCCGCGACGTACCGCGCGGGGTCGTAGTCGGGCCTGCCGATGAGCCGCGCGGTCTGGGCCAGTTCCCTCTCGGCCTTGTCGAGCAGCGCGTGGGCGTAGCGCCTGCTGGTCGGTGTCGGGTCGAGGTCCTTGGCCGCGTCGAGGTGGGTGATCGCGCGGGTCAACGGCGGGTTGCTGTCCGGCCCGGTGAGTCCGGACACCTCGACGGCCAGCGCGGTCAGTGCGGCGATCCGCTTCGTCGGCGGGGTCGCGCGTGAGCTGCGCCTGACGGACCCGACGGACAGCGCGAGGAAACCCGCCACGCATGCCGCGAACACCCACGGCAGCGCCGGCATGGTGACCTTCAGCGGGTCGATCGGCTGGTAGGGCAGCGGCCGGTCGAACAGGCCCGCGTAGCGGACGTCGGTGACATCGTTCAGCCACGCGCCCAGAACGTTGCCCTGCGGATAATCGTAGGTGGCGAGGCGCTGGCCCATCACGCCGTAGAACCCTGCTGTGGCGACCTCGTAGAAGTCGTCGCGATACGGCCCGGCGTAATCGACGAACGCGTCGTACATCACGACGATCGGCGTGTCGGGGAAACGCTGCGCCAGTGCGGGCGCGTACTGGGGAATCGGTGCCGAACGGTCCGGCCGCGGCAGCGCGACGACCATGGGTTCGGTGTCCGGGAACGCGTGCTTCGCGCTCGCGGGAATGTCGTCGAGTGTCGCGCCCTCGGCGACGTGCAGCCGATCGCGTTCGAGATCCCGTGCCACGACGTCGAGTTCCGCGGCCGTCGGCGCGCGCCACGCGGGTGCCGGGGCCTGGGGCGGGTCGTCGCGTTCCTGAACGTGGTAGGCGGCCGTCAGCACCAGTTCGGTCACGTCGCCGACACCGAACTGGCTGCGGAACTCGTCCAGATCGGACGACGACACCGACACGACACCACCGGACACCCGCGTGCCCATGACGGTGATCAGCTCGAACGGCGCGTTCGCGACGTCGGGGTGCGAGGAGACCTCGCGCACCCGGTCGCGTTCCTGCTCGTCCAGTCCCGGCGGTGCGAACAGGAAACGCACGTCGTCGGTGTGCTCGAGGACCCACTGCTGGTCCCACGCCGCGTTCGCGCCGGGAAGCCGCACCACGCGTTCGGCCAGGATCCGGCGGGCCATCTCGTCGGTCGAGGGGACGGTGTGGTCGCTCAGTTCGCCGCCGTCGCCCTCCCGGTAGTCCGACGACGGCGATTCGCCGTAGCTGACGTCGATGTCGCCTTGGCGTTGCTGGAGGAGGAACGCA
>Ga0079224_100010389_pt1 | contig 12774 bp, 3 predicted proteins | sample Stecom2015_FD_80414 | JGI IMG/M metagenome (GOLD analysis project Ga0079224, IMG submission 80414) | Agricultural soil microbial communities from Utah to study Nitrogen management - Steer compost 2015 | ecosystem: Environmental > Terrestrial > Soil > Agricultural land | place: USA: Utah...
ATTTATACCATGAGAGCCGAAGCTTACTTACGTAAAGGTAATAACGGTTCTGCCCTTGCAGATATGAATATGCTTAGAACATCAAGAACAAGAGAAGCACTTTTCGGAAATGTTCCGGGTACAGCTATCTCTTCTATTGATGCTGATATTTTATATAAAGAAATAGGATTTGAACTTTACTGGGAAATGAAAAGGAGACCACAAATGATACGTTTCGGTAAATTCGATCTTCCTTACACAGCAAAAGCTGCAACACAGCCATTCAGAAGGGTGTTCCCTATACCTCAGCAGGCAATGGATGTTACAGATGAACTAGAACAAAATTTAGGTTATTAGCATTATATTGTTTTCAGTGAAAAAAGACTCCGGCTCAGGCCGGAGTTTTTTATACCATTAATTTAACTGTAATGCCTGCGGACCAAATTCTTCAAAAAATATATTATCGGCAGGAACATTACAATTCTTTAAATAATCATAATGCGTTTTTATAAAAGCGGCTGGTCCGCATATATAATACTCGGCGTTTGTATCAGGCTGCCATTGATTTATTTTAGACAAATCAACCCTTCCTTTATAATAACCATCGGGAATATATGTAACATCTTCATAGAAAAAACAGCTTGAAATATTCTTATTATTGGCTTCTGCTTTTACTATAGCTTCACTAAAAGCATGTACATCACTGCTTCGGCAACCATGTATCCATAGTAAACTGTTTCCCATCTCATATTTACTAATAAGACTTTCCAGCATCGCCATTAAAGGAGTTTGCCCTATACCTCCGCTAATAAATACTTTATTATTGGCACTTTCTTTAAGTATAAAATTACCGGAAGGTGAGGTTACCTCAATACGCTCCCCTTCCTGCATTTCATGAAGCCTGTTGCTTATCATGCCATCGGGCTTAAGCGCCATCCCCGATTCTTTCTTTACAGAAATCCTGTAGAACTCACCATTTGGAGCACAAGAAATACTGTATTGTCTAGGCTGAAGCAGCCCAAGTTCCGGCAAAAAAGCCCTTACGCTTAAATACTGCCCCGGTAAATGTAGTGGTACGCCTCCCCCATCTTCCGGATAAAGATAAAATGAAGTTACTTCTTTAGATTCCTCTACTTTTTTCCTGATAACAAATGATTTCCAACCTGTCCATCCGTTTTCCTGTGTTGCTTTTTTATTATACAAACATGCCTCATACCCAATCATAAGGTCAGATAACTGCTTGTAAGCTATTGTCCATGCCTCAACAACATCATTTGTTGCTAACTCCTGTAAAACCTCCTTTATCGCTCCTATTAAGTTTTCTCCAACAATAGAATATTGTTCAGGCTGTATGTTTAAACTGGTATGCTTGTGCCCTATTAAATCTATTACCGGCATGAGTATACCCGGGTTTGCTATATTTTCGGCATAAGCAAGCACAGCCATTGCCAAAGCTGTTTGCTGCTTACCATTACTTTGATTACCAAGATTAAATATATTTTTAAGTTCCGGATGATTATTAAACATCCTTTTGTAAAAGTGTTTTGTAAGTACAACGCCATTTTCCCTTAAAACAGGAACCGTTGCTAAAATGGTTTCCTTTTGCTTTTCTGTCAGCATATTTTTACGACTTAATGATTAAAAAGATTATGATATTAGGTTTATCAATAAACCTGTTAAAGAAGTACTGCAGTTTTTCTTTCTGCCTGTAAAATTATATCTTCAAAACAGGCTGGTTTATGACCTGAATCATAATAAGTCTATTAATCCTGACAGTTAAATTGCTTATATCTGTAAAATAAAAAAGGCCGGTATTGCTACCGGCCTCCTTTTCATAAAATTATGTGTGTACTATCTGTTTACTTTAAGCATTTTGTAAGTACCTGTTTTATCACCCACTTTTACATTGATGATAAACACCTGCTCGCCCTGAAGCTGAGTCAGGTTTAAGTTAATGATTTGGGTACCACCTGTAGTTTGCGCATTAACTGTAGTGATTTTTCTTCCTACAAGGTCATACACGTTAACAACTACGTCTTTACCACCTTCATCGTTAATTTCAACCGTTATCTTACCATTTGTAGGGTTAGGGTAAAGGCTTACTTTGTCTTTTAACTGATTTGGAGTATCTATACCTAGAGCCTCTTCAACTATAATATACTCTTCTTTGGTAAGCGATTGGTTACCGGCAACGTTAGTTGCTATAAGAGTTACATCATAAGTCCCGGCTTCGGCATAAGTAACTGTTGGGTTTTGCTCTGTAGATGTAGCAGGCTCACCACCTTCAAATGTCCATGACCACTCTGTAGGGTTATTGGTACTAAGGTCAGTAAAGGTTACTGTTTCACCTTCTTCAACCTCAACCTGATCTGCAACAAAATCAACCACAGGAGCCTGAGCACCTAAGTATTGGTTTAGTGAGAACACTACGGTAGCCGAAGCGTTAAAGGTTACATCGTTAAATGTAGCATCCTGTTGTGGAGCATTACCACCGTTAGGGTGTTGTACAGAGAAGAAACCATATTTAAAGTCTGGCGTAAATGTTAATCCTGTTGGCTCAGAACCTGCAGGCATCGACGCAAATAACTCAATTTTAGGCTCGTTTTGTGAATGGTCAGGACGAATTACCCAAATGTAGTTTAATCCACCATCCTGACATACCCAAAGGTTCCCCTTATCGTCAAACACAAGGTTATCGTTACCGTCACCCCATGCTTCATTTACTGTTCCGTTTGCAGTTTCGATATCGTAAGACATACCTCCGGCAAAAGTTTCAAAATCAGTAATAGTATCATTTACACTTGCAGGGTCAGTAAATCTGTAAATACGGTTTCTTCCCTTTGCAGTAAAGTAAATTTTACCATCAAGCGGACTGATATCACAGTCTTCCACACCGTTAAAGTTAGTACCTCCTACAGAAGCTGCTACTGTATTAAGGTTATTCCTGTCTGCCTGAGTTGTGTTAGGAACCTGAATCCATCTTGCTTTAGCAGAACTTGGCTCGTTGTTAGACATTTCAAGATCTAAGTGAAGTACATATACAGTACCCGAGTAAAGGTTACCAGGTACATCAGGCACAAATTTGTATACACAGTGTGTACCACCATCTTCACCATAGTAAGCTGCTGAACCATCGGCTTTAATCACCACGTTTTCGTGATTCATCCTACCCATAGCCCAACGTTTTTCCTGCTTACCGTTACCGTACTCCATTACCTGTGCAGTAACAGGGTCAATTTCCACTAACCAACCTTCGTCTTCATAACCATCACCATTACTATCGCCTGAAGCTGTATTTTCCTCGGCAGTAATAACAGTTCCCCAAGGTGTAATACCGCCCGAACAGTTTCTTGTAGTAGTTACAAGATCATTGTTATAGAAGTCTACCGGCTGAGAATAGTCTACTTCCCAAAGCTGATTGTCTGTATTTAAGTGAATATCCAGCATAGATACACCACCCGGAGTGTTCTCATGGTTTACAGATAAATGACCTAGTTCACTACTTCCGTCTGTTGCCACATAGGCAGAGAAGTCGTTGTTACCCGGTACGTTACCAGAACCATCCATATAAGCTTCTCCCTGTTTGAATAATAACTGGAACCTGTGGTCTTCAGATATTATCAGGTTAGATGTTTGTCCTGTAGGGTTAATAGAAGTGAAACACGCAATGTGTTCTTCATCACAAACCTCCATTTCCTGAGGAGCGTCTTTAATATACATATCAAAACTGATATCAGAACTTTGTCCGTCACGGTTGTGCATCTCAACAGAAATTCTGTTCACACCTTCCTGGAATACTGTTTTAGGCACTATGTGAGCGAAGTATCTTTTCTCATCTGCACCATCTACTGTAGAGGCAGATGTAGTTAAATAGTCAAAGTCACCTTCAGCCATATTATCCCTAAATACTTCCACGCCGTTTACATAAACAACAGCACCGTCATCTCTTCTTAATCCAAACTCTACATTATCTGCCACATCAGCAAGGTTAATTTCTATATCCCTTGTAAAGTAGTACGTAATGTATTTGTTTGAAGAATCAGGACCGTAAGAAACAATTGTTTTCATTGGGTCACCATATCCAAGTGGTGCTTCTCCTCTATCCCATGAATTATTATCATAAGTAAGAGCAGTCCACTCTGCATCATCAAGGCTACTACCATTATCAAGGTAAGCCCATGTCTCTCCTTTTGGAAGCGGGTATGAAGCCGGATCCAATGGAGGAAGGTTGAAGTTAACTTCCATATCAAAACCAAGGTCAGAACTGTTTGCAGAAGCCTGATGTAGCTCTACCGCAATTACGTTAGTACCGTTTTGAAGTAAGTTAGCCGTTTCAACTAGCTCATAAGTAGTTTCATCCTCACCACCTACTGTCGAAGAAGCATAAGTATTGTAAGTAACAGCACCTTCAGGCATGTTTGTTCTGAAAGCCTCAACACCGTTTACATATACCACAACACCGTCATCTTTTAATGTATGGAACAATAACGAACCTATTTGAGAAACGTCTTCCACATTAAAAGTATGTCTAAAGTAATAAGTTGGATATTTGTTATTAGCATCTTCACCATAGCTAAGTGTTGTAGCTTCAACACCATCTCCATAACCTAATACACCGTTACCAAACATCCAGTCGGCATCGTCATATTCAACCGCTGTCCATTCAGTACCAAGGTCTACACCATTATCGTTGTACTTCCATAAACTTTGAGCTGCGATTGGGAAAGTACCCACAGGATATTCTGTAGAACTCTCTAACCATGCAAGGTATACCGGAGTACCGTCAAGAGGAATCTCTGTAAAGGTTACTATACTACCCAGTTTAGTACCTGTAGCCACAACGTTAATCTCTGAAGCAGGGTCACCTGCTAACAGGAAGTAAGTTGTTGCAAGTGTATTAACATCGTTAGGGTTTTCAAACACTTTAGAAACATCCACACTAAGTGAAGCGTTATCTATAAATAAAGTATTTGGCATCCATCTACTGCTTATATACAGGGTATCGTTATCAGTATCATTTAAGGCATGAAGTACATCTGTACCAACTTCCCTACCTATAACCACGTTATTGTTAACGCTTTCAATATCATTAGTAAGGTACATACCGTTACCATTATCATTCATAACGCTCCAGTTACCTTTAACCGCATTACGGAACGGAGCCTCCATATCCCTTACAGGATTTGTAGCCGGTTGGATTGAAGCGTTTGTATAAGCTACCTCTACGGCTTCAGAACCGCTGTTTACTAAGTAACCGCTATCATCCTGATTAAATGTATAGTTATAAACAAGGTTATCTGTAGCATCGGTTATAGTAAGATACATATCCTCACGTATCTCATCGATAGTTTTAGCTGTACTCCAGATACGGAATTCATCTATATCACTGCTTGTTGGCGCATTATTAGAAAGGTTTCTACCAAAAGTAAGGTTGTTTGCGTTTGGTTGGAATTCGCCTACCGGCATGCTGTCTACAAGTTCGCCGTTTACATAGAACTTAAACTCACCGTTAGGTACAAATGTTACCGCAACGTGGTTCCATTCGTTTACTCCCCAAACATGGTCAGAGTTTAATGTGTTCCATCCGCCACCTGGACCCTGTCCGGTAATAGTCTGAAGTGTTTGGTTACCTAAAAACTCCATTTCCCAACCGTAGTTACCGCCGCTAAAACTGGTAAAGCCTACAAGTTTTTTATTAGCTCCCGATGGTTCTCTTAAACGGGCCCAAAGTTCAATTGTAAATTCTTCCGAAAGTGCTGCGTTAACACCTTCTTTAGGTATTTGTACATCATGACCTGCTCCAAGGCTAAGTACACCTCCCTGTGCTATAATAGCAGCAGCCGGGTCTATTTCAAAAGCAAGATAGTAATTACCTATTGCAAGGTCTACATCTTCAAAAACAACCACACCGTTTTCTTCTGTAGCAGTTGCTACAGTTTGGTATGTACTGTTAGGATCACCTTTAATTAATGAATACTGTGCTACCGTAGCATTAACCGCCGCAAAGTCTTCAATTACTGTTGCAAGATCTACTTCTAAATTAGCAACACTCATATTAAGGGCATTTAAATGCCATCCTCCTGAGATGTATTTGTTATCATCATCCTCACCAAGAGGCAGTACTTCGTTGTTATTGTTACGTGAAACAACAAGGTTTTGTGTGTAGTTAGTAATACCACCGTTTACATATAAACCGTTTAGTATTTCGTTTGTTATACTCCAGTTACCTGTAACCTGATCAGGGAACTCTTCGTTCACTACAGATACCGGACTTGTAGAATTAACAATAGAAGCATTAGTATAACTTACCACAGTAGTTTGTGTACCTCCTGCGTTTTCAAGCGTACCGTTATCTTCCTGATCAAAGTTGAAGTTGTATAATAATCCGTCCTGACCTTCTTCAAGAATCATGTGCATTTGCTCCACAATATCCTCTTCAGTCTTAACGTGATCCCATATACGGAACTCATCCATCATAGAGTAAGACTGACCACCATAATTGATACTCTTACCAAAGGCAAAATCCCAGTTTTGATTAGGAACAAAATCTGCAAAAGCATTTTCTGCTTTAAGCTCACCGTTAACATAAAGTTTAATCATACCGCCCGGTGAAGCTGTAACCGCTATGTGATTCCACTCACCTACGATTAATGGTGTTCCAGAGTTAATATTATTCCATGCACTTGTATTTGTACCAAATACTGCCGAAATACTGTTATTATCCGGTAGCTCCATAGTGAAACCTGTTGAGTTACCGTTTATTTTACCGTGACTGGAAACTACAGGTGCATTATTACCCGGATCCTGTGTTAAATTTAACCAGAACTCTAATGTAAATGCTCCTTCCATTATAGGATTCATATCCTCATAAGGAATAGTAACATCATGACCGCCTGTAAGTGATAAAGCACCACCTCTGCCCGGTACAAATTCGGCTACCGACCAAGCCACATAATAAGTACCTTCTGTAAGGTTAGCATTATAGAACGTTACATTCTGACCGTCAAAACTGCCTTCGGCAACATTTGTAAATTCTTCCGATCCTTCTTCCTGTTTAAGCAAATAGAACTGTCCGGCTGTTTGAGTTATAGTTTCATAATCTGTTATACTTTCCTCAAGGTTGATTTTTACTGTTGCAAAAGGAGTACTTAAAGGATCTATTCTCCATCCTCCCTGCAGGTAAGTCATTTCCTCGTTGCCCGGTACAACTGCTGTAGTCTCTATATTTTGTTTACCAACAACGATATTGCTGTTATAAGCAGTAATGTTGTTAGGGAAAGTAAGGCCCGAGTTATTGACGTTGTTATTACGGCTCCATTTACCTGTTACCACTTCCTGATATTCTGCCGGAAGTACACTTACCGGAGAAGTTGCTGTAGCAAACACACCTCCGTTAAGGAATATTTCCTGCTCTACAGAACCAAGGCTTATAAAGCTATCCTCATCCTCGTCGGCAGCACTAAAGTCAAAATAAAGGGCAAGATCTTGCTCATCACCTGTTAAGTGATAGTGCATTTGCTGATTAATCTCATCGGCAGTAAGTGCTCTTTCCCAAATACGGAACTCATCCAATTCTGCCTGTAAAGAATCAGAATAAGCCGGGCTACGACCAAATCCTAAACCAAACGGGTTAGGCACATATTCACCAAACGAAGCCGAACCTATTTCCTGTCCGTTTACATAGTAAGTCATGGTACCGTTTTTAGTAACCGATAATGCTACGTGGTTCCATTCTCCTACATTCCATACATCTCCCTGTCCTGAAATGGTATTCCACCCCGAACCGTTTGTACCTACAACTACGTTTAGTTTGTTGTTATCCGGGAACTCAAATGATATACCTGTAGTAAGGTTATTTACCCTACCGTTACTGGCTACTATTTTAAAGTTATTACCCGGATCTGAAGTAAGTTTACCCCAAAACTCAATAGTAAAATCATCACTTAAAACATCGTTTACTACTTCAGAAGGAATAACCATATCCTGACCTCCGGCCATTTTAAGTACATCACCGCGTGTTGACTCAAAATCAGCCTCTTCCATAATAGTCTCATCAGAAATAATTCTTCCGTAAAGGTTTAGCTTATCCAGTAAACCAATATATTTCTTGTCCTGGAAGTTATTACCTATTGTAATATCAGCATCTGAAGCTACAGGAGTAATAATATTGCTCCACTCCTGGATTAGGAATCCGTTATAATATACCGATAGTTTTCTTTTTACGTTATCGTATTTCCATACAATGTAAGACCACTGGTTCTCAAGCAGGTTGTATTCTGTAGAAAGTGTAGTACCTGTAGCATGATCTGTATAGGTTAGTTTACCGTTAGGGCTAATACCTAAAGACATACCCTGTCCTTCTGCCCCGTTTGAGAACAGCACCGAGCCTGTTGAAGTAAACTGCTCCGGCTTAATCCAAAATGCTAAACTAAACGGACGGTCGTGCATATCAAAAGCCGTAGCATAAGGTATGCTTACGCTCGTTGTTGCACCAAATTGTAACGCTCCGTTAGCAACATCATCCCTATCGGCTGCAAAAGCATAGTTCTCTGCATCGATGGTATGGTTGTAGTCAGACCCGTCAAGAATAGAGTTCTCAATACCCATTTCCAGTTTAAGCGCATCGCTATTCTGGCTGGTAAGCATGTCTTCGTGTATGATAGTCTCAAAATAAGGCTGCCCTACCGAATCCACATACTCTACTTTCATCCTTCTGTCATCTGCATCACCATAAACATTTATCCTCAGGTAAGTTTGTTTTACCCCTGTAAGGATATAATTACTGTTATAGTTAATGTTGTAATTACCACTACCTACGTCAGAATTAATGTTACCCGAAAGTACATCGTATAACGGATAGTTTACATCACCGTCCCTTATCATGAACTTTTGCTCATGGATATCGGCACTTAAAGAAAGTACACCATTAATGTTGTTGTCTTTAATGTAGTTGATTAACTCCTGTGATTGTGTAGTATTACAAAAGTTCCTACCACCACAGTTACGCTCAAACGAAGGTGTACCGTTTATAAGTACTTTAAACGTAGCTGTAGAGTTTAATAGTCCGTCTTTAAGCCATTGCAGCTGATCCGGACCTAAATGCTGAGATATACCGTCGCGGTAACTACGGTTATCTAATAAAAAGTATTCTACATCTTTATATACATAAGATGAGAATAATCCCTGTCCTTCCGGTGTACTGTTGTACTCCGGGTTAGGCCACCAGTCCATGAATATTTCACGCATCTCACCAATGGCAGGAAGCGTTTTATTAAATTCATTTGGACCTAAATCATGGTTGTCTGTAATAGCCAGCTGTGGCATTGCTACAGTTAAACTGTCATGGAAGTTCCTGAAGAACCTGTAACGGTCAAAAGCCATATCCTTATTAGCCCAGTCGTCCACACCGTCAGGACACTGTCCCATAGCGTGTTGTAACCCTAAAAGATAAACGGCATCACCCAGCCATACCATAAGGTCACTCTCCTCTTCTGCCATTACGTTAAACATGGTAGGAGTACCATTAAAATGGAATTCAGCCTCCGGCTGGTCTATACAACGGCTAAGGTCGTATATACGGCCACATCCGCCTGAAAGGAATTCAAAATCACTAAGCGTGTTTTGTCCGTTAGTGATTGTTGTTTCGCGACCCGATGCCGTACCGTTTTCCAGTACCTGAGCCGTGTAACTTGCTCCCTCTGTAAGATCGGTGTACTCAAAAGACCTAAGGCTGTAACCTAACCTGTCGTCTGAATTGTAAACCGTACCTGTAAGAGGGGTGTTTTCTGTACCGTTTTGGGTAAGCGCGATGGAAAGCTCATCTCCCGAACCGGTGTTGTTTTTGGTTAAAACCCAAACCCTTACTGAGTTATTGTATACAGGGCTCATCATGGGCCCGTATACTATGGAGTCTCCCGGAATGGTTTGTGCCTGTAGGCCAAAACTCATTAGTAAAGACACCATAAAACTCAAAAAAAGTAAACTTTTTTTCATTTCTGCTGTTGTTGGTTTAAATTAATTAATAGATTCTGCCGCTAAATTAGCTTCACTATTCCTTAAGGGCTGTTGGAAATCCTTAAGTTTACTTTAAGCCAACATGAAGATTTTTAAGACTGCAATGTGCTCATTTTCACCTAAAAACATCCAAAATGATTCTTAACATTGAAAATGACAACAAAAAGTAGAAAAATGACACTTTTTTAATATCTATACCTCTAAATAAACAACAAAACCAACCATGTAATAATTATTACATAATTGGCTCAAATCTTAACTTTCGCTTAAAACACTAATATAGTATATTAATGCGCGACAGATAATGTATTTATTTTTTAGATAAAGAAGGATTATCGGTTAATGATTCCAAAAAGGCCATTAACTGCTTTATCTCTTTTTTACTTAGTTCCAGCTTATCCGGCGGAAGGGTTTGATAAGGCAGTTCATAGTCCAGTCCCTTACCGGCAGCACCACCTTCATTATAGAATGCTATAACCTGATCCAGTGTCTCATAAGCCCCGTTATGGAAATAAGGCGCAGTAAGTTTCACATTCCTTACGGTTACCGTTTTAAACGAATTCCTGTATATCTCATGGTTATCATTAATAACACCATTATTTATACGTCCGCTATCAGTATCAACCATTAGCGTATCAGGATGTTTTAATACTCCCAGTATCTCACTCTCGTTTTCTGTAAACAATGGCGGAACCAGTCCGCTGAATGTTGGCGGATAATGACAGGTAGCACACCCAGCCTTACCCATAAAAAGATTAAAACCTGCTTTTACATCCTTTGGAAGATTATCTTTTTTACCCTGCATATATAAATCAAAATCACTCTTAAAAGAACGTAACGACAATACATAAGATGCCAATGCTGATGAGAACTGATATCGGCTAACAGATCCTGTATTTTTAAATACATTACTAAACTGTTCTTTATATTCAGGATAAGAATTCAGTTTACCTACAAGTTCCTCAAAATTGGTATTAAACTCCATATGATTTTCCACTACGTGTTCTGCCTGCTCTTCTAAATCATAAGCCCTTAAATCATAAAAATACCTGTCGGCATACACCGAATTGATTAAAGTAGGTGAATTACGTAATACATTTTTCCCTACCATACTTGCCATCGATGTTTTATAACCATCTGTAAAAACAAGTTCAGGTTTATGGCATGTAGCACAACTCATTTTTCCGTTCTTACTCAATCGGGTATCATAAAACAGTTGCTCTCCCAGCCTACGCAGTTCCTCACTATCATCCTCTTTTTTAAGCAGGCTGTAATAATAAGGGTTAAGAAAATCTTCAGAGAAAATGTTGTCACTATAAGCATTCCATGATGGCGTATAGCTTTTCATTTCGGCATCCGTCTTAATACCTAATGCCATTTGCATTTCATAAAGTTTGCTGTAAAGCGGATTGATATAGTTTTTTGTAAAAGTAAGTCGGTCAAAATTTTCAAAGGATTTGCTTTTTTTCAATACAAAAACCGATTTTTCAAAAAGCTGTTCAATTTCACTTCTTAATCCTTCACTAGTTTTCGAGAGTAAAGGTTGTAGTGCTTTCTCTATTCCCTGTAATGAACAGGCTGCTTCTTCCATAGCATTTAACGAACCCGGTGTATCAAATCCTGTTATTCCTCTTGCCATAATTCTTACAACTTCAAGGCGGCAGGCTTCCAGTACTTCAAAATCGTAATAGAATGCGCGCTTTTTAATAGCAGTAACCAAAACCTGATAAGAATCCCTAACTTCCTTAGTCAACTTATAGACTTTATCGCCATCGGGCTTATCTTGAAGAAAAAGTAACTCGTCCAATACCTGTAACCCTACAGGCTCTACTATTTTAGGAACTGCTTTGTAATGCCCGGCTTCAAGATTATCCAAAGGCATACTGTTTTTATAGGCTGCTGGACTCATACCATAATAGTTTTCTGCAACCTTATCATCAATAGGAAGTGGGTCCGGGTGTAAAAGCGGAGCCCCATTTATATACGCTTTTACATGCTCAGGATAATAAAACTCCAGTATGTATTCACACTCCTTAAAACTGTTACGGGTTACTGTTAGTTGCCTCCTTATTTCCTTAACCGATGCTTCTCCTCTTCTATATAATGAGGTAGTATACTCTAAAGTATTTAATTGTGTGTTAAGATCCTCTACAGATGTGATTATTATATCACGGAATTCACTCGCATAATAATCGGTCGAAGTGTATTGAAAATTAAAAGGCAATACAAAAACAGCCAGTATAAGTAGTGGTAAAAAACGTTTATACTTAGTAGTCATCCCAAAGAATGTTTAGTAGTACAAACTTACCATGATACAGTATTAATGAGGGTTCATGGTATATTAAGAAATGATTAAACTATAAACACAGAAAAGGCAGCCAATTGGCTGCCTTTTCTGTGTTTATAGTTTGTTAAAGATATTATCTCTTCAGTGAGAAGTGAGCCTTAAACTCTTTCTCTACAGGTTCTCCGTTTACAAGTTCGCGGTAGGTGACACTAAACCAGTAGTCCGTGGCAGGTAACGGGTTACCGTTGTAAGTTCCGTCCCATCCTTCACTTTCTTCGGTGGCACTGATCTGTTTGATAAGCTTACCAAAACGGTCAAAGATGTATACCTTGGCATCAGGCTGGTTCAGTCCGATGATGTTCCACGTATCGTGGTAACCGTCACCGTTAGGGGTAAAGTAATGTGGGTAGTCCACTAAACTTACGCCTTCTATGGCAATCTCATCACAGGCATAGTCTGTTTTAACATCCCTTACATATACCGTGTGGGTACCG
>Ga0079224_100010390_pt1 | contig 12774 bp, 10 predicted proteins | sample Stecom2015_FD_80414 | JGI IMG/M metagenome (GOLD analysis project Ga0079224, IMG submission 80414) | Agricultural soil microbial communities from Utah to study Nitrogen management - Steer compost 2015 | ecosystem: Environmental > Terrestrial > Soil > Agricultural land | place: USA: Utah...
AGCGAAACCAGAATACCTAAAAGCACGGCTATCATTTTTTTCTTATTGAACTTGTGGTGGTCTGCGGAACCCGACTCAAATAGTATTGTCGTGGAGATGTGCAGGAAGATACCAATGACGATAGCCATTATCTTATCAAAATATTGAGCTATGTTGCCCATCTCTCCTTCGGAAATGCCCTTGCTTGTCAGGAAGCCCAGTGGCGTCATGGCCGCGAATAGGAGGATGAACGTGGATATTTTTGTTTTTGACAAATGGGTATTCAGAAGGAGGCTACCCAACGCAAAAGCTGCGGGGATGTGATGGATGGCAATACCGAATACGAGCTCGGACTGGTGGCCGGCGGCAAGCGGCATCCCCTCCAAGAAGGCGTGCAGGCATAGGCTGACCATGATCCCAAGCGGGAAAACACCATGATCGTGCCGGTGAATGTGTCCGTGTTCTATACCCTGCGAGAACTGCTCCAGGATCAGTTGAAACAGGAAGCCTCCCAGCACATACAGGCCGATGATTTCCGGACTGGTTGTCGCGGTCAGATAAACGTGAGGGATGAGGTGTAAGACCGTGATACCAAAGAGGTAAGCGCCACTAAAGGAAAGTATAAGTTTCAGTAAACTTGTATTGTCCCGTTTGACGAAGAAGACAGCAAGCCCACTCACGAATGCTGATATGAATAATATGCTGACAATTAAGATGGAACTCATGCTGTTTGTGCTGCTGAAGTAGGGTTAGGGGTAAAAAAGTCGGGAAAGAAACGTTTGAATAGGTAGCCTACACCGGTACCGATCAATATGCCGAGAAGGGCGCCGCAGATAATATCGACGGGATAATGCACGCCAACATAGATCTGTGAAAAGCTAATGAGCGAGGCCCACGTAATGCATAACCAAAGTGTATGTTTCCAGCGGCGTCTAAAAAGGGCAATCCAGAAAAACGCCATAGCGAAATGGTTTGTAGCATGAGATGAGGTGAAGCTAAATCCTGATCCGCACCTTACACGGATATTCACTTCATTTTTAAAAACCAAGTCGTTACATGGGCGCACACGTTTTACATTTTTTTTGATGAGGTGCGACGACAGGGCGTCGGAGATACCGAAGTTAGCCAGCGTAAAGGCAACGATTAATATCCCCATTTTACCGTAATGCTTGATGAAAAAGATGATCAAGAACAGGTACAAAGGCGCCCACGTATATGGATTGCGCAGTATAGGGAGCAACCAATCAAAAAAAGGATTACTTAATCCTTGGTTAATGAGCAGGAAAATTTCCTGGTCAAAATGAATGAGTTGATTTAACATAAATTATCTGATCTATTACTCTCAAAAGTAAAGAATAATTAGCAACATTTATACGTGTGAATTAGACGACACAATGTTGCGGCAAATGTACGGCATAGAACCGTAAAAGTGAAAGTTTTGTATGATAATTTAGAAGATAAGTCTATTTTTACGCATCAAACTGTTGAATATGACACTTATTAAATCGATATCAGGTATCAGGGGTACAATCGGTGGTAAACCAGGCGAGGCACTTACGCCCGTGGACATCGTGAAATTTACGGCCGCATTCGGAAAAATTCTTTTGCAGAAAACCGGCAATAATAAAATCGTGGTCGGCAGAGATGCCCGTTTGTCGGGAGGAATGGTAAGTAATTTAGTAATAGGCACGCTGCAAAGCATCGGAGCGGACGTCGTTAATCTTGGTTTATCCACGACGCCTACGGTAGAGCTGGCTGTGCCGATGGAGAAAGCTGCGGGAGGTATTATACTGACTGCATCCCATAATCCGGGGCAATGGAATGCGTTAAAGCTTTTGAACAGCCAGGGCGAGTTCATTAGTGATGAAGAAGGAAAACAGGTGTTAGCGCTGGGCGAGAGCTTGGATTTTGACTTTGCCGAGGTACAGGAACTCGGCGGGGAGCGTCGGGACGATAGCTACCTGCAAAAGCATATAGAGGCTGTCCTGGACCTGCCGCTGGTCGATGTGGACGCTATTCGCGGTGCGAACTTTAAAATTGCCGTAGATGCTGTTAATAGCACAGGCGGCATTTTTATACCGGCCCTTCTCGAGGCTCTTGGTGTTAAAACGATCTATAAGATCAATTGTGAGCCTGACGGACACTTCCCGCATAATCCCGAGCCCCTGAAAGAACATCTGACCGACTTGTCCAGAGCGGTGGTCGACAACGGGGCTGATCTTGGCATAGCTGTAGACCCCGATGTAGACCGTCTGGTATTCATGATGGAGGACGGCGAATTGTTTGGAGAGGAGTATACCTTAGTTGCCGTGGCCGACTACATTTTGGCCCGCACGCAAGGGAACACCGTCTCTAACCTGTCGTCGACACGGGCACTTAGGGATGTTACGGAAAAACACGGGGGAGAATACTTTGCCGCAGCGGTAGGAGAAGTGAATGTGGTCGCTAAGATGAAAGAAGTTAACGCGGTCATCGGCGGAGAAGGAAACGGTGGAGTGATTTATCCGGATTCCCACTATGGACGCGATGCATTGGTCGGTGTAGCCATATTCTTAAGTCATTTAGCAAAACTTGGCAAACCCGTGTCCGCCTATCGGGCCGAACTGCCGGCGTATTACATGTCGAAGAACAAGATTACGCTGACACCTTCGTTGGACATCGATGCGCTTTTGCAAAAGATGGGTGAGAAGTATGCCCATGAACGGTGCACGACGATTGACGGGTTGAAGATCGATTTTGCTGAAGAATGGGTACATCTGCGGAAGTCGAATACTGAACCTATTATCCGCATCTATTCCGAGGCACCGACGCAGGAGAGGGCCGACACTATTGCACAGCAGATTGTACACGAGATAGAAGATATCATCAAACAGTAGCTATCGTTCCTTCGGCTCCTCCTGTCTGACACGGGAGTCGAAGGGCCGAGCTTCTGCGAAATGTATAGATAGCGTGGGATATGCATCGGTGCACGTCCGGTGTACAGATCCCATGTGGTTTATCATTGCTACGCTACTCGCGCCGACGCGCGTTTTTAGGGATGGCGGTTCGCCCACGGCCCTGTCGCGGCGGGCTGGCCAGCAGTGCTTACCAACCGCGGATATTCAAGGCGTCTTTGGCTGGCTTTCTTTTTGCTTTTACCGGTGCCAGCGCCAGGCCAGGATACGGATAGCTTTGTTGCCATGTGCCATCGGAATCACCTTTATGTCCGGCGCCTGATGGTATTCCAGTATAGCTACCAACGGCTTTACATTGTCTTTATCAGCTATAAGGGAGGTAATCCAGCCTAGCTGCTCACTGTAATCCATGCTTTCATAGATCATCGTGCGTACAAATTGTCTTTCTCCGCCTTCACACCAAAGCTCGTTGGGATGTCCTCCGAAATTCTGTACCGGCAGCTTATCCTGATCGCGATTCAGGTTGTTGAATTTTTTCGTGGTTTTCTGCCAATTATGTTCTCTGGACCGGAAGAAAGGCGGATTACACATCACTGCGTCAAAGTATTCTTCCGGCTGGATGACGCCGTCAAAAATATGTGAAGGATGAGGCTGAAGGCGGAGCTCGATATCCCTTTTCAATCCGCTGTTTGCCTTTAAAGTGGCCTGCGCATGGTTTAATGCGGCCTGATCGATGTCCGTTCCGACGAATTTCCATTGGTAAATGCGCTGTCCAAGAATCGGATAGATGCAGGATGAACCTGTTCCGATATCGAGGACACGTGTGCCGTCTGCCTCGCGTCGATTTGCCGTAGGCGCCGTGGTCAGAAGGTCCGATAGGTAGTGTATGTAATCGGCTCTGCCCGGAATCGGCGGACACAGTCCATTTTTCATGACAGACCAGTTTGCGACGTTGTAGTAAGCAGAGAGCAGGCTTTTGTTCAGTTGGAGCACGGCCGAAGGATGAGAAAAGTCGACAGACTCCCTTCCGTCCGGTGTGGTGATCATATAGTCGCGGAGTGCGGGATTTACTTTTGTGAGTTTTTTGAAATCGTATCCGGCGAGATGAATATTCCGTGGATGTAGCGTTTTTCGGGGTGTGGAATTGTCGGGCATCATATATACTTTCCTGCAAAGGTACCATAAAAATTGCTGCGTTTTTAAGAAATAGGTATATTTAGCGCCCAGCACGGCGGGCAATAAGCTTGAAACCCCGCGCACGCTATGGAAGCCGGCCGGTTTGCAGCAAACTTCCTTGCATGTCGGCGCGGTGCGGCCTACGCCTAAGGACATAACGAAGGATATGACAGACGTTGATATTAAAGAATTTCTTGACAAGAAGGTTGAACTATTTAACCGGCCTGATTTCATTGCTAACGACCCCATATCGATTCCGCACCAATTTCAGACAAAGCAGGATATCGAGATTATGGGCTTTTTTGCGGCTATACTGGCATGGGGACAACGTAAAACGATTATTAGTAAATGCAATGAGCTGATCCAGCGCTTTGACGGGCGGCCGTGGGACTTTATTTCAGCGCACCGGGAAACAGACTTGAAGCAATTGCTGGGGTTCAAACACCGGACGTTTAACGACACCGACCTGCTCTACTTTGTAGCGTTCCTACGGCACCATTATACCCACTTTAACTCGCTTGAGGATGCGTTTCTGCTGTCGCAGTCTGCAGGTGCCGGATTTATGATGGAGAACAGTCTAAACGCTTTTAAATCGTATTTCTTTTCCCTAACGGATTTTCCTATCCGCACACGGAAACACATCAGTTCGCCGCTGCAGAATTCGGCCTGCAAGCGCCTAAACATGTTTCTGAGGTGGATGGTACGCAAGGATGGGGCGGGCGTTGATTTTGGAATATGGAGCAGGATAAGCCCCAGGGATCTGGTCTGTCCGTGCGACGTGCATGTCGAGCGTGTAGCACGGCGTCTGGGGTTGATCCTTTCAGAGAAGGTCAACTGGAAGACGGCTGTCGAGCTGACCGAAAACCTGAGGCGGCTTGACGCCAATGATCCGGTAAAATACGATTTTGCCTTGTTTGGCCTCGGCGTGGAGGGAGAGCTTTAGCGGGCCGGCGCCTTTATCTCTGCGACAGCCGTTCAAGCAGGTCTACCATCCGGTTGGAATAACCAAACTCATTGTCGTACCACCCGACCACCTTCACCAGCCCACCGACTATGGATGTCAGCTGTGCATCGAAGACACAGGAGTAAGGGTTGTTGATGATATCCACAGAGACTATCGGGTCTTCTGTATAGTACAAAATACCCTTCAGGGAATGTGTTGAGGCGTGTTTGAAAGCCTCGTTGATGTCGCGGACCGTTGTATTCTGTTTCAGTGTACAGGTAAAGTCGGTTAAGGATCCGTTTAGCACGGGCACGCGTATTCCGGCACCGCCGAGTTTACCTTCGAGGTGAGGGAACACGTTTGTTATGGCCTTTGCGGCTCCGGTAGTTGTGGGTATGATGGAGGAGGAGGCTGCGCGCGCGCGCCGTAGATCGCGGTGTGGGGCGTCGTGCAGGTTTTGGTCGCCGGTCATTGAATGGACAGTCGTAATATACCCATCGTTTATGCCCCAGTTTTGGTCTAAAATTTTTACTAAGGGCGCGACATTGTTTGTCGTGCACGAGGCGTTGGAGAAGAGGGGGGTGTTCCAGTCGAAGTCGTCGTCGTTAACGCCAAGTACGACCGTCGGAACATCCTTATCCGGCGAGGGAGCCGAGATGATGACCTGTTCTGCGCCAGCCCCTAGATGTAAGGCTGCTTTTTCGCGGCTGGTGAAAAAGCCTGTAGATTCTACAACGGCATTTATGTTGAGGGCTCTCCATGGAAGCCGCTGCGGGGTGGGCTCACGAAGCACCTGTATGGGCTTTCCGTTTACGATGATATGCTCTTCATCGTGCGTCACCTCCTCCATAAAAGGACCATGCACCGAGTCGTACTTCAGCAAATGTGCTAGGGTAGCTGTGTCGGTCAGGTCGTTGATGGCCACGACCTCAAGTCTACTTTCAAGCTCTCTCCGATAAATATTCCGTAAAGTGTTCCGGCCTATACGGCCGAAACCGTTAATAGCAACTTTCATTATTTGGTAAACTCAGCTAAAACGTAGTCGATCTGCTTTTCGCCGTCCCAGCTGTTTTTTAGTTTGCCGTCGGGACCGTAGATGTAGTTTGCAGGGAATTGCGCCGGTACGTGGAATTTTTGGATAAATTCCTGATTTCTGTCGTACAACACTTCCACGTTAGGCTTGTCCACCAGTTCTTTGCCGAAGGTTTCCAAAAAAGAAGCCATCAATGCGGGGTCGTTCATGGAGACGAAGTAGATATTGACGTTTTTAAGCCGCCCGTAATTTTTAGCCAGCGAGGTCGTTTCGTGCTGGCAATGTCCACAGCTTGGATCAAACAATATAAAGACGGTATTTCGGTTAGCCGGAATGTCTGTGTGTGTAAAGCTGATGCCTGATTTTACTTTATAGAAATTGAATGCAGGTATGGTGGCCGCTGGCTCTTTGGATGTCGCGGGAGCCGCCGCTGGTGTCTGCACCTGTTGCTGATGAGGGTGGGCTGTGTTTGCTTCCTGCTGTGCCGGTTCTTGATGTGTTGCTTTGCCATCGTTGTTGGACTGGCAGGCCGTCATACCCGTCAATGCGGTAAATAGAAGTCCGCTAAATATATATTTCATGCTCATGTATTTTTGTGTATCAAACTTAGATAAAAATGCTGTATTGTACAATTATAAATCCGTTGCATATAAAAGCATTTTTATCGATCTCCCGGCCATTGAAAAATTTAAAGAGGGAATTATAAGGCCGTCAGGTTGTCGTGTATGGCCATACCGGATATGGTAGATGCCAAGCGGTGCAAAGCGTCTTTTGTGGCCGTACGGATACAGAGAAGATTATCTTCTATATAAAAAAGGCCTCTGCCTATTTGCAGAAGCCTTTTTATCGGAATCCAAACAATAAATTTCTTCGTTATGGCGTGACGACTTTCGGCGTCGCAGGTTTCTCCTCGGAGATATGTTTGCCCTTTCCTAGATCGTGTACTGCCGGAGCAGCCAAGAAAATAGAAGAGTAGGTCGCAACAACGATACCTGTTAAGATTGCAAAAGAGAATCCACGGATAACTTCTCCTCCGAAGATAAATAAAACGACCAAAACGAATATTACGGTTAAGGACGTGATAATGGTACGGCTTAATGTCGTATTAATGGCGTGGTTGATAATGTCTCCGAATTTTTTACTGTGCGAGCCCGACTTCGAGAGATCCTCGCGGATACGGTCGAAGACAACTACCGTGTCGTTCACCGAATACCCCAATACGGTCAGAATTGCGGCTACGAAATGCTGGTCAATATCCAGCGAGAATGGCACGATACCATCGAGGATAGAGAACAGACCCAATAAGATAATACCATCGTGTATGGTCGCGATTGCGGCTCCGGCTGAATACTGCCATTTGCGGAAACGAACGAGTATATATGCGGCGATAATCAGGATGGAGAAGATAGCAGACCATACTGCTCTATCTTTGATATCTGTCGCAATACTAGGACCAACTTTCTGTGAAGATAAAATCTCGTATTTGTTTCCGGTAATTTTAGACAGTCCTTCGTTCAGCTTGGTCAATACTTCGCTATCTGCCTCATCGCTCGTTTCCTCGATGTGATACGTTGTCGTTACACGAACCTGGTTTTCGCTACCGAAGGTCTTCACTTCGGTAGTCGAGTTGAATGTCTGATCTAGATTTTTACGAACGTCCTCGAGGTTTACCGGTTGGTCGTACCGCACGGTATACGTACGTCCGCCTTTAAAGTCGACACCCAGCGTAAAGCCTTTTGTAAATATAGAGGCTAAAGAGATAACGATTGCAACAGCCGAGATAATATAGAACAATTTCCGCTTCTTAATAAACTGGAAGTTGGCGTTCTGTAATGTGTTTGCCGACCACGGGAATGCCACGGATACTTTCATATCCTTGTTAAGCATATATTCGAATATCAGACGGGAGATAAAGATCGATGTAAATAATGATGTAACGATACCCACCATAAGCGTAGTTGCGAATCCAAGGATAGGTCCGCTACCAAAGAAAAATAGGACGAGTCCAACCAAGAACGTCGTAATCTGGGAGTCAAGTATCGACGGCATCGCATGCTTGTAGCCATCTGCAATAGCCTGACGGATGCCCTTTCCTAGGCGGAGTTCCTCGCGGATACGTTCATAGATAAGTACGTTGGCATCCACCGCAGTACCCATAGTCAATACGATACCAGCGATACCGGGCAGCGTTAATACAGCGTTCAGGGAGGCTAAGATACCCATCAAGAAGAATACGTTAAACAATACCGCAATATTAGCAGCGATACCTGCGCGGTTGTAGTAGACGATCATGAATATCATTACAACGACGATACCGATAACAGCAGAGTTAATACCGGCATCGATGGCCGCTTGTCCCAAAGAAGGCCCGACAATTGCTTCTTCAACAATTTTCGCCGTTGTCGGCAGGCGGCCTGCCTTCAAGACGTTGGCAAGGTCTTTTGTATCTTCGATCGTAAAGCTTCCCGAAATCTGCGAGCTACCGTTAGGAATCTCTTCGTTTACAGAAGGGGCTGAATATACTACGCCATCAAGGACAATAGCGATAGCCTCTCTGTTTTGAGCTGCCTGAGCCGTGATCCTTCTCCATTGACGCGCACCTTCGGTATTCATGTCCATGGAGACCACGGGACGGTTTTGCTGGTCGAAGTTATCGCGGGCGTCCGTAATTACGTCGCCGGTCATCACTGCTCCAGTTTCCGTGCCGGATGTTTTTATCGCATATAATGATAGAAAGTTTGGTGATTTTTGTTCCGGTTTAACTGCCCATAGCAATTTTAGGTTTCCGGGGATGGTAGCTTTAACTTCAGGACGGTTGAGGTATTCATTGACACGTGCTGTATCTTTAAGGTTCGCAATACCTACCATTGGTCCAGGCATTAAGCTCGGCTGTCCGTTTTCGCCGATGAAGGTCGCAGGGTTTAAAATTGCGAACAAAGGGTTGCTGGCAGCAAGCTCAGAAGACGCTGTTGTCGAATCGGCTTTGTCGTTCTTCGCTGCGCCCAGATTGGCCAACAGGTTGTCGTCGTCCTTGGTCGTGCTGTCCTGTGCTGTCGAGTCTTTCGCTACAACGGTGTTTGCCGCCGCGTCGGAAGCCTTGATGGAAGAAGCGAGTATCTGATTGATGCTTTCCAGCAGTGGATATACCTGGAAATTATCGTGTGTTTCGTAGAACTCCAATTTAGCAGATCCCTGCAGGAGTTTGCGAACGCGAGCCTCGTCGTTTACCCCCGGAAGCTCGATTAAGATCCGGTTGGTACCTTGCTGTATCTGGATGTTCGGAGAAGCTACGCCAAACTTATCAATACGTGTACGCAATACCTTATACGAGTTTTGAATGGCATTATCGGCTTCTCTGTTCAGGAAAGTACGGACGTCGTTATCAGAGCTGGTTGCTTTTATTAACGCCGAGTTGTCTTTAGAAGCGAAGAAACTGGCCAGTGGTGTGGATGCACGCGACGCTTTATATTCGTCGACGAAAAGATCGACAACACCTTTGTTTTCTGACTTGCTTCTTTGAAGTGCCGTATTTAGGGCATTATTGAACTTATCATCTTTCGGGTTGCCCGCCAGATTTTTGATCAGTTCGTCCAAAGAAATCTCCATGGTTACATTCATTCCCCCCTTAAGGTCGAGACCCAAAGCCAGTTCATGTGCTTTAGCTTCTCTGTAGGTGAACTTAGCAAGTCCCAGGTTATAAACCTCTTCGCCTGCCATGGAGTCTAAATACGCTTTTTCTTTGGCCATATCGCCTTTTGCGTATTCAGCAGCCTCTCGTTCTACTTTTCTTGTAACAAATGTGAATGATAGGGAATAGAGGCATGCTATTGATACCACTACTACCAAAAATTTAATCAGCCCTTTACTCTGCATTGTCTGTATTCGTGTATTTGTTTGATATAGTTTATATATTTTTTACTTAACGATTTAGCTTAATACTACTTAGCCAAGAATCGCAAAGGTATAAAAATTTTGTAGAAAGAAAACACAATTCGCTATATATACAAACAAAATTTGCGACGTAGAACGACCGTTGTTAGGATTGCTCTTTTGTGAGGTGAGAGGCTCTTCGGATCAGCTGGAGGGCCGACAGGAATATCCGCGGACCGCCATTGATGGTTGGCGGTGCACCGCTAGGGCGAGATGCGTATTTTTCTTATGGCTAACATGTTTCGGGCCTGTGACTTACGCGTTTAAGGAAGACACAGATGTAAAAAAACGCGTCATTGCGGGCGGGTGACACACGGAGGTTTGATACCCGTAGTACATTGTGCCGTCTTCTTTCGTTCGCAATGACGCGTTTCCGCGTTACCTTTTGCAGCGTCAGCCGCTAAGGTCAGATTAGTTTAACGTAAACTTAAAGCCCAACGAGAAACGCGCGGCTTCAAAGTTGGTATTGTTTGATAAGTTCCACCAAGGTTTCCAGTCGAAGTGGAAGGCCAATGGCGCTGCTGGAATCTTGTATTCCAAGCCCGCGGCGGGGCGAATAGCGAAGTAGGTGTCGTCATCGTTTCCACGGTCGACGAAGCTCAACTGAGGCCCCACACCTACATACCAGCCCAACCCGTTTGTTCCGGGAAATTGGCGATTGTACGAGTAATCGGCGCCGATTAACACGTGGTTATCGCCGAAAAGCACCTGTGCATTACCGGCGTTGGCGCCACCGAAAGAATGTTTTATCTGTGGTCCGACAAGCGTCTGCCCATCGCCAAGATCTATGCCCAATCCCAGCGCCGTATTATAAGGTGTCTGGGCGTTAGCTTTTTGAAAACCAACTGTTATAAAAGAAGCAGCTAATAAAGTTAAAAATACTTTTTTCATGATATTTTACTTATATAATTTCATAACCCATCGATTTTCGATAAGGTTTTTTTCAACTGTATGCAAATAGTTTGCCAAAACGCCAGAGCGGGGCTGTAAAATATTCAGGCGGGGCTTTTTAATCTTAATGTCATCCTTTTACAAAAAAGATTTATATTTTGATTAATTTCGGAAAAATCGTAAATTTGCCTGGCAAATAGAAACTCCAAAGATATTTGCCATATGCAATTAGATCCACAAAAATTCGTAGCTGAAGGTCTCACATACGACGACGTTTTATTAATTCCAGCTTATTCAGAAATTCTGCCGCGCGACGTTGATACGAGTACGTATCTGACAAAGAAGATCAGGTTAAATATTCCGTTGGTTTCGGCTGCTATGGACACGGTCACAGGTGCTGATCTAGCCATTGCGATAGCTCAGGCGGGTGGTATAGGAATGCTACATAAGAATATGACGATTGAGGAGCAGGCTGCTGAGGTAAGAAAGGTAAAGCGCTCGGAAAGCGGAATGATTCAGGACCCGGTGACGTTGCTCGAGGGGGCCACGGTTGGAGATGCGTTTAAGATCATGAAGGACCATAAAATCGGCGGCATTCCTATCGTCAGCACAACAGGCAAACTGGTGGGGATTGTAACGAACAGAGATCTACGCTTTCAAAAGGATATGGCAAAACCCATAAACGAGTTGATGACTAAGGTCAACCTGGTTGTTGCACCGGAAGGAACAGATCTGATTAAGGCGGAAGAGATTTTACAGAACCATAAAATTGAAAAGCTTCCCGTTGTTGATACAGAAGGCAACTTAAAGGGGCTTATCACGTTTAAAGATATTCAGAAATATAAACACTATCCTAATGCGGCGAAGGACGGTCACGGACGACTGTTGGTGGGTGCCGCCGTCGGCGTGACGGGTGACACCATCGAGCGTGTTTCTGCATTGGTTAAAGCCGGCGTAGACGTGGTGACGATCGACACGGCGCATGGGCATTCGAAAGGCGTTATCGAAAAGCTGAAAGAGGTAAAAGCTGCATTTCCGGAGTTGCAGGTTATTGTCGGCAACATCGCAACAGCGGCAGCGGCACTAGCATTAGCGGAAGCGGGGGCAGACGCGGTGAAGGTAGGGATTGGCCCTGGGTCTATCTGTACGACGCGTATTATCGCCGGAGTTGGTGTGCCACAGCTGTATGCGGTCTATGAGGTCGCTAAAGCATTAAAAGGATCGGGTGTACCGGTTATTGCCGATGGGGGAATTAAACAGACCGGTGATATAGCCAAGGCTATCGCGGCCGGAGCGGATACCATTATGGCGGGATCGTTGTTTGCCGGTGTCGAAGAAGCACCCGGAGAGACGATAATATACGAAGGACGGAAGTTTAAATCGTACCGCGGAATGGGATCGTTGGAGGCGATGCAGAAAGGGTCTAAAGACCGTTATTTTCAGGATGTGGAAGATGATATAAAGAAGCTTGTACCCGAAGGTATTGTGGGGCGGGTTCCGTACAAAGGCACGTTGGCCGAAGTTGTTTACCAGTATATCGGCGGGCTACGCGCCTCAATGGGGTATTGCGGGGCAGCTACTATAGAGCGTTTGAAAGACGCACAGTTTGTCCGTATTACAGGAGCTGGTTTACGGGAATCGCATCCGCACAACATATCTATCACGAAGGAAGCTCCGAATTATAATAGCAGGGGATAAACTCCTTAAGTGTAATTAAGTCTTGGATTTAAGCTGATTAATTGTTATTTTGTTTTCAATCGATCAACAAATTATAAATTTAAACACTTAGTTATGGGTAAAGGTGATAAAAAAACGAAGCGGGGAAAAATTATAATGGGGTCGTTCGGAAAAAAAAGACCAAAAAAAAGAGGCCCTAAGATAACCCGGAAAAAAGAAGAAGAAGGCGTCTAAAAAGGGCGCCTTCTTTG
>Ga0079224_100010391_pt1 | contig 12773 bp, 9 predicted proteins | sample Stecom2015_FD_80414 | JGI IMG/M metagenome (GOLD analysis project Ga0079224, IMG submission 80414) | Agricultural soil microbial communities from Utah to study Nitrogen management - Steer compost 2015 | ecosystem: Environmental > Terrestrial > Soil > Agricultural land | place: USA: Utah...
CGCGCGCCGTGGTGCTGGGCATCAGCATCCCCGCCGTGCCGGACGATTGGATCGTCTCAGCCAACGCCTTCCTCTTCGCCTTCGGCTCGGTGCTGCTCCTCCAGTCGCTGTCGCGGCTGAGGGGCGCGGGCGCGGAGACCCTCGTGCTCTTCGGCATCGCCCTCGTCTTCACCTTCAACGCCCTCGTCGCGCTCCTCCAGTTCGTCGCCACCCAGGAGGCCCTACAGAACCTCGTCTTCTGGAGCATGGGGAGCGTAGCGCGGGCGCACTGGGGCACCATCCGCATTCTCGCGGTGGTGATCGCCGTCGTCCTCCCCTTCTCGCTCGCCGCGTCCTGGAAGTTGACCGCGCTCAGGCTCGGCGAGGACCGCGCGCGCAGCTTCGGCGTAGACGTCGCTCGCCTCCGTTTCGTCTCGCTCCTCCGGATCAGCCTGCTCGCCGCCACCGCCGTCGCGTTCGTCGGTACCATCGGTTTCATCGGCCTCGTCGGCCCACACATCGCACGGCTCATGATCGGAGAGGACCATCGCTTCCTCCTCCCCGCCAGCATCCTCACGGGTGCGGCCGTCATGTCGCTCGCTTCCGTGGTCAGCAAAGTGATCGTCCCCGGGGTCCTCGTGCCGGTAGGGATCGTCACCGCGCTGATCGGAGTGCCGATCTTCCTGCTGCTCATCTTCACCCGACCCAGCAGTTGAACCAGGAACCTCCAACGCTTCAGGTACGAAATCTCACCGCCGGATACCGCAACCGGAGGGTGATCCACGGGCTGACGCTCGAACCGATTCAGGCGGGCAGAGTGACCGCGCTCGTCGGTCCCAACGCCGCCGGGAAGTCGACGCTGCTGCGCGCCCTTGCGGGCCTCGTCCGCACCGACGGGTCCATTCGTCTCGGGGAGGACGAGCTGACGAACCTATCGTTCGTCGAACGCGCCCGTCGCGTCAGCTTCATGCCGCAGACCCTGCCGCAAGGCGTCCGCCTCTCCATCCTCGAGTCCGTCCTCAGCGGGCTCAACGTGAACCGCGCAGACCTCTGGGGCGCTTCGGAGGAAGACTCCCGTGCGCACGCCCTCCGCGTCCTCGACCGCGTCGGTCTCATCGAGGTAGCCCTCGAGCCCCTCGACCGCCTCTCCGGCGGTCAGCGTCAGCTCGCCAGCCTCGCCCAGGCGATCGTTCGCGAACCCCGTCTCCTCCTCCTCGACGAGCCGACCAGCGCGCTCGACCTGCACCACCAGGTCCGCGTCATGAGCATCGTACGCAGCCTCGCCGCGGAAGGCAGGATCGTCGTCGTCGTCCTCCACGACCTCAACCTCGCCTCCCGCTGGGCCGACTCCATCGTCGTCCTCCATCGCGGTATCCTCTACGCTTCCGGACCCCCCGAAGACGCCATCACCGCACGCATGCTCGAGGAGGTCTATCGCGTGGAAGGCCGCATCGAGCCGTGCTCCCGCGGCCTCCTCCAGGTCATCGTCGACGGATCGGCCTAGCGGCGAAGCGGTCTCCCCATCAATACGAGGCGGCATCCAGCCCAGCCGCCGAACGACGTGCGTGGGGCTCCGCGGGGTTTCGGAGCGCCGCGGAGGCGGATGGGCTCCACCCGCAGCCGCTTGACGCGGAACCCGCAAGTGGGTAGTCTGTCGCAGTTTGAGATTGATTCTCAACGTCAAAGGTGCCTGATGGGGGAATGGATTCACCTGCGGCGTGCGGCCGGGTGCCTGCTCGTCGCAATTACGCTGTGGGGACCGGGTGCGCTCAGCGCGCAGGCGATCTCGGTCCGCGACGTCGCGGGGCGGTCGGTGAGCCTCGCCGCGCCCGCCCGGCGGATCGTGATCGATGACGCACGCTACCTGGTGGCGCTTTCGCTGATCCACCCGGACCCCGTGAGCGTGCTGGCGGGTTGGCCGCGGGACGTCAACCGGTTGGGGGAGCAGACGTACGCGCGGTACCTGGAGCGCTTCCCGCAGCTGGCGCGGGTAGGGCAGACGTCGAGCTCGGCGGGGACGTTTTCCGTGGAGCTGACGCTGGCGGCGCGTCCGGACCTGGCGATCTTCACGTTGGGGATGGGTCCGACGGAGCAGGAGCTGCGGCAGCTGGAGCGGGCGGGAATCCCGGTGGTCTTCCTGGACTTCTTCTCTCAGCCGTTCGAGAACCTGGAGCGGAGCCTCTCGATTCTGGGTCAGGTAACGGGTCGGAAGACGCAGGCGGACGCGTTCATCCAGCTCCGCCGGGAGAGGATGGCGGCGATCACGGAGCGGCTGAGGGCGGCTTCCCCGGAGGTGCCGACGGTATTTCTGGAGGCACACGCCGGGATCTCGGAGGAGTGCTGCAACTCGCCGGGCCGGGGCAACATCGGGGATTACATCACGTTCGTCGGGGGCCACAACATCGGGGCGGACGTGCTGCCGGGGCCGACGGGTCGTCTGAACCTGGAGTACGTGATCTCCCGGGATCCGGACGTGTACGTGGCGACCGGAGGGCCGCACCTGGAGCGGGTGGGCGGTCTGGTGGTCGGGCCGGGTTACACGGAGGCGGTGGCGCGGGCGGCGCTGGCGAAGATGGCGGGCCGTCGCGGGATCGCCCAGCTGGGCGCGGTCCAGCGAGGGAGGGTGCACGGGCTGTCCCACCAGCTCCTCAACTCGCCACTGGACATCCTGGCCGTCGAGGTGCTGGCCCGCTGGATTCACCCGGAGATCTTCAGCGACCTCGATCCGGAAGCGACGCTGGCCGAGATCAACCGACGGTTCCTGGCCGTGCCCATCGAGGGTGCGCACTGGGTGGACCTCCGATGATGTGCGGCACTTCGTTCGTCGTTGCCGGCGCGGCGTCCGAGCGATTTCGAGATCGCCGCCGCTTGGATGGTTCGTCACGGACGGCTCAGAAGTGAGGAGGTGACGGGTGATCCCGGCTCGACAGGTCTGGCCAGAGGAGTTCGCGCGACGGTACCGCGAGGCGGGGTACTGGCGGGGTGAGACGATGGGCGAGTTCCTGCGCGCGCGGGCGGCCGAGCTGCCAGAGTCGATCGCGGTGGTCGGCGGAGATGCCCGCTGGACGTATGCGGAGCTCGACCAGCGCGCGGACGCGCTTGCCGCGGGGTTCCAGCGACTCGGTCTGAACCCCGGCGAGAGGGTGATCGTCCAGCTGCCGAACCGGCCCGAGTTCCTGAGCGTCGTCTTCGGGCTCTTCCGTTCGGGGCTGGTTCCAGTATTCGCCCTACCAGCGCACCGCAGTCGGGAGATCGTCCACTTCGCGAGGGCGGCGGAGGCCACCGCGTACGTGATCGCGGACCAGCACGAAGGCTTCGACTACCGGGAGCTGGCGGAGCAGGTGCGCCGCGAGGTGGACCACCTTCGCGAGGTGGTCGTGGTGGGTGACCCGGGACGCTTCACCCCCCTCTCTTCGCTCGAGGGGCATGGGACGGCGTTCACCGCGCCCGAGATCCACCCGTCGGACGTTGCTCTCATGCAGCTCTCGGGCGGGAGCACGGGCGTCTCGAAGCTGATTCCGCGCACGCACGACGACTACATCTACTCCTTCCGGGAGAGCGCCACGATCTGTGGTTTGACCCCGTCGAGCGTCTACCTCGGTGTGCTCCCGATCGCGCACAACTTCCCGATGAGCTCTCCGGGGATCTTCGGGGCGCTCTACGCGGGCTCGACGGTGGCGCTCTCTCCCTCTCCCCACCCCGAGACCGCTTTCCCGATCGTGGAGCGGGAGCGCGTGACGATCACCGGGATGGTTCCACCGCTCGCGCTCGTGTGGATTCAGGCCGCGGCGCGCACGAAGCATGACCTCTCGAGCCTCGAAGTAATCCAGGTTGGTGGGGCGAAGCTCACGCCCGAGGTGGCGCGCAGGATCGAGCCCGCGCTCGGTGCGCGGCTCCAGCAGGTGTTCGGCATGGCGGAGGGGCTCGTGAACTACACGCGGCTGGACGATCCCGACGAGATCGTGCACAACACGCAGGGGCGGCCGATCAGTCCGGCGGACGAGATCCTGGTCGTCGACGACAAAGGGGAGCCGGTCGAGGACGGTACTCCCGGACATCTCCTGACGCGGGGTCCGTATACGATCCGGGCCTACCACGCCGCCCCGGAGGCGAATGCCCGGGCGTTCACCCCGGACGGGTACTATCGCACTGGCGACATCGTGGTCAGGCGGCCGGACGGGTACCTGGTGGTGCACGGTCGGGCGACGGACCAGATCAATCGGGGCGGTGAGAAGGTGTCGCCGGAGGAGGTCGAGGATCAGCTACTCGCGCACCCCAACGTTCACGACGCGGCGATCGTGTCGGTGGAGGATCCGTACCTCGGCGAGCGGAGCTGCGCCTTCGTGATTCCGCGCGGCGAGAAGCCTAGCGTGGGGGAGCTGAAGAAGTGGGTGAGATCGCGGGGGCTCGCCGCGTACAAGGTTCCGGACCAGATCGTGTTCGTCGACGCCTTTCCCGAGACCGGTGTGGGGAAGACGAGCCGCTCCGCGCTGCGTGCGGCGATCCGCCGTCAGATGATGGAGCCGGGAATGATGCCGGAAGCGGGGAAAGCCTGAGGGCATGGGGCTACCGAGCATTCCGCCCTACGAGATGCCCGGGGAAGACGAGCTGCCGACGTCGCGGGTGGAGTGGCGGGTGGAGCCGCGCCGCGCCGCGCTCCTCGTGCACGACATGCAACGCTACTTCGTACGCGCCTTCGGTCAGGATTCGCCGGCGCTGCGAACGGCGGTAGCGAACATCCAGGCGCTGCGGAAGCGCTGCGCGGAGGCCGGGATCCCCGTGTTCTTCACCGCCCAGCCGGGAGCGCAGGACCGTCGCGATCGAGGCCTCCAGGCGGACGTATGGGGGCCGGGTATGGGAGACGGGCCCGAGGACGTCGCCATCATCGACGCCCTCGCTCCCGCACCCGCCGACCTGGTCCTGACGAAGTGGCGCTACAGTGCCTTTCAGCGGACCACGTTGGAGCCCATGCTCCGCAGTCGAGGCCGCGATCAGCTCATCGTCGCCGGTGTGTACGCCCACATCGGCTGCCTGCTGACTGCCGCGGACGCCTTCATGCGGGACATTCAACCGTTCTTCGTGGCCGACGCGGTCGCGGACTTCTCACGTGAAAAGCACGACCTCGCGGTCGCGTACATCGCCGGGCACTGCGGTGCCGTCGTGACGACCGAAGGTCTCCTGAAGACGATCTGAGCTCGATGAGTAGCTACGCCGAGGAAACCGGCACCCCCGCCGGTGGGCTGACATTGGAACGGATGCGCCGAGACATCGCCGACGCGATCTTCCTGGACCCCTCCGATGTCGGGGACGAGGACGACCTGATCGACCTCGGGCTCGACTCCGTACGCCTGATGTCGCTCGCGCTCCGCTGGGCGGAAGCGGGGGCCGCGGTCACGTTCGCCGATCTGGCCGAGCACACACAGCTGATCCGCTGGTGGGAGATCGTCAGCCGCGCGGCCGGCCGAACCGAGCGTTGAGAGCGGGTCCGTCGTGAAGACATCCGTTGCCCCGCGCGGCCCCAGGAAGCAGGCGGAGCCGACCAGCCACCATCTGCTCCCGCTCACCGAAGCCCAGGCGGGGATGTGGTACGCGCAGCGGCTGGATCCCTCCAACCCCGTCTTCAATACCGCGCACTCGCTCGAGGTCCGGGGCCCGCTCGACATCGCCGCGTTCCGCGCGGCTCTGGACCAGGCGACGGAGGAGGCCGCGGGGCTTTCGATCCGCGTCGTCGACCGGCCGGAGGGGCCCGCGCAGGTCGTGGATCCGGCTCTTCATCCTCAGCTCGAGATCGTCGACTTTCGGCGGCGGGCCGACGCCCCGCGCGCGGCGGAAGCCTGGATCGCGAACGACCTTGCAACGCCGGTTCGGCTCGAGAGCGGACCGCTCGCCGTGGAGCGTCTCTTCGTGCTCGCCGACGATCATCACCTCTGGTACCACCGCGCCCATCACATCGCCATCGACGGGTACGGGACGACCCTTCTCATCCGGCGCGTGTGCGACCTCTACGCCGCGAGCGTCTCCGGATCGGAGCCCCGGACCCCTCCGTTCGCTCCGTACGAGGACCTTCTGGCGTGGGAGGAGGAGTACCGGGTGTCCGACCGGCGAGACCGGGACCGGGCATACTGGCTCGAGTCGATGGCGGGCACGAGCGGAGCGTCGTCGTTCAAGCCGGGTCGGGCGCTGGCGGCACACTGGTATCGCCGGGCGACGGCAGAGCTGCCGCATCAGGTCTCGGAGAAGCTGCGGCAGCTCTGCTCCGAGGCGGGCGTGGTCTGGCCGGATGCCCTCACGGCCATCACCGCGGCGTACGCCAAGCGCCACGTAGAGGGCGATGAGGTGACCGTAGGCGTTGCGGCGATGAACCGGCTCGGCGGGGTAGCCGCGCGTGTGCCCGCGATGGTCATGAACATCCTCCCGGTCGCGCTCCGGATCGACGAGGATCAGGCGCTGAGCGACTTCCTGCAGAGTGTAGCGCGCCGGCTCGCCGAGATCCGGCGACACGGGCGCTTCCGCGGGGAGGAGATCCGCCGTGAGCTGGGGCGCCTCGGGGAGGATCGCAGGCTCCACGGGCCGCTCATCAACGTCCTTCCGCTCTCGGAGCCGCCCGGCCTTCCCGGGCTCGTTACGGAGCTTCGGATGCTGGCGACGGGCCCGGTGGACGACATCACCTTCGAGCTGCGCGGCAGTCTCGCGGGGGATGCCCTCCAGCTGGAGATCCAGGCCAATCCCGACCTCTACGACAAGGAGGAGGTCGAGGCGCACCTGCGTCGATTCGGCGCCTTCCTGGAGATCTCGGTCACCGCCGACCGACTCGCTGATGTTCCCACCCTCACGGAGGAGGAGCAGGAGCGCTGGACCGACACCGTCAACCGCACCGACCACGAGGTCGAGGACGCGACGTTGACGGAGCTGATCACGCGCACCTTCGCCCGCTCGCCGGATAGAACCGCCCTGCGTTTCGAGGGTGAAGCGATGACCTTCGCCGAGCTGGACCGCCGCTCGGCAGCCCTGGCGGCTCGTCTGATCGACCGGGGCGCCGGCCGTGAGACCGTGGTCGGCGTGGCGCTGCCGCGATCGTTCGATCTCGTCGTCGCCCTCGTCGGCGTGCTCCGGGCCGGGGCCGCGTACACGCCGATCGACCCCGAGCACCCCACGGAGCGGATCGCACGCTCGATCGCCTCGGCGGAACCGCGCTGCGTGATCACGAGCCACGAGAGCCGCGCCACGTTGCCGGCGGACGTGGATCTCCTGCTGGTGGAGGAGCTGGAGCCGGAAGGTGAAGCTCCGGTGCTTCCCGCGCCGCGGCTGGAGGATCCGGCGTACGTGATCTACACCTCCGGCTCGACGGGCGTACCGAAGGGGGTGGTCATCGAGCACCGCGCGGTCGTCAACCGTCTCGAGTGGATGCGCTCCCACTACGGGATCGGTGACGGCGAGGTGTTCGTTCAGAAGACGCCGGCAACCTTCGACGTCTCGGTCTGGGAGTTCTTCCTTCCGCTGATCACAGGCTCGACGCTGGTGGTCGCCGCTCCGGGAGCCCATCGGGATCCCACGGCGCTCGCCCGGCTCCTGATCGATGAGCGGGTGACGGTCGCGCACTTCGTCCCCTCCATGCTCGCCGTCTTCCTCGACGAGCCGAGCGCCGCGGCAACGCCGTTGCGCCGGGTCTTCTGTAGCGGTGAAGCGTTGCCCGCTGCCCTGCGCGACCGCTTCCACCGCGTGCTCGATGCGGAGCTCCACAACCTCTACGGTCCCACCGAGGCGGCGGTCGACGTGACGTACTGGCCCGCGGGGCCGAACGACCGCTCGGATCCGGTGCCCATCGGGTTCCCCGTCTGGAACACCCGGATGTACGTGCTGGACGACCGATTGCGGCCCGTGCCGCCGGGAGTCGCCGGTCATCTCTACATCGGGGGCGTGCAGCTCGCACGCGGGTACCTCGGCCAGCCCGACCTCACCGCCGAGCGCTTCCTGCCGGACCCGCTCTACGGCGGCGGCCGCATCTATCGAACCGGTGATCTCGCCCGCTGGCGGGAGGATGGGGCGATCGAGTTCCTCGGTCGCTCCGACTTCCAGGTGAAGATCCGCGGCAATCGCGTCGAGCTCGGCGAGATCGAGACGGTGCTGAACGAGATGGACGGGGTCACGCAGGCGGCGGTGGTCCTGCGGGAGGACCGGCCGGGGGATCAGCGGCTGGTGGCGTATCTCGTCGTGGAGGAGGGGGCCGCGGCCGACCCCGATACGCTGAGGCGAGCGCTCGCGGCTCGCCTGCCGGAGTACATGATACCCTCGGCTTTCGTGGCGCTCGAGGAGATGCCGGTCAGTGACAACGGCAAACTCGATCGGCGGGCGCTGCCGGTACCCGACCTCCCGGCGACGGCGGGCGGGCGGCCACCTGCGACGCCCACGGAGCAGCGGCTGGTGCCGCTCTTTGCGGAAGTCCTCGGCGTGGACAGCGTGGGCGTCGACGACGACTTCTTCCTGCTCGGTGGGCACTCCCTGCTCGCGGCTCGGTTGACGGCCGCGCTGCGAGAAGAGCTGGGCCGCGAGGTGACGCTCGGCGCCGTCTTCGCCAACCCGACCGTGGCGCGGCTCGCGCGCCATCTCGACGAGCTTCCGGGCGGAGACGCCGATCTACACCGCCAGGGACTGGGACCGATGATCCATCTGGTCGCGTCCCCTTCCGATGCACTCCCGCCGCTCTTCTGCGTGCATCCCGCGGGCGGGATCGCCTGGCCCTACCGCACTCTGGGTGGGATGCTCGATCCGCGCCGGGACGTGTACGGGCTGCAGGCCCCCGGCCTCGACCTCGAGGTCGCGCTGCCCGAGACCCTCCGCGACCTTGCCGCCGAGTACGTCTCGGCGATCCGCGAGCTGCGAAGTGTGGGCCCCTACCACCTGCTCGGCTGGTCCGTGGGCGGGATCATCGCGCACGAGATGGCCGTACAGCTCGCGGACGCCGGTGCCGACGTCGGGGTCCTCGCCATCCTGGACGCCTATCCCAGCGACTGCTGGCGCCACCTCCCCGACCCCGAGGAGCGGGATGCGCTGAAGGCGCTCCTCCAGATCGCCGGGAAGGATCCGGCCAGTGTCCCCGACGAGCTGATGACACGCGAAGCGATCATTCGCATCCTCCAGGAGAGCGACCACCCGCTCGGACGCCTGTCCGACACCACGCTCACCGGCGTCGTCCGGGTCGTGCGCCACAACAACGCGCTGGTTCGCCGGCACGAGCATCGCCCCTACGCCGGGCGGTTGATTCATTTCCGGGCCGCACTGGATCATGCCGGCACGGCGCTCGGGCCCGCGCTCTGGGAACCGTACGCCGCCGAGGTCGAGGTGGTGGACGTGCAGGCCCTGCACCCCCACATGGTCCTCCCGGCGGCGTCGAGGGTCATCGCCGAGAATCTCGAGCGGTATCTGCGCGAGGAGGACGCGTGAGGTCGCTCGGGCTGGAGGGTCGGGTTGCAGTGGTCTCGGGGGTCGCGGGGGGAATCGGCGCGGCGGTGCTCAGGGCACTGGTGGCCGAAGGTGTCCTGGTGGCCGGCTTCGACAGCAACCCCGCGGCGATCGCGTCCATCGCCGGCTCGACGGGCGGGACCGTACTGCTCGGGAGGGTGGACGTCCGGAACAGCCAGGAGGTCGAGGAGTTCGTGCAGCAGGCGGAAGAAACGCTGGGCCCCGTGACCCTCGCGGCCAGCGTCGCCGGAGTCCTGCACACGGGCCTGGCACTGGAAACGTCGGACGAGGCGTGGGAGACGGTGTTCGCGGTCAACACGACGGGGGTCTTCAACCTGTGCAGGGCGGTTGCCCGGCGGATGGTGCCGCGACGCCAGGGCAGCATCGTCACGGTTGCATCGAACGCCGGGGGGATCCCGCGGCACGGGATGGCGGCTTATGGCGCCTCCAAGGCCGCTGCCTCGCTCTTCACCCGCAGCCTGGGCCTCGAGCTGGCGGAGTACGGCATCCGCTGCAACGTGGTATCCCCGGGATCGACCCGGACGCAGATGCTGGAGGGGATGCTCGGGGACGGGGCGGGGGAGGAGCGTCTGCTCCGAGGCTCGCTCGAGACGTTCAAGGTGGGAATCCCGCTGGGGAAGCTCGCGCAGCCGGAGGACGTCGCCGAGGCGGTGCTCTTCCTGCTCTCCGATCGCGCCTCGCACATCACGCTCTCCGAGATGCTGGTCGACGGGGGGGCCACACTGCGGGGGTGAGCCGCCGGATCAACCGGCTGACGTCTCCGAGAGCACGAAGCGCAGCATGATGTTGATCGTCCTCAGCACGGAGGAGGCGTGGTCCTCGGCCGGAAAGACCTCGTGGTGGGTGATCAGCCGACCACCGGGGACGTGCGCGAGTCGCTCCCCGAGCGCGAGGACATTGCTGACCATCGCCCTCGCATCCCGCCGTTCGGCGATGTCCGTGCGTCCCCCGACCTCCGTCGGGGAGAGCTTCTCCTCGTACTCGCCCGCCGTGACCATGACCCGACGGGGAGGTGCTTGGCGCGGCAGGCGGTCGGCGAGCGTCCCGACCGACTCCAGCAGCCCACGTCGATCCCACCAGATCGACGGGCTCGCGGCCACGTAGCCGCGGAAGCTAGCGGGGGCGGTCAGCAGCGTTCGCAGCACGAAGTATCCGCCGAGAGAGTGTCCGAAGAGGGTGAGACGCGTCTCGTCGATCGGATAGTGCCGCGCCAGGTGGGGTCTGATCACCTGGTCGAGCAGGTGCAGGAAGGCTCCGGCGCCGCCGGTCTCCAGTCCGGCTTCGCCACCCTTGCTGGCGAGCGAAGGTTCGGCCGCGGGAGCGTTCGTGAGGTCGAAGGTTCGGCGCTCTCGATCGTACGGCTCATGCGTCTCGTACCCGATGCCCACCACGACCGACGGTACGACGCCTGTCACGTCCGGCCGTCGCGCGCGAAGGCGAACCGCTTCGGTAATGGTGCCGAAGGTCGCGTTCGCATCGAGCACGAAGAGGGCGGGGAACCCGTCGGCGGGAGGCGAGACTGCGGGGTACGAGACCATGACCCGGTACCCACCCCGGGGCGAGTCGACCGACCACGTGTCGCTGTTCGGAACCTCTACGGGACCTCGAAGGATCATCGAAACGTTGCGATGCACGAGCGCTCGAGCCACCTGACCGAATCACCCCGGGACGCCCGATGAGCGACGTGTCGGCTCCTCTCACCCTCGACGCGCCCGGCCCGGGGGAGGTGCACGTGTGGCTGATCCCCCTCTCGGAGCACGATTCGCCGGCCGACGGGGGTGTGTCGCTGCTCTCCACCGAGGAGCGAGTCCGCTGCGCACGGTACCGCCGCGAGATGGATCGGCGGCTCTGTTCGACCGGGCACGCGGCCACACGCCTCATCCTCTCCCGGTATGCGCCGGTGGAGCCGAGCGATTGGCGATTCAGGACCGGTGAGTATGGCCGCCCGGAGATCGAATCGCCACCCGCGTTCCGGTGTCTCCACTTCAACCGCGCCCATACGAGTGGCCTGGTGGCGCTGGCGTTCTCCCTCGACCGCGCCGTGGGGGTCGACGTGGAGCACATCGAACGCGGGCCGTTCGACCGCCGAGTGGCGGAGCGATGCTTCACGCCCGCGGAGCTCGAGTGGGTGGCCTCCGTCGGCGAAGCGAACCGCCACCGCGCCTGCCTCGAGCTGTGGACGCTCAAGGAGGCGTACGCGAAGGCCCGTGGGCGTGGCCTCTCCCTCCCGCTCCGATCCGTCACCTTCGACCTGACGACCCGCGAGCGACCGTTGCTCTCCTTCGACCGCTCCCTCGATGACCCCGAGGGGGAGTGGGAAGGGCACCTCATCGGCGTACCCTCCGCTCACGTCGTCGCCGTTGCCGTCGAGATGGCGGGAGCGGGAGCGACGAGGCTGGACGTGCGTACGCTCGAGCCCGGATCACTCGCGGGCATCCTCGCCTGACTCGAACCCCGGCGGCTGGACCGGCCCCCGCCGCGATTCGCCCACCCCCCCGCAATCAACGCTTCCAGCTTCGGCATCCGGTGCATTTCCGCCCGCGCGGCGTGCGGACCGTCGGCCTCTGACCTCCCCCAGCGACGGAGGGCGAGCTCATCCGGGCGCGGCCGACGCTTCGTGCTTCACCAGCGGATCCCGCAGGTGGGCGAGGGCGAAGGCGGTGTGCAGCGCGGCGCCGATCGGCAGGGCGGCCTCGTCGGGGCAGAACTTCGGGTGGTGGACGCCGAAGCCCTCACCCTCCGCCTCGCCGCGAACCCCCACCCCCACGAAGCACCCGGGCACCCGCTCCAGGTAGTAGGCGAAGTCCTCGCCCGCGAGGATCGGCGGGATCTCCCGCACCGCGCTGGGGCCGAGCATCTGCGCGGCGATCCGGCGGGTTGCCTGCCAGAGGTCGGGGTCGTTGACCGTCGGGGGATAGTCGGCTCCCGGAAAGGTCACCTCGATCTCGCAGCGGTTCGCACTGGCGACGTGGATCGCAATCTCCCGGATCCGCTGCTGGAGGAAGCGGAATCCTTCGCTGGTGAGGCTTCTCAGCGTGCCCTGGAGCCGGGCGGTCCCGGGCGTCACGTTGTAAACCTCGCCCGCGCGGATGGCGGTAACGCTCACGACGGCGGCCTCCCTGGGGTCGACCTCGCGCGAGACGATCGTCTGGAGCTCGACGACCAGCTTCGCCGCCGTCGCCACCGGGTCGATCGTCGTGTGCGGCATCGCGGCATGGCCCCCTGTTCCCGTGACGGTGATCTCGAAGGCCCCTGAAGCGGCGAGGAGCGTTCCAGCGCGCGAGCCGACCGTCCCGGTGGGGAGGTCGGGCCAG
>Ga0079224_100010392_pt1 | contig 12772 bp, 6 predicted proteins | sample Stecom2015_FD_80414 | JGI IMG/M metagenome (GOLD analysis project Ga0079224, IMG submission 80414) | Agricultural soil microbial communities from Utah to study Nitrogen management - Steer compost 2015 | ecosystem: Environmental > Terrestrial > Soil > Agricultural land | place: USA: Utah...
ATTCCGCTGGCCAGTGCTATTAACAGAGGGGCAAACGGGGCGTGCCCCCGATGGAAAGGAATAGGCGGTTTCATTGTAGCGACCAATTTAAAAAAACCGGATTAATTTTTGCTTTTTTCTAATTCGAAAGTTTTAGGCATCTTCGCTAAACCTTTTGAAAGGCAGTAATGTTTATCGTACAAAGGAATCGTTAAAAACACCATTTGACATTGAATAAAATAGGCCGGATAGCAATAAAAACACTCCTCTGGATTATCGGGGGTATTATAGGACTGATCTTACTCGTTTTCATTCTTATCCGCATTCCGTCCGTTCAGAATTACGTTGTTCAAAAAGTCACTTCTTACCTCGAAAATAAAATTAAAACCCCCGTACGGATCGCCTCTGTTAGCTTGGATCTGCCGAAAATGTTAGTCCTTGAGGGTGTATATTTTGAAGACCAGTCGCGGGATACGTTACTGGCGGGCGAAAAGCTGAGGGTAGACATCAGCATGTTGAAGTTATTGAGCAATACTGTGGAAATCAGTCAGATCGACCTGGAAGGAATCACAGCCAAAATCAACCGAACCTTGCCCGACAGTTCCTTCAACTTCGATTACATCGTAAGCGCCTTTGTGACCGAACAGGACGAGCCCGTAACCCCCGTCAGTTCGGCACCGATGAAATTTAACATTGACCGGGTAAACCTAAACCGAATCCGTTTCCTTTACAGGGACGAGGTATCCGGCATGGCTGCCGAAGTAAACCTCCATCATTTGGATACCCGTGTCCGGACGTTCGATCTGGAGGACAATATGCACTTTGGCATGCCGCATATCCAAGTCAATGGACTCCACGGCTCGGTTAGACAGTGGGCCGTAGCGGAACCGGAAGAGACGCCCGACGCTGACGACTTTGGACTTCCTGACACAAGCGCAACGTCGTTGCTCCCCGATCTGGACTTTGAGACGTTTGACCTTGCGAACATTGACTTTGCCTACATTGACGAAGCCGGCGCAATGCGTACCCGGTTCAAGGTTCAAAAACTGGTTGCCCGACTAAATAAACTGGATCTTAATAACGAAACCGTTGATATCGGTGAAATCGATCTGGACGGGTCGGAATCGCGGATCTTCTTCGGACAGCTGGCACGACCGGCCGACGCTTCTGCCGACACGGCTGCTACGGCACCTTCCGATTGGCGGGTAAAGGCAGCTGCCATACGTATTGCAAACACCGATTTTTATTACGAAGACGCCAACCAACCGCGCGTTACCAAAGGATTCGACTATGGAAATATTGGGGTCACGGGGTTTGAAGGAGAGCTGGCTAATCTATACTATTCGCCCGATACGATCCGCGGCCGCGTATCTGACGTCAAAGCAAAAGACCACAGCGGCTTTGTGTTGAATCAATTGCAAACGGAGTTCGTGTACACGAATCAAGGGGCCGAGTTAGACGATCTTTATGCGGAAACACCCCATACGGTTATCCGCGATTACCTGAGCGTCCGCTATCCTTCCCTGGAAACGATTGCTGACCGCATGGGTGAAATCGAACTGTCTGCCGACATCAGGGAGAGCCATTTGGGTATGGAAGACGTCCTGTTTTTTGTTCCGGACCTTGACACGATGGACGTCATGGAACCGCTATGGCCGCATACGGTTTACATCGACGCCGCGATTAATGGACGTTTGGATGACCTCCATATTCCAAACCTGGAAATTACGGCACTTGACAAAACCCATATCGCTGCCGAAGCCCATATCAAAGGGCTACCAGATGTTGATACATTCACCATTGACTTGACCCTCGACGAATTGCGGAGCGGCAGGGTTGACCTGGATCGTCTGATCGCTAAAAGCATGCTACCCGATAGCGTCAATTTCCCTGAGGACATTCAGCTTGCCGGCACGTTTAATGGCGGATTGGCAGGCTTTCAGACCGACATGGAACTCCGTTCCACGATCGGTGATGCGAGCCTCGACGCAGATTACCGGACCCATGGTCCGGCGGGGGACACCACCTATAACGCCCCGCTTCGAATTGAAGATATCGATCGCGGAACGTTCCTTAAAATGGACTCTGCACTGGGAAGAATATCCTTTGCAGCTCATGCCCGGGGTACAGGGCTGGACCCCGCCACCGCCGTTGCAACCGTCGAGGGAGAACTTATCCGCCTTGAAGCGATGGGTTATGAATACAGGGACATCCGCATTGACGGTGATGCCAACCGCGGCGACATCACGGCGAACATCACAAGCCAGGACCCAAACCTGGATTTTGATTTGGATGTGCATGCCGATATGCGGGGGCAATATCCAAAGCTGAATGCAACCATGCTGATTGACAGTATTAATTTAAGGAACCTCCGGTTGATGAATGATGAACTGCGCTATCATGGGCGCATAGTTGCCGAGTTGGAAACGGCCGATGTTGATCACCTAAATGGAACCGTTGACGTGGTTAATTCCTCCATTGCGTATAATGATGAACGTTACACACTGGATACACTAAGGCTGCGGGCCGTGTCAAAGGATAGTTCAAATCTATTACAACTGCAGTCTGAGTTCTTAAACGCCCACATGATCGGCGACTACAAATTAAGTGAACTGAGTTCGTCCATCCAAGATATTGTCGCTGTTTACTACCAGCCCGACTCGATTGCACCTGCCTATGAATATACACCGCAACGCTTTGATTTCAGTGCTCAGTTTACCCGTTCACGCTTTATCAGAGGGTTAGTGCCCGATCTGACCGCCATGGACGACATTACGCTGGATGGGTCGTTCAGCAGTGAAGATCAATTGTTGTTGGTCAAAGCCGTAGCGCCGCACATCGAATATGCCGGAACTACGGTAGATGACGTAGGTTTCGATATCAACACGTATGACAGCACGCTATATTACAATGCCCTGATCAATAGGATCGCCGTGGGGAACATCGAGCTGATCAATACGCTGTTAAGCGGCAGTGTACAGCACAATCAACTGGATTTCGGATTGTGGATCAAAGACAATACGGACAAGGAACGTTATCACCTGGGCATGGGGCTGAATGTGGACGCGGGGAATTTCGTGTTTAACCTCGAGGAAGATGGGCTTATGCTCAACTATGATCAGTGGCAGGTGCACCCCGAAAACACCGTCACTTTCGGAAATGATGGAATACGGGTACATCAGTTTATCCTCCGTAACGGTAGCCAGGAGATGGCGTTGCAGTCTCAGGACTCAACGCTAAATGCCCCCCTTGACTTGGTATTCAACAATTTCCGTATTGAGACGTTCAGCCAGATGCTGGAGAGCGAAGTGCTGAACATGGGTGGCGGAATAAACGGCACAGCCACGGTATCCCGCCTAGAGAGTTCGCCGGTTTTTGTATCTTCTCTCACGATCGACCGGTTTTATTTCGGCAACGACACCGTTGGCGACGTCAGCGTCAAGGTCAACAACGAGCGTGAAAACGTATTCGCTGCGGATATAAGCATTACTGGCAACGGAAACGACGTTCGCCTTTCGGGCGACTACACAAGTCCGCCGGGGCAACCCTCCCAACTGGATTTTGCACTGGATGTAACGCCGTTGTCCATGCACACCGTGGAGGCATTCAGCCTGGGCTACCTACGCAATACGTCCGGAATAATTAGCGGGAAACTCGACATCAAGGGGACAACCGACGAACCCCGCATCAATGGTGCGCTGAACTTTGATAAGGCCAGCTTAAATGTGGCTATGCTAAACGCAACCTTCGTTGTGGATGATCAACGATTGATATTCAATGACAGCGGACTACGTTTCAACAAGTTCCAACTGAAGGACAGCAAGGGGAATACGGCTGTTCTCAACGGTACGGTCACCACCGATACGTACACGGATTACGCGTTCGGATTGACTGTTCGGGCGGATGATTTCCAGGTGCTTAACTCCACCCAGCAGGACAACGACATGTACTACGGACTGCTTTTTATATCTTCCAACCTGACTATTTCAGGCGATCTGGATAACCCAACAGTAAACGGCACCTTACGAGTTGAAGAAAAGACGGATGTAACCTTTGTCATGCCGAATGACGACCCGGGTATGGTAGATCGGGAAGGTATCGTCCGCTTCGTCCATAGGGGAGATACCACCAGAGCCAACGTATTCGCTTCCGTTGATTCACTGGCCCATACCGAGTTGGCAGGCATCAACCTTTCGGTCAATATTGCGACCGACAAGGATGCGGCCTTCACCGTGGTCATGGACCCAGGAAGCCAAGATGCACTGCGGATACAGGGAGAGGCGGAACTGAACGCCGGAATGACGCCCAGCGGGGATATCCGTCTTACCGGAACTTATACGGTTGAATCGGGCAATTACTCGTTTTCATTTGGGCCCGTTAAGCGCCTGTTTGAGTTTGAAAAAGGAAGTACATTGACTTGGTCCGGGGATCCCATGGATGCGAGGTTGGACATTACGGCGGTTTACAAACTGAAGGCACCTACACTGGAGCTCGTGCAGGCGCAGATCGGCAACCAGCAATCCGGCCTCTATAAACAGCGCATACCGTTTGATGTAAAACTCCGTATTACCGACCAACTGTTCCAACCACAGCTGAAATTTGATATAGACCTGGATGAGAACAACGCCGTGGCCTCGCAAGATGTGGTTAGCAGGGTGAATACCGGCCTGACACAGCTACGGGAGAATGAATCCGAGATGAACAAACAGGTTTTTTCGCTCATCGTATTGGGCCGGTTTATGGCTGCGAACCCATTTGAGAGCCTTTCGGGCGGCGGTGGAGCGGAGGCCATCGCCCGGAGCACGGTGAGTTCGTTCTTAAGCAGTCAGCTGAACCGTTTGGCAGGCGACCTCATCCGGGGAGTCGAATTTGATTTTAATTTGCAATCCGAAGAAGATTACTCTACAGGCACCGGCCAAAACCGGACTGACCTTAATGTGGGCGTATCGAAAATGTTATTTAATGACCGCATGAAAGTGACGGTGGGATCGAACTTTGAGCTGGAGGGAAATGCGCGGCCGGGCGAACAGACCACGAACATAGCGGGCGATATTTCCGTAGATTACCAACTTACGGACGACGGGCGCTACCTGGTGCGTGCGTATCGGAAAAACCAATACCAGGTAACCCTACAGGGACAATTCGTAGAAACCGGCCTTGGGTTTATCATGAACATGGACTACGACGAGTTCAAAGAAATATTCAACAGGCGCGACCGTCAGGCTCAGGAATTCAACACCGATTCGCGCCGGTTCAGGAGGCGGTGGGATACCGAACGTATTGAGACAGATTCCGCTTACCGCGACAGCGTACGAAAAGTGATCCTCGACAGCCTGCAGAAACACGATCCTGAATTCAGGAAGCGGCTGAAGGAGGGCCAGGAACTGCAAAACAGGGAAAATCAGACGAACGAGGAACATTCAGATAACCATGTACGATCCAATAATATGGTGGCCTGGCGTGAAGAGCAAGATGAACATGAACAATAGCCATATTTTACGATATTACTCCATGGTGTTGATCGCATTCCTGTCGGTCGGTTGCAGCAACATAAAGTATCTTCCGGAAGGAGAAAATCTCTACGTAAAGGGTGAGGTGGAGATTGAAACAGACACCATTCCGCAACAATACATCAAGCCATTGGAAGCGAGCCTGGAGGAGTTGCTCAGGCCGAAACCCAATACCACGATACTTGGGCTTCGCCCCCAGTTGTACCTATACAACATCGCGGGTGAACCCAAAAGCGACCGGGGGTTCCGGAACTGGCTCAGGAACAAAGTAGGGCAAGCGCCCGTGCTGCTAAGCGACGTCAATCGGGAGTACAACGAGAATGTACTCCGCAACCGGCTGGAGAACATCGGCTTTTTCCATGCAGAAGTAGCCTCTGACACCACCATAGAAAACCGGAAAGCCACGGTAACCTACACAGCAAAGCCCCACATTATATATCGAATCAATTCGGTTACCTTTGAGGTGGACAGCAGTGAACTGGGTAAAGCCATCAAGGCAACCGAACCTGAAACGCTTCTCAAGCCGGGCAGCCCCTACAACCTGGATAACATCATCGCGGAACGAGAACGTATTGACTGGGCAATTAAGAATGCAGGCTACTACTATTTCAGTCCGGATCACCTCATTGTCGAAGTAGACAGCACCGGCAAAGATCACCACGTGGATCTTTATGTGAAGGTGAAAGAAGAGACCCCGGCGAAGGCAAAGCAGCCCTATTACATCAACAATATATACATCTACCCCAATTACAAGCTCACGGAGGGCGGCTACCGGCGGGCCGATTCCGCGCGCGCGGAGAAGTACCGTGGATTGTATATCATCGATCCTGAGTATACCTTTCGACGTTTTGCCGTGGCAAACGCAATTATTTTTTATCCCGGTGAGCTTTACACGCGGGGCGATCAATCCCGGACGCTGCGGCAACTGGTTGGAATGGGCAGTTTCAGTTTCGTGCGCAACGAATTTGTGGATGTGGATTCCGGTAAAACTAACCGGCTGGATGCCTATTATTACCTCACCCCCATGCCCAAACACGGTCTTCGTACCGAACTGTTAGGAAAAACAGCGTCGGTGTACAACGGGTCGGAGATCAATGTGAATTGGCAGCACCGGAATGCCTTCAAGAGCGCCGAACTGCTCACATTTACTGTGTTTGGCGGTTTTGAAACGCAGACCGGAGGCAATGTCAACCTTAACTCAAGTTTCTACCGGTACGGGGCAGAGGTCAGTCTTTCTTTTCCCCGGATGATTGCGCCCTTTAACTGGCAACCCACGCGAAAATACGTGCCGCGCACCTTTTTTCAGGTAGGGTACGAGTACCTTAACCGGAGGACTGCCTACAGCCTGAACTCTATGCGTTTTTCATTTGGCTACCAATGGCAGGAAAACATCGAAAAAAGCCACGAGCTCAAAGTGCTTGAGGTAGCTTACGTCCAGCCGCGCAATATTACTGACACTTATCAGGCCATGCTGGACACCGTCCCTCCTCTGCGCCATGCTATCGAACCGATGTTCACATTCGGTCCGATCTACAACTATACCCGTACCAATACCACGAATACGGATCTGAAGCATACCTACTATTTTAAAGGCGGAGTGGACCTTTCAGCGAATCTTTACGGCATCATTCGCGGCGCAAATGTCCAAAAGGGCAGGCAATACCAGATATTGGATGCCAACTTTTCACAATATGTTAAAATGGAGGCCGACTTCAGGCATTATATGAAACTCAGCTCAAATTCAACATTGGCGTCACGAGTAATGGGAGGTTTTGGATATTCTTATGGAAACTCTACACAACTTCCGTATGTAAAGCAATTTTTCATGGGAGGTCCGAACGGGTTGCGGGCCTTCCGGGCGCGCGCTTTGGGGCCGGGGTCTTATACGCCCGAGTTCTATGGCGAAGACAACTTCTTCGCAGACCAAACTGGCGACATCAAGTTTGAATTGAATACTGAATATCGCGCAAAATTGGCCAGTATTATCCATTGGGCAGCATTTATTGACGCCGGAAACATATGGTTGCAACGCTCCGACCCTGAGAAACCGGGAGCAGCATTCAGCCGTAATTTCATCAACGAGATGGCCGTGGGTGCCGGATTAGGGCTTCGATTCGACCTCAGCTTCCTCGTATTACGGACCGATTTAGCGATGCCCCTTCGCATTCCTTATCGTGCCAAAGGCGACCGATGGGTATTCGATGAAATCAATTTCCGTAACAGCGAATGGCGTCGGAACAACCTAGTATTTAATCTTGCTATCGGTTATCCTTTTTAGTGCCTGACATTCCTACTATTGCCATTTACAATTGACAATTACCAATTATAATCATACCTTAGCTACGATTGCTTGGACAGGAAGAAACCAACTAAAAATAACTTATGAAGATAACTATTGTAGGTGCCGGTGCCGTGGGTGCAACCACAGCCGATAATATCGTCCGCAGCGAGCTAGCTGAAGAGGTCATATTGCTGGACATTAAAGAAGGACTTGCCGAAGGCAAAGCCCAAGATATAGCGCAGACGGCAGCTTTACTGGGGTTTGACTCCCAAATAAAGGGAGTTACCAACGACTATAGTCAAACAGCGGGTTCCTCGGTCGCCGTCATCACCTCCGGTATTCCGCGCAAGCCGGGCATGACCCGAGAAGAGCTGATAGGCACCAACGCCAATATCGTCCGCAACGTTGCAGAGAATCTACTGAAACATTCCCCGGATATTATACTCGTCGTCGTATCCAACCCGATGGATACCATGACTTACTTAGCCCTAAAGGCCACCGGACTGCCCAAAAATCGCATAATCGGCATGGGTGGTACGCTCGACTCGTCGCGCTTTCGTTACCAATTAAGCCTCCGACTAGGGGCTTCTCCTGCTGACCTCAACGCCATTGTCATTGGTGGACACGGTGACACCACCATGATACCATTAATTAAGCATGCCACGTGGAATAGCGTACCCGTCACTCAATTCCTGACGGAGGAAGAGCAGAAACAAATTATAGCTGATACCATGGTAGGCGGTGCTACCCTCACCAAATTGATAGGTACTTCTGCATGGTATGCGCCCGGGGCATCCACCGCTGCAGTGGTGGCAAGCATCGTTCGTGACCAGAAGAAATTGTTTACGGCCTCGGTATATCTGGAAGGCGAATATGGACAGGAGGATATTAATCTGGGTGTCCCTGTCATACTCGGCAAAAACGGCTGGGAACGTATCCTTGGCCTCCCGCTTGATGAAGAAGAAAAGGCTTCTTTTGCCAAGAGTGCTGAGGCGGTACGCACGATGAATAACGTTCTGAAGGAAATCGGTGCCCTGTAATACATATGGTTTATATTCCTCTCACGTTATTGAACTTACAAGACGATGGCTTCCACTTTTTACTGGAAGTCATTGTTTTTGATAAGCCCTTTAAAGCGGTATTGGATACCGGAGCTTCGAAAACGGTATTTGACAAAGCGACAGTTGAAACATATCTTCATCCAGAATCTGTATTGCGGCAGACCGACATGCTGTCCACTGGGCTGGGTACTAACTCCATGCAAAGCTTCGTATTAAACGTTCCCGATCTACGGATTGGGGAACTACACCTCAGGAACTATGAGGTAGCCATCTTAGACCTGTCGTCCATCAATTATGCCTATGAGCAGCTGGAAGTGGAGCCGGTTATTGGCGTAATAGGCGGTGATATCCTCGCCCGGTACGGGGCCGTGATTGATTACCGGAAAAATAGGTTACAACTACGACGGCGGAAAATGCGTTTTTAGTTGTCTGATTCAACCACCACCATTTCGCCGCACATCATCCTCGAATGCCCCGGAAAAGTACATAAAAACGGGTAAACTCCCGGTATTGAGGGGACAGTAAACAAAAGGTCAAACTCCTCGTTCGGATTTACCAACGGCGTGGCGAACAATACATCATCTATGGCTGGAATATACTGCCTGCTGGCCCCCTCTGGTTGACGGGCAAGCGACTCTGCCGCGAGCTGTACGCCTTCCAAACTTCCGGGTTTTACAATCACGAGGTTATGTTGCATATAATTGGGGTTACGGAAAGTAATTTGCACCTGTGAATTTGCCTTGACGGTGAAATAGGTCCGGTCAAAAGAAAGCTCGCCCTGAACGGCGTTGATTTCGACCCACTGATCCGGCGATGATTCCGTAGTGGCGGTCTCTTTCCCCCTTTCATTATCCGTAAGTTTATGTATCCGTCCCGCGATCCGTAACGCTTCTGAAATCCACTTATCGCCCATATTGCAGGGGTCTACACTTGCCGCCGCCAAAATCTCATTGACCTGAGTTGATGGCGGCGCGTCAACCAAGGCAAGATATGCAGCAAGCCGTACGCGTTCATCCACATCGAAAAAAACACCCGTCGCGACCATACTATCCAAAACCGGAGGCCAGGCGATCGGGAGTGTCTGCACAGCTGCTTTGCGAACTCCGGGTGCTGCATGTCGCAGTGCCCCGATGACGGTCTGAAGGCTTTGTTGGTCGTCCGACGACAGCAACCCCAACCCTTTCAAGGTCCAAACGGCATGTAGCGCCGCACTGTTTGTCTGTATTGCGTCGGTGGTATTCACCGAAACCAACTGCCGTAATGCCGGTGCCGTTTCGCGGTAGTTTCGTTCAACAATGAGCCGCTGGGCAGTGGTTCGCCAAAACATGTTGTCACTTTGCAACGCCTGAACCAGGGTTTCTGGACGTTCAGCGGAAAGTTGTGGTATCTCCGTTGCGGGAGCGGCACCATAAACCAAACGATATACGCGCCCCCTAAAAAGATCCCGGCGACCGAGTCCTAGGTTATCCTCCCCCTCTGGCAGGTGATGTACCGTGTAGTTATACCAATCCAGGACCCAGAGGGCCCCGTCCGGTCCAACCTTGGCCGCCACGGGACTGAACCAGGGGTCGCTATTCGCCAACATATTCTTGCCATCCGCCTCTTCGATGAATCCGGCCCCCCGTCTATTTATAACGTGTCGGTGAACCAGTCGGCCAGTGGGCTCACAGATAAAGGCAACACGGTTCCAGTACTGAGCTGGAAAACTACGCGCGGTGTATAAACTGTGACCAGTGGCAGCAGTAAAGCCCCCTACCACATCCTTTTGATTGAGCTGGCCCACCAATGGATGGATGGCATAGTGACTATTGATGGATTCGATCCCCTGCCGATGGAGCATACCTGCTCTTTCATAGTAGGCTCCAGGAATCGCAAAAAAAATGCTATGCTCATTGTTCGTGCAGGATAAGAACACATCAAACTCTTCGGAATATCCAAGTCCCCAGGTATTATTTGACGTCGATGCCAAATATTCAAATCCGGTCACTCCACGCGTTAGGTCGCTATTGAAACGGAAAACACCTTGCTTAAATTTCAGCGGACGGTTATCAACTGCGCCATCAAATCCTGAATGGCCAACCGTACCCCATATTTTGTTGTCGGGACCATAACATAGGTTTGACGGCCCGGCATGGGCATCGAATGTGCCCCAACCGGTCATGACCGTATCACATTTATCTGCAACGTCATCGCCGTTCACATCCGTCAGCAGCAAGAAATGAGGAGCTTGTGCCACCAGAACGCCTGCGTTCACAAAGGTAAAAGAGGTGGGCACATTTAACCCATCGGCAAACACCGTGAATTTATCTGCCCTACCATCGTTATCGCTGTCCTCACAGATCAAAATCCGGTCATCGCCCTCGCCCGATTGTCCGTCCACAGTGTTTGGAAAATCCACGGTCTCGATTATCCAGAGCCTGCCACGTTCATCCCAGTCCATAGCGATCGGCTTGCCAATTTCCGGTTCGCTGGCGAACAGCTCGACATGAAAACCCTCGGGCACAACTATCAACGAGCCTGAAGCCACGGCGTCCAACGGGCGTTTGATTGAGTCTTTCGCTACCGGCAAGGGCTGGGCAGTAGACATGTGCATAGATGGGTACAAAAAAAGCCCCACGATCGACAAGCGAAAATAAAACGCCGGAAAACGAAGCGAAAAAAAACGTACCTGCAATTACTTGCCGCCTTTGGGAATCCGCTCAAAATAGAATACGCCGCCTTTATTGGCGACAACAATATCCAATTGTCCATCGCCGTTAACGTCTTCCACAACCGTGTTCAGACCTACTCCTGACCGTTCGTCGATAACGTGAGGCACCCAGGTGGGCCGTTCACCCGGAACAAATTCCAGCCAAAAGATCGTCGGCGGGTTTGCTTCCCCCGGGTCCAGTCCCTGGTGGGCTAAGTAACGCATACCACTTATCAGGTCCATATCTCCATCTCCGTCGAAATCCACCATAGACAGCGCGTGAGTCTGCGAGTAGTCGCTGTAAATTCCCCGCAGTTTCCATGTTGTTTTCCCCGCTGCATCGCGACCTTGCTCATGCCACCACATACCGAACCGGTGCGCCGACGAACTCACTACATCCGCGAGGCCATCGCCGTTTACATCCATTACATACATTTGCGCACAGTCCATCCCAAGGTCAGCGGGATGAAATACCCATCCTGCCTGCGTAGGATCAGCAGGAGCTTCCCACCACCCCTGTTTTATGAGGACATCCTTACGCCCATCTCCGTTGATATCGCCGAAACCGAGCCCATGCGAAAACCGATCGGTACCCATAGCACCTTTATCACTGATCGCATAGCGGGTCCAGGTAGTGTCTCCTTTCTCGGAGGGGCAGCGGAACCACACCATCTCGTTCGTTCTGGGGTCGCCGCATAGGATATCCTTCCGCCCATCACCGTCGATATCAACGAAAGCCGGCGATTCATTACTGGCCGCTTCCGTGATAATATGTTGCTTCCAGTGTCCGCCCCTGCTACCGGGGTTTTGGTACCACCATATATGCTCTCCCGGAAAATCTACACGGATATAGTCGATCCACCCATCCTGATCCACGTCGGTGGTGAAATTCAACATGGAATTGCTATACCCCTTCGTTCCGTCAAAAACCCGTTCTTCCGGATAAATATCGTGTATTTTCTTCCAGTCAGGGCCTTGGAACCATTTAGCTCCTGCAATGATATCCGTCACCCCGTCATTATTTACATCTGCCACAGCGACACCTTCCGAGATGAACTGATCCGTTAAAACGGTCTTCTTGAAAGATATACTTGGTTCCAGGGTGCCATCCCTTGGCACTTTGGGCTTTCGGTCAATGGTAGCGGCAACACATAGGCAACACAGCACCCCTACCAAGATAATAACGAAATTATTTTTTTTCATGTTACGGGTTTCTATTTCCCTTCGTGATGAGCATGTGCTTCTGTATTCG
>Ga0079224_100010393_pt1 | contig 12772 bp, 16 predicted proteins | sample Stecom2015_FD_80414 | JGI IMG/M metagenome (GOLD analysis project Ga0079224, IMG submission 80414) | Agricultural soil microbial communities from Utah to study Nitrogen management - Steer compost 2015 | ecosystem: Environmental > Terrestrial > Soil > Agricultural land | place: USA: Utah...
GCGCCTACCAAGAGCGCTGCGTCGGTTCCGTGTTCGAGCACTGGAACGGCGGCGCGCGCTCCGTGCTCGTGGTTGCCCCGCCTGGCAGCGGGAAGACCGAGATCGCTATTCTCGTGATCCGAGGCGAGTGCGCGGACTGCCAGGCGACGGCGTGCAAGGAGCTCAAGCCGTACCCAGAGATCGATCCGATCGAAGAGTGGTCCGCGGGTGCAACGCAGGGTTGGGAGTGGCCGTAATGGAGAACACTCCCAAAGTCTTCGACCAACCCCTCACAGGCGACGACTTCCTGACCGGCAGTGCCTACGGCTTCCGGTACAGCATCACCCGCTGGGACTACGGCGGTCGCGGGTGGCGTTGGGAGGTAGAAGGCTGGGGCCGGGAGGCCAATGGCCATGGCGAACCAACGCTGGAAGCCGCCGCGGCGAAGGTCGAAGGTGCCATCCGGGCGATGGCGCGGGACATGGCTGGTCTACTGAGGCTCGCGGGTTAACTGTCGAGCATGTTTCGGAGCTTGAAACACTCGAACGCGCGCATGGCGGTGCCGATCGGCATGTTGCCGTCGCACGCGACGCCGGTTCTACTGCCGCTCGTACTTGACGGCGTAGGTACCGACGCAGATGAGGTAGTCGTACCCGTCCCAGATCTTCATGTTCATCGTTCCGGTGAGCAGCGAGCCATCCTCGCGTTGCTGGCGGAGCACGGAGGTAGCCTCGCCGTATGCGCCAGGCTCGACCTTGTCGAGCGAGCAGAAGATCTTGTTCTCTCGCTTGCACCCGTTGTCCGACAGGACCGGGTCCGCGATGGGGATGCAGTCCCCGGCTTCTTCCTCGGGAGAATCGAGCCCGACGCGCTGGAGCGCGGACGCTTGCGGACCGCACGTCCCGTCGATGACCTCGAAGGTCACGAGGTACGTGCCACGGACAGAGCGTGGGTCACACCGCTCCGGCGCCTCCTCATCGGCCCCGCACGCCGACAGCACAAGCCCAAACCAAATCAGACCCGCCAAACGTCTCCAGTGGCACATCGTGTTCATGGCGATGACACCGCGCGTTCGCCAGCAGTGTCAACGCTGAACAGTCACGCAGTGCAGCAGCGGGCAGAGAAGGGCCAGACGGCAGTGCGAAGCGTGGCTGTGCGGAGGATCGTGGCATCCGGATGCCGCGCGCGTAGGTTCGCTGGGAGCAAAATGACGTGTCAATAGGATTATAATTCCTGTTCGCCTAACCGCTTGGAATCACTGGACAATGGCAGACAAGAAAACGAACCACACAGCGGAACCCACCGAGGCGCACAAGTGGCCCTTGGGCCGAAACCATCCCGATCGAAATGGGCACTCGTGATTCAATTGCGTCGTCTAGGCGCGTGGAGAGCAAGCTTCGGTCGCGAGAAGCGCTGGCTTTGAGGCGGCAGAAGCTGACCTATCCGGAGATCGCCGAGCGGCTTGGGGTCGCGGTTTCGACTGCGTACAACCGAGTGCGGGCGGAGCTCGCGGAGGTGGCGAGCGAGTCGAGGCGGGACGCCGAGGCCATCTTCAAGGCCGAGCTCGCCGAGCTGGATCAGGCGATCGAGCGGGCGAGGACACTTGCTCTCGACGATCTGACCGACGACAAGAAGGAGGTTCTGGTTGCGCTCGAGGTCTGGCGGAAGATGCTCGCGGACCGCCGGAAGCTCTTGGGAATCGATGGGAAACCTGGATCGGCGAACACCGATGGCGCGGGCCAAGAGGTGCAGGTGGACTTCCTCGTGTTGCGCGACTTGTGCCGGGCAAACGGGTACGATCTGGTGCCGCTTCAGCCGGTGGTGGAGACGACAGGGGAGAGCGTGGCGGAGCAGGCGAGCGATGTGGATGGCGAGGAAGGAGCAGGAGAATGAGAGAACCGAGCGGCGTGAGACTTCCGGACGAGATCGACCTCGACGGCTTGGAATGAGCGCGGCGCGCCTCGCGTCCACTCTTGCGCCGCTACTGCTCCTCGTTGCCTGCTACGACCCCGTTCCTGGCTACGCCTACGAGCCAGCGGAGAGCCAGACCGAGGAGCCCCAACTCCCAGAGCCAGGGGCTATCATCGACACCCGGGCCGTCGCTGTCATCAATAGCCCCGATAACATCGGGTGCGCCGCGTTCGCGGTGGCGCCGCGGCTGTTGGTCACAGCCGCGCACTGCCTGCGCCGGCGTAGCGTTAGCGGTTTGGTGCCGATTCCCGAGGACGCCCCTGTTGTCGAGTCAGTCGAGTACACATTTCAACACACCGACCAGAGCGGAGAGGCGCGAGTCTCGACGCTGATCCGAGCGGTGGACTTCGCGGCTCTCGAGCTCGAGGAGGATGCGCCCGCGTTCCTGCCCACGAGGGAGCCGATTCTTGGGGAGTTCGTGGTGGTTCCGCGCGCGGTGAACGTCGGCATCCTGACGGGCGAGGTGGTTTCGGTGGACGATGCCGGGGTCATCTTGGTGAGCGTGACCACCGAGGAAGGTGACAGCGGTTCGCCCGCCATTGGAGCCGACGGGGCCGCCTTCGGCATCATGTCTAGCAGCGCGGAGGTGGCCGAAGCCTACGCGGCGCCTGTGTTGCACGAAACGCAATAGTCCTCGGCAGAGCTTGCGTTTCGGTGTACAGTAAGCGCCGTCCGGTAACGATCCTCATTGCTCCAGTTCGGTCCCTATCGCCCCGGGACGGTTTCCTCGCCGTCCCGGGGCTTCTTTTTGCGCTCGTTCTGTGTTGCCCACAGAGCAACAGTTGCCACGTGGGTGTTGCGCGAAACGCAACAGGGGCATAGGATTCCTGGCATGGCTGGAAACAAGCAGGGGCCTGCCCAACAGGCGGCCCCGGCGGATAGCAAAGGACCGTTGCCTCGTCGGTTGCGGTATCGACAGCTTTTCGCGTCGAGCCTCGCTCGAGGCTTCGTCGTTGGGGGAGACGTCATCTCGGACGGCTCGATGGCGACCGGCACCGTAGAGCGGATCGAGGGGGCCGAGGGCTCACCGGTTGCCGATGTGTACATCCGACATGGTGACGGCAGAATGACCCGGCTGGTTGCAGCGATCGGCTGGGCGGAGGTGATGAAGGAATGAGTGCGCCCGTGCGCATGCTCCAGGACAACGTCCTGATCCGACTCGACCCGCCAGAGAACGTCTCTCGTGGCGGTGTGCATCTTCCCGAGAACCGACAGCGACCTGGTGGTCGCGAAAGCAGAACGGCGACCGTGCTTGCGGTTGGCCCTGGGTACTACCAGGGGTGCCGAGAGTGCGGCTGCACGAGCGTGTTCGTGCGGACCGAGCTCAAGCCGGGTGACCGAGTGGTAGTCGATGCGCTCGCCGGGCAGGATTACGTGCTCGATGTCTCGGTGCCGCGCCACAACAAGGGCGCGGACTTCCTGCGATTGCTCGATGAGCGCGGCGAGTTTCGGATTGCTCGCGAGGGTGAAATACTCGCGGTGATCGACAACGCAGCGGAGAACGCGGAGGCGGCGGAGTGATTACGGAATCTCCTCGCGGCCCACTGCTCGACGATTCCCTCCGTGTCATGATCCGCGCTCAGCGCGCCATGGGGTGGCCGTCGATGACGCCCGAAGAGCGCGAGCAGTGGCGAGGGCGCGACGCCGCGGATGGTACGCCTGGGGCGTTGTTGAGGCTCGGGTTTCCGAAGTGTCCTGCCGGGGTCGATTGAGGCCATGAGTACGCCATCCCGAGAAGAGCTTGGGCAGCAGGAGCGCACATGGGCGGTTGCCAAAGAATTGGCCGACGCCAATGGCAACGTCATCAGCAAGGAAGCCGCGCTCTGCTGGGCAGCAATTACGTTCGTCAAGCGCGCGCGCGTCACTCATCGCAGCGATGCGAGCTGCAACGCCTTCGATGCGCTTGTCGCGGCGGCTCGGGAGCTCGACAAGGCGATCGCCGATCGTCACCGTGTCGGCGACGAAGTCGTGCGGAATAGTGGCGCACAGTTGCGTGCGGAATCTCTCGCCCAGAGCTTGACCACACCACCCGAGCCCCCTCCCCCGCCCCAAGACGACTCGGCCTCCGTGAGCATCGAGGCCCACGCCGAAAGCTCCAAGTCATCAACCGATGACTCTGCAACACGAGTCCGTCAGGCCGCCCAACGCCACGATGACGGGGAGGACGACGGCGGCTGATGCAGCCGATCCGACTGCCCGCGAGTGTTCTCGCTGCGCTCCAGGCAGGAGCGTCCGCTAATGCTGCCATCAACGACGGGCCGCCCCGGTTCGACGATCTGGAATGGCTGCTCACGAGTCCGCGGGCATTTGGGCTCACGCGAGCCACGTCATCACAGCGCGCAATCTGCCGCGTGCTCGACGGAAGACCGCTCGGTGAGCTTTCTACCGACATAGACGTTCTCGACATCTTCGGTGGCGTTCTGCCCGAGTGCGCGCCGAAGGAGTTCTGTCTCGTTGCAGGCATTCGCGGCGGGAAGAGCCTGATGGCCGCCGCGCTCGCCGTGCGAGCATCTCAGGTCGTTGACGTCTCCCGCTTGGGTCCCGGGGAGGTTCCGCGCGTCGCGGTGATGTCGCTGGACACCGACAAGGCGAAGGTCGTCCTCAATCAGCACTTGCTCGGGAACCTGATGGCGAAGCCGGAGCTTCGCTCGCTCATCGCGCGTCACCCTGACGGGCGCCTGAAGATCCTCTTGTCTGAGGGATCCGTGACGCTTCGCCACCCGAGCGGGCGCGAGGTCGAGATCAAGGTCGTTGCTGGGGCGCGCGCAGGCGGTTCGCTCGTCTCGATGTGGATGGCCGGCGTCATCTTCGACGAGGCGACGCGTATGGTCGGGCACGAGGACGGCGTGGTGAATCTCGACGAGTCGAGAGACGCCGTTGCGGGGCGAGTGCTGCCAGGCGGGCAGATTATCTACATCGGCTCGGCCTTCGCGCCCTTCGGCCCAGTCTATCAGATGGTCTCCGAGCGGTTCGGGAAGCCAGGTCCGGACGTAGTGGTCTGCAAGGCGAAGGCGTACCAGTTGAACCCGAGCAACTGGACCGAAGAGGCGATGCGCGACCTCGAGTCACGCAACCCTGTCGCGTACGCCTGCGACGTTCTCAGCGAGTTCAAGGCTCCTGACGCCACCTTTTTCGAGCACAGCGTGCTTCAGCGGCAAACGCGCACGGAGCCGGAGCTTCTCCCGCGCGATCCGCTGTGTCGCTACCAGGCCGCCATCGACCCGGGAACGCGCGGCAACGCGTGGACGCTCGTCATCGTTGGTCACGTCCAGCATGGCAAGTACGCGGTCGCGCGCATCCGGCAGTGGCGCGGCTCGACGTCGGAGCCGCTGTCACCGCTGAAGGTTCTCGAGGACATCCAGCGGGAGTGCGCGGCGTACGGGATTACGTCGGTCTGGACCGATCAGTGGTCAGTGGATGCGCTTCGCGAGATTTCGAGGCAGATCGGTCTTGGGCTCATCGAGCTGCACATGACCGGCCAGACCCGCGTCGAGGCGTTCGAGCGCCTTCGCGTGATGCTCCTCGAGGACCGGCTCGAGTTGCCCCCTTCGCGTCAGTTCCGGGAGGACCTGCTGCGCGTGCGACGCATCGTGCGCCAGCAGACGCTCTCCGTTGAGCTCGAGAAGACGGCGGACGGCCGTCACGCGGACTTTGCCGCAGCACTTGCGCTCGCGATGAGTCATCCGTTGCCCCCGCCGGAGAAGCCCACCATCCAGCCGGGCACTCCGGAGTGGAATGCAGCGGAACGCGAGCGCTTGCGCAGAGCGGCAATTCTTCGTGCCCAGCGCGGGCAGCAACAGATCCGAATGCGGATCAACGAGGTGCGGTGATGAGCGCGGAACAGGAAGAAGTCTACGAGATGCGTAGGCGCATCGAGCGAGCTGAGGCGACCGTTGAGCGCCAGTCGCGCCGAATCGAGTCGTTGGAGGCTCTCGTTGCAACCCGCGAGCTCCGCATCGAAGAGCTCCAGCGAGGCCAGAAATGAGCGCCACGTACTGGCACGAGAAGACGGGAGCAGAGCTTGCGCACGAGGTCGAAGACCTCTGCAAGCAGCTCGAGGAACAGCAGAAGCACCGTCGCGAACGGTACATCCGCAATCTCGAGCTGTTCGAGGGCACCCCGCTCGGCGCGTACGGGGCCAGCGCCTACTACCGCATGAGCAACAAGGCGCTCGCGAACGACCCGCTTGGCCTCATTCACTCGGCGGTCGAGACGGCAGTCGCCGAGGTGTACGCGAAGCAGAAGCCGAAGCCGCAAGTCCAGACCAGTGGCGCAGATTGGACGACGCGACGCCGCGCGAAGAAGATGGACAAGGTCTTCGAGGGTATCCTCCACCAGCGTCAAGGCCGCTGGGTGGACATGTGGCACTTCATGGTCGAGCACGTCGGCTACGAAGTGGCGCTTCAGGGCGTGGCGTTCATCAAGGTCGTCTCCGATCTCGATGAGCGCCGAATCGTCCACGAGCTCGTGCCCGCATGCGAAATCTACGCGGACCCGTGCGAGGGCGCCGAGCCGCTGAACCTGTTCCAAGCGTCTCCGATCGATGTCGCCAAGGCCGTCGCTCTCTTCTGCAACGAGAAGGGCGACCGGAAGGGCAACGCGCGCCGGAAGGCTGCCATTGAGGGAGCCGAGCCGTTCACGCGCGACGAACTCCAGTTCGGCTCGCGTGTGGGCAAGGCCGTCACGATGCGCACGGCGTGGCGACTGCCGCTCGGTCCAAGCTTGCCCGGCAAAGTCGCGGTTGTCATCGGCGGGGAGCTCATGGCTGAGGACGACTGGGAGTCGCCGATCTTCCCGTTCGTCGCGGTGCACTGGCGTCCGCATCGAGACGGCATCTACGGCTGCGGAATCGCAGACATCGGCGGGACTCTCGCCGAGGACGCTGGCGATCTCGACAGGCGGCTGTTCTCGCGCGCGAAGATCGCGTCTGGCAAACGGGTCTACTATCAGGAGGGATCCGTCGCGGCGGAGGCCCTCGAGGCAAACGGTCCCGAGGTTGCCGTGCCGGTTCAGGCTGGCGCCCCGATCCCGACCGAAACGCTGGTACCGCCGTTCACTGCTGGAGAGTTCGAGTACCGCGTCAGCAAGATCCGCGACTTCTGGGACGCGCTCGGGATCTCCCAGGTCTCCGCGGCCGCCCGCCGGGAGCCAGGAATCGAGAGTGCTGTTGCTCAGCGCACGCTGAACGACACGAAGACCGGTCGCCAGCTCGTCAAGGCGCAAGCGTTCGAGCGCGCCTTTCCTGACCTGGCGCACCAATGGGTCTGGCGGCTCCGGGAGCTTCAGAAGGCCGATCCGAACTTCTCCATCACGTGGCCCGGCAAGCGCTTGATCATGGAGGTCAAGTGGTCGGACGCCGACATCACATCGGACACGTTCACGATCACTGTCGGCGCGTCGTCGGCGCTCCCGAACGACCCGTGGGGTCGTCTCGAGATGGCCGGGGAGCTCTACGCGCAGAAGCTCATCAGCGACTCCACCTACCGTCAGCTTCTCGGGTGGCCGGACATCGAGCAGGAACTCGACGCCGAGAGCGCCGAGTACGAGTACCTAGACGCCTTGATCGATCGGTACCTGGATGCCGACGAGAACACCTGGGACATGGGCGACTACGAGTCGCCGGAAGGCTTCATGATCGACAAGCCGCGGGCGCTCGTGCGCGTCAGCTCCGCCTACTTCCGGGCGAAGCTCGACAACGCGCCCCCGTTCAATCTCGAGCTGCTGCGCAGGTACATCCGCGAGCTCGACGCGCTGATGATGGCCGCCGCGCAAGCGCAGGCGGCGTTGATGCAGGGCCAGGGCGCGCCGCCGTCCCAAGGCGGCGAAACACCATCCGGAATGACCCCGCCTGGCCCACCCATGGCGCCCGGTGGCGCCCCGCCCGATCCACCGGGAGCCCCGCCGATGGCGGCGTGAAGACTCAGAAAGGAAAAATTGATGAGCGACACCGATCTTTCGTCGATGGCCGCGCGCCTCGCCGATGCAGCCAACGCCGACTACGGCCCTCTCGACGACGCGTCGGCCAATGAAGCTGGTTCCGAAGGCGCCGAGGCCGCCCAAGAGCCCACGAGCGACACGGAGCCGAGCGAAAAGGGCGCCGAAGGCAAGCCGAACGGCAAAGCGAAGGCAAACGGCAAGGGCGCGCCGGCATCGGAAGCGGCGCCCGAAGGCAAAAACGATGGAGAAAGCGGCCAATCGGAGCCCGCAGAGGCCAAAACGGAGGGCGCGAGCCGTGAGGAGAAACTCACCAAGCTTCGCGAACTCGCTCAGGAGCTCGGGTGGGCCGTCGAGGACAACGCCGTCACGCCGAGTGAGCGGGCGAAGTTCCGGCAGTGGCGCGAGTCGGCGTTCAAGCGGCTCCAGCAGGAACGTGAGAACGCCTTGTTGGAGGTGACCAACGCCAAAAAGGGACTCGAGGAAGAACGAGCGCAGCTAGAAAAGCTCCGCGAAGAGGCGGAAGCCGGTGGCAAGCGCTTCCGGGACGCGGCCGACGCGCTCGATTCTGGCGACTTCGACGCCTTCGCCAAGGTGCTTGGCTACGACGACTGGAACGCGCTCAACAGCGCGGCGATTACCAAGTTCGCGGATCCGAATTTCAGGAAGCTACGCGACATGGAGCTCAAGCTCCGCCAGGAGCAGGAGCGCCGCGAGCGCGAAGAGAAGGAGATGGCCGAGCGGCGCGCGCGCGAGGAGAAAGAGGCCAAGGAGCGCGAGGAACAGCAGCGCCGGGCGCAGATGATCGCGGCCTACAAGCGCGATTTGTCGGTGCAGATGGCCGAGTCGAGCAACCCGATCGTCCGCTCGATGGCCGATGACCCGATGTTTGTCGAGGCCATTTTTCAGGTGCAGTCCAGGTACTACACCGGCTCCGGCACCATTCCCCCGGAGGAAGCGCTCGAGAAGGAGCCGATGGATGGGGGAGAGCCTTTACTGAAGCGACTTCGGGCACTATACTCGAGGCTCGACACGGGTTTCCGTGCAACCCAGCCCCCGGGGCAACCCTCCGGGGGTGAAAAGCGCGAGCCGATCCCCCGGGGAGATCAAGTCCCCGAGCAGAGCGCCCCGGCAGCTCAGACAGCCGCGAAGCAGAAGACGTCAATTCCTGCACGCAAGGCGAGTGAGGCAGCTCCAATTCCAAAGAACGTAAGTGACGCAGAGTTCATGAAATTCGCGGAGCGTCGCATGCGACAAGCCATCCGCGAGGAGGAATCTCGTCACCCCGAGGACTAACGGAGCTCTTCGCGCGCCCATGGGGTCACTCCAATGGGCTCTACAATTCAGACGTTCGATGCGCTCACGAAGGAGCGCTACATCGACAGTTCCCGTGTTCAAAAACTGATGTACGGCGACCGCCCTCTCTTCGGGCTTCTGGAGAAGAAGGGCGACACTGGCATGATCGGCTCGGTCACTCCCGTTCCGATCATCTACGGTCTGCCGCAAGGCCTAGGCGGCTCGTTCTCTACGGCGCAGACGAACGCCACGAACCTCACTTCGGTGAAGTTCAACGTGGAGGCCGGCGACTACTTCGCCGTCGTTCACATCGGCGACAAGGTGCTGAAGGCGACGCGCACGAATCCGGGCGCATTCTTGCAGAACAAGTTTGCCGAGATGGACGGACTGTACGAGCAGGCTGCCGAGCAGCTCAGCATCTACACGTGGGGCAACGGCGGCGGTGCCCTCGGGCGACGCGAGAGCATCAACACGAACACCGTCACGCTGTCCAACCCCGCGGACGCCTCGAACTTCGAGATCGGCATGATGGTGGTCGCGTCCGCCAACGACGGCAGCGACGCGGCGCACACGCTGCGCAGCGATGGCAGCACGGGCATCGGTGTGGCGGAGGTCACCTCGGTCAACGTCAGCGCCGGCACCATCGAGATCAACGCCGCCGCGAACATCGACAGCTTCGCCGACGGCGACTACCTGTTCCGTGAGAGCGACTTCTTCGGCACGACCGGCACGATCGTCATCAAGGGACTCCAGTGCTACATCACGGCGAGCGATTCGCCGATGGCGCTCTGGGGGATCCAGGCGGCGACGCGCGCGACTCACCCGTCGCGTCTCGCTGGGTGTCGTGTGCCGAGCGCCGCCGTCTCGGGCAAGTCGTTCGAGGAGCGGATCCGCATCCTCGGCTCGTACATGACGGGTCGATTCAAGGCGAAGCGGCCGACCGCGGGCTTCCTGCATCCCGAGGACTGGCAGGTCCTGGAGACGTCGCTCATGTCGCGCGGGATCCGGTCGCTCACCGACGACAACACGCAGTTCGGGTATCGGAAGATCGAGTGGGCCGGCATCCCCATCTACGAAGATCGCCACTGCCCGAAGGGAACCTTCTTCGCGCTGAGGATGGAGAACTTCTGGCTCTCCTCGCTCGGTCCGGTGCTCGCACCGCAGAACGAGGACGGCTTCGAGATGCTCCGCCGGGCTTCTTCGACCGACTACGAGTTCCGCCTGATCTCGTACCCGGCGCTCATCTGCAACGCTCCACTGCACGGTGGCCGCGTTTCGTTGGGCTGAGGTCGCACCATGGCAACTTGGGGCGATCTGGCTCAGGTTCCCGCGCACGGCGCGGCGACCGAAATCGGGCGCAACCCGGTCCTCGGGTACGCGCTCATCACCATCGGCTCGGCCGGCGCCGTCGCGAGCGTCGCCGGCTCGCCGGGGCTCACGGCCTCGCTGAAGGCCAACAGCGAGGGTACCTACACGGTCACGTTTCCAGCATGCCAGCGGGTTGCGATCGTGCCGGGGCTCCTGAGCGTGGCGCAGACCGTGGACGGTATCCACCTGACCGCGGTTAGCGCCACGGCCGGGACCGCGGAGGTCGTCACCACCGCGCTCGCGGAGGACAACGGCGACTACGCGCGTGAGGCAACCGACCCGGCATCGGGCGACGTGATCACGCTCCTCTTCTTCGCGGAGCCCTGAACGTGGCCCGCTACGACGAGGAGTTCAAGCTCGAAGCCCAAGCCGCATTTCCCGGCATGGACGAGGAGCAGATGATGGCTCTGAAGAACCTCATCCATCTGTGCCTCGAAGAACGGGAAACCGGCGGCGAGGACGACGAGTACGCGGGAGAAGGCGAAGACATGGGCGGCGAATCGCCGAAAGGCGGCCCGCCCGCGCTCGCGCTCGTGTTCGGAGAGGCGGCGAAAAAGAAGCGGTAATCCAGGATGGCGCGCAATCGGACCCTGCAAAGTCTGCGAGACCAAGTCCGCTGGCAATCGGACACGCTCGGTCTCGATTCGCGCCATTCCGACGCCCGCATCGACAGCGCGCTGAATCAGTCGATCCAGCGCTTCCGCGAGAAGGTCTCCGCGGCAGGGATCACCCACTACCTGGTTTCGACCACGGGGACCCTGACCGCGGGGGCGACCGCGCCGCACCCGTTCTCGGTGCTCGACCTGTCGGCAGTTAGCCCGGCGGTCGTGCGCGTCTACGGGCTCGACGTCACCATCGACGGCTCGCGCATTCGCGACCTGTTCTGTGTTCCGTTCACCGATCGCGCGCGCTACCAGGATTGGCGCGGGCCTTCGGCGGAGCGCCCGATCGCCTACGCGCACTTCAGCACCGCGAAGCTCGCCATCTTGCCGCCGCCTGACGGCGCCTACCCGTACGTCTGCTGGTACCTGCCAGTGCTCCCTGACCTCCTGGACGATGGCGACGAGTTCGATGGCGTCGCCGGATGGGAGGAATGGATCGTCTGGGACGTCGTCCTGAAGCTGTGCAACCGGGACCAGTACCCGCAAGCGCACGGGATGGCGATGAACGAGCGCGAGCTCGTTTGGCGTGACGTGCAGCACGCGTCGGCGAGCGTCAACCGAACCCTCGTGGTCCAGAGAAAGGACACATGGGGAGAGCATGACCGCCGATTGAGGGAGCCGCGCCTCGCATGAGCAGCCGCGAGCTCGTCTACCAGGGACCGCGGCAGTTCCCGCGCGACATCGAGAAGATGGCGAGGGAGTGCGAGCGGATGGCCACCGAGATCGAGCGGCTCACGCAGGTTATCTCCGGGCGACGGCTGGGGCTGCTCGTGGGCGGCATTCTGCGGGCGAATGGTCAGGCGCTCCAGTTCGACGCACTGAACCGCGTAGAGCCACCGTCTGGTGGGCTAACGCTCACGCTACCGCGGGCTACCGCGCGCGACGCCGGCAAGGAGGTTGTCGTCGCCGTGGGGGGCGCCGCCGGCGCGGTCACGATTGCTGCCGTCGATGCGCGGGTCAACCGCGCGGCGAGCATCACGCTCCCGACCGCCATTGGTGCGCACCGACTCTCGTGGGACGGCGTCGAGTGGTGGGGTCCGACAACGGAGGCGACATGATCTTTCCGGTCCCCATCCTCCCCGGCATGCGTCAGGACATCGACGCGCGCGCTGGCGGTGTGCCCCCCGGCATGCTGCGCCTCGCGCAGAACGTCCGCTTCTCCGAGGCTGGCACCGTGCAGAGACGCCGCGGTACACGCGGCATCCTGGGGCACTGGGGCAGCGCGCAGCCGCTGCGAGCGGGCGAGATGCCCGAGTTCGCGGCGCGGCTCGGCGACGCGCACGTAATCGGCATCGGCGGCGTGGTTGGCGGGTGGCCGTCGCAGGACGGCAGCGGCGCTACCGTGTTCCGCACGGTCGGAGTGTACGGCTCGGCGATGCCCGTGGGCTCGCGGCAGGTGCTCTATCCGGGCGCGGTGGCCAACGCGTACGTGGCGCCCACTGTGGCCGTCGCCTCCAATGGATCGACTCTGTACGGCCAAGTCACGAGCGAAGGGCTGCACCTGGTGTACCGTGACCCGCAGGGGAACCTGATCGGTGAGCGTGTCATGGCCGGCTACACGA